>Ga0247727_10003041_pt1 | contig 37589 bp, 31 predicted proteins | sample WisWelCaveWW1625_FD_202498 | JGI IMG/M metagenome (GOLD analysis project Ga0247727, IMG submission 202498) | Biofilm microbial communities from Wishing Well Cave, Virginia, United States - WW16-25 | ecosystem: Environmental > Aquatic > Deep subsurface > Groundwater > Cave microbial mat | place...
GCCAACTCAAACTTTGGGAATGGCGTTCCGGCCGGCTCAGTTCTTTTCTCAGGCAATTTCACCGGCACCATCACCTTGACTCAGACTGGCTGCTTCACCTTCACCGGGTGCAATATCCCCTTCCAGTTGAGTGGCACGATTGCCGGTACACTCGGCCAGGACCTGATGAACCTCTTCGGCCTCGGCAACTCCAGCAACGCTTCAGGCTGGGTGATGCAGACGCAGTTGGTGTTCGCCTCCGAGACCGATCCCATGTCCTTCATCCAGCAGGGTGATGCATCCGTGGTGGTTCCCGAGCCGGGTACTTTGGCCTTGTTCGGCACGGGTCTGCTGAGCGTCGCGGGAATCCTCCGCCGGCGCATCGCGGCCTGAGTTTCTAGCTGCTTCTCCTGTACCCTCCATTCGGCCCCGCTGGCCTCTGTCAGCGGGGCTTGTTGCTTTTGGCAGGGGGCTCCCCTCCCCTGGTGATCGCATCCGCCTCTCGCTTCTGCTTTCCAATTTCTTCTGCCTTATAATGCCGCCTTCCCGGAGGCCTTATGACCAATGTCCCCAGTCCCCTCGCTTACCTCGGTGCCACGCTCGACGAGCTCAAGTCCAAGGGCCTTCATTTTCGGCTTCGCGTGCTCGATGGCGAGCAGAAACCCGTCTGCACGTTTGACGGCAAGCAGGTCATCAACCTCAGCTCCAACAACTATCTGGGCCTCACCACCCACCGCGCCCTCCGCCGTGCCGCTCTCGCCGCCACCCGCTCCCTGGGTGTCGGTTCCGGTGCGGTCCGCAGCATTGCCGGCACCATGCGTTCCCATCTCGAGCTCGAAGACCAGATTGCCCGTTTCAAGAACACCGAAGCCTGCGTGGTTTTCCAGTCCGGCTTCGCCGCCAATGCGGGCACCGTCTCCGCCATCCTCGGCAAGGAAGACCTGATCATCTCCGACGCCCTCAATCATGCCAGCATTATTGACGGCTGCCGCCTCTCCCGCGCCGCCATCAAGGTGTTTCAGCATCGCGACCTCGCGGATTGCCGCCGCGTCCTCGAGGAAACACGCCACTGCCCCGGCAAGAAACTCCTCATCACCGACGGCGTATTCTCCATGGACGGCGACATCGCTCCCCTTCCGGCGCTCTGCGATCTCGCCGATGAGTTCCGCTGCATTATGATGGTGGACGACGCGCATGCCTCGGGCGTTCTTGGCCGCGGCGGCCGCGGTTCCGTGGACCATCTCGGATGTCACGGCCGGGTTCACATCCAGGTCGGCACACTCAGCAAAGCCATCGGCAGCATCGGCGGCTATGTCTGTGGCTCCCGCGACCTCATCGAATTCCTGTACCATCGTGCCCGCCCTTTTCTGTTCTCCACCTCCCATCCCCCCTCGGTCACTGCCACCTGCCAGGCTGCCTTCACTCTCCTTGATTCCCCCGAGGGCGAAAAACTCATCAAGAAGCTTTGGGCCAATACGATGTTCTTCAAACGCCGGCTGAAAAAGCTTGGCTTCAACACCGGCATCAGCGAGACCCCCATCACCCCCATCATGGTCGGCGTCGCCGCCCGCGCCTTCGAGTTTTCCCGCCGTCTTTTCGACGAAGGCGTCTTTGCCATGGCCGTCGGATTCCCCACCGTCCCTGAGGGTAAGGCCCGCATCCGCACCATTGTCTCCGCCACCCACAAGCGTGCCGAGCTCGGACAGGCAGTGGACATCCTCTCCCGCGTCGCCAAACAGCTCTCCATCATCTGATCTCCTGGTTCGCTCGAGTTTCAGTTTCCGCGTTTCGTGGTTCATCCCCCATTCATCCCATTTCCCCGCTGTACGGCTTGCCTCCGCTTGCCGGCTTTGGCATAATTTTCGTGGAATCGCCCGCCGTCCGTCAGTCCTTGCGCAGAGCTTGGATTGCAAACCATCTTATGGAGAGTGCTTATGTTCCGTCGCGGCCTTTCGGCTGTGTGTCTGTGTCTCGTCCTGGTCTCCCTGATTTCTTGCTCTGGCGGCACTTCCCAGCCGCCTGGCAACATGCCTCCCCCCGGCCCCAACACTTCGCCGGTCAGCCTCACCATCCGCGACACTCCCCCCGCCGGCGTCACCATTCTTTCTTTTGAGGTCACCATTACTTCCGCAACCCTTCAGCCCGGCAATATCGCCCTCGTTTCCTCTCCCATCCGCATCGAGATCCGGCGCCTGGAGGTCGAAGCCGCCGTCCTCGGAACCCTGAACGTCCCCAACGGCACCTATACGGGCATCACCGTCACCTTCTCCAACCCGGAACTCACCATCCTCAACAACTCTGGCGCCTCTGTGGCTGGCTGCCCGGATGGCGGTGTGTGCGAGCTTCGGCCTCCCATTCCCAATGCCACGATCACCTACACTGGCGCTCCCTTCCCGATTTCGGTTCCTCTCGCCACGGGCACATCCTTGCAAATTGATTTCGACCTCCTGAACTCGATCCCCTCCAGCCTCGGCTCCATCATTCCCGTTTTCACCGTCAGTACCATCGTGGCGCCTCCAGGGACCACAGTTCTGGAAGAAATAGAAGACCTCGCCGGCCGCATTACCGCCGTCAATGCTGCTGCCAGCGAATTCACTCTTCAGACCGCCATTCTCAACATGCCCCTGGTTATCCGCACCGACGCCAGCACTTCCTTCGAAGACTTTGCCGGCCTCGGCTGCGCTACTTCCAACTTCGCCTGTCTGGCCGTCGGCCAGCTCGTCGAAGTGGACCTGCGCCTCCAGCTTGGCGGCATGCTTCTCGCCACCAAGGTCGAAGCCGAGGACAATGACAACGAACTGGAAGTTGAAGGCATCGTCACACGCATCAACAGCCCCACTCAGTTCGAGATGGCCTTGATTGACGACCCCCTCAACGCACCCATCGTGGATATCGGCCAGCTCGTCGTCGTCAATCTTCTCCCCGGCGTCAGTTTCCGTATCGACGACGACAATTTCCCCGTCAACTCCGCCGATTTCGACGCCGCCTCGGATCTCCTCGTCGGCCAGGCCGTCGAAGTCGAGATTAAGTCCACCCCCGCCGGCACGCCACCGTCCTTTGATACCGACCGCGTCAAGCTCAAAGACTCGCGTTTCACAGCCACCATTCAGTCTGTGGACGCCGCCAACAACCGTTTCACCATGAACGCACTTCCGGCCATCTTCACGGCTCAGGTCCCGGCCGTCACCCAGATTGATGTTCTCGTCTCGACCGGGACGGAATTCAGCGGCACCGCAACGAACTTCGCTTCTCTCGCTGCTGGCAACACCGTCTCGATCCGCGGTCTGCTTTTCCGCACGGCGGGGAACCCCTTCGTCGTCGGCAAAAAAGTCCGCCGCCGCTGACGGCGTCTTCAAAACAAAATGGGCCGGGATTTCTCCTCCCGGCCCGTCTCACTATTTTCCTGGTGGCTACTGTCCGTGTTCCTCTTCTCCGCCTCCTCGACTCCTGTGCCTGCCCGGCAATGATTTTGTTGGGGCCTGTCTCATCCGGCCCGCTGCTCAACGTCCATCCCCGCCCGGCCCTTCCTCCCCCTGCACCGTTTGTCTCGGTGATCTCTGTGCCTCTGTGGCTATCTTAATTTCTTCCTACGCCGGAGCTTCCCCTTGCATCCGCCGGAAGCTGGTCAGCGCCAGCGCCCCGATCCCCCAACTGAACACGGCCACGGAATACAGCAGGAAAAACGGCCCGAACGGCACCTGGTCCAGCGCCTGCACCACTACCAGGCCCGCCGCCAGCCGGCCCAGCAGGGCTGCTGCCGTGTTTCCTTCTCCCAGCATTCGGCTTCCAATCCACGTCCCCACCACTCCCTGCGCCGTGTACGCCGCCACCGGGTAGATGAGCAGCGCGCCCACACCCAGCGCCACTCCCACCAGTGTTATGCACGCCAGCAGCGCCAGGATCGGCAGCGCCACTAGCGCTAGCAGGCCTATGCCCAGTGAAGGCCCAAACCGCCCGCTGTTCCGCACGCTCTCGCGCCAGAACCCTGGCACCATCAGCACCGGTGCCGCGCAGAACAAGAATGCCGCGCCCCATTGCAGCGCCTGGCGCCAGTAGAACTTCCAGGTCGCAAATTTGCTCCCCCGGTCCTTCTCCTCAATCTCCACTTGGATCGGGGACGCCAGTTTCGCTGCCCCGTCCACATCCGGCTGCTTGGGTCCGGAGTATTTCGCCTTCCCTTTCACGACCGTCCTCGGCCCCAGCGCCAGCCCCACTCCATCGAACCGCAGGTCTCCGCCCACCGCGCCATCCACGCGGAACTCCTTGGCAAAGAGGCTGACGTCCCGCGCCACACTTCCTTCCAGGCTGCCGTCCTTCGCCCCGGCCATCAGGCTGCCTCCCACCAGGCTCTGGCTCCCCAGCGCAACGTGTTCGGCGAATGTCATCACGTTTTTTCCCACGGTGCCGTCCACTTCCACGCTATTGGCAAACGCCCGCACGTCCCCGCCCACGGTTCCGCGCACAAAAATCCGTTCCGCGAATCCCAGGATGTCTCCGGTCACGCGCCCTTTCACGGTCACCGTTCGCGCAAACGCGATCAGGTCTCCCTCCACCGTCCCTTCCACTAGCACGCTCTCCCCTGTCGCAATCAGGTCGGTCTTCACCGTCTCTTCCGCCTTCACCACCACTGTCCCCCCGCCTTTGCGCAGCTCTGCGGCCTCCGCCCCGGGCGGCGAGGACATCAGGCCGCCCAGCAGCAACAGCATCATCCCCGCCGTGATCGCGCTGCGTCTCATCCGTCTCAGCAGGCCGGCTGTCCCTCCCACCAGCAGGACTCCCGCCAGCACCTCAATTAGTGTGAGCATTTCTCTCCATCCTTCCCAGAACACTCCGTTGAAGAAAAGCAGCCGGATGAGTTCCATTTGCCCGAATCCTGCCTGCCCGAACGTCTGCACCCACGGCCCTATCCACTCCGTCCAGAACCAGTACGTCCCCGCCGTCGCCAGCCCCGCCGCCGCCCAGCCCCACGGCACTGGCGTAGCTGTGGCTGGCTCCGCCAGACTGGCCGGCAGCGGCTCTTCCTCTTCGCGCATCGCCATCTCCAGCGCCCGCGTCTCGTTCTCCAGCGCAGCCAGCAGTTGACGGCACTCCGCGCAGGTCTCCCCGTGGCGCGCCACTTCCGCCGCTCGCTGCTCCTCGAGCTGCCCTTCCAGGTACAGCAGCCCCGTGATTTCGTCGATGTGCCCCATCACCCTTCTCTGCGCCCCAGGGCTTCCCGCAATTGATGCCGCGCCCGCAGCAGCACCACTCCCACGAACCCCTTCCTCAGCCCCAGGGCCTCCGCGATTTCTTCATACTCCATCTCTGCGTAATACCTCATCGTCAGCGCCATTCGCGCCCGGCTCGGCAGCGTCTCCAGGGCCGCTCGCACTTCCCCGGCGCTCCGCTCCCGGATCAGCTTTTCCAGTTGCCCGGGCGCCGGGTGTTCCAGCGGCACGCTCTCCACGTCCTCGGTTTCCAGGTCCTGCCTTACCTTCCTCCTCCGCAGGCTGTCCCAGCAATGGTTCGCCGCCACCTTGTACAGCCACGCGCTGAATGGCCGTGCGGCATCGAACTGACCCATCTTTTCCTTCACCTTGATGAAAATATCCGTCGTCGCGTCTTCGGCGTCCTCCCGCGTCTTCAGCACGCGCCGGCAAAACCGGAAGATGGCTGCGGCATGTGCCCGGTACAGTTCGCCCCACGCTTCGGCGTCCCCCGCCCTGGCCCGGGCGATGGCATCGGCAATGCCTGCGGTGCTCATCTTCTCCGGGCGTCGCGGGCCTCCCGGCCGGCCGGGCTCTTGGGCGTCTCCGCCCCGCACCTCGCCGGATTTCCACCCGCTTGCCATCTTCTACGCACCGCCCCCGGCGGATATTTCACCGCCGGGATTCTACATCCCTGACCGTTCTTTCCCGTCCTCTGGTCCAAAAAATTGCGGGCGGACTCTTCGTCCGCCCGCCAAGAATCTACCCGCTCTCTTTGTTCCGAGTTCCGAGTTTTTCCTTTTTCCTTCTAAAAGATTATCTTCGCCGCCAGTTGCACGCTTCTCGGCCCTCCGCCTCCCAGGATCGGGTTGCCCAGCCCGACGTCCACCGTCGCGGACAGCGGCAGGAACCCGATGCTCCGCCCGGCTAGGTCAATCCCGTTGAAATCCGCGGGCGCGAAAAATGTCGGCAACCACGGGTTGCTGAAGTTCGGGTGGTTCGTGAAGTTGAAGAAGTCCGCCCGCAGTTGCAGTTTCCACCGCTCCGTGATGTTGGTCATTTTCATGATGGACACGTCCCAGTTCCGGAAGTCCGGCCCCAGCAGGGAGTTCCTCGTCAAGTTTCCGAAGTGCCGGTTTCCCGTGCAGAATCCAAGCGGGTCCCAGTTGCATGGGACCTGGAATGCTGTCAGGTCCAGGAACCGGTTCGGGTCGGTCCGGTTGTACTGAATCGGCCCCACCACGTCCGGCCGGTCGAAAAACTGCCCGCTCCCGCTGAAGTCATCCGTGAAATCGTAGTTCACGTGGAACGGATGCCCGCTGGTGATGCTGGCCACGCTCGAAAACTGCCACCCTTCGCCCCAGCGGCCCGCTCCCAGCTTGGGCACGTCGTAGGTCAGCGACCACACGAACCGGTGCCGGGTATCGAAGTTTGAGTTCCCCCGGTTGGCGCTGGCGTTCTGGCTGTCCTGCGGCTGCGACGCGTTGGGCACAAAATCCTGTCCGTCGCTGGCGTTGTCAATTGAATGCGACCACGTGTAGTTGGCCTGTTGCGTGAACCCCTTCCAGCCCCTCTGCATGAACGACACTTGCAGCCCGTTGTAGCTCGAGCTCGACGCCGTCTCCAGTTGGTTCACGTAGAACGGCTCGAACGGCGCCAGCGCGCTCACGAACGCCGTGAACCTCCGCGGGTAGTGCGTGAAGCAGCAGCCCAGCGCCGCGTCCAGCGCCGTGATTTCCGACTGGCTCAACTGGTTGATGTCCCGCATCCGGAACAGCTTCCGGCCCTGCGAACCCACCCAGCCCACTTGCAGCACTCCCAGCTTCATCAGCTCGTGCTGCACGTTGATGTTGTAGTTCGACACGTAGGGCGTCTTCAGGTTGTTCACCGTGAAGATGTCGCTCGTGTCCCCGCCCACGGCCGGGAAGAGGGGGGCGTTCGGCGCCAGTTGCGCCACCAGCGGGAACGCCGCAAACGTCACCGGGTCCGGCCCGATCGGGTTGTGTGCCACTCCAGGACAACTGAAGCAGTTGAACGGGATTTGCCCCGTGAAAAAGTCCTGCGCGAACAGGTCGTAGAACAGCCCGTACCCCACGCGCAGCACCGTCTTCCCGTTCCCGAAAAGGTCCAGCGCCGCGCTGATGCGCGGTGAAAAATTGTTCAGGTCGTTGTCATACAGTTCCGGCTGCATCACCAGCCCCACCATCGGGTCATAGACGCTGAACCGGCCCAGGTCTTCCTTGATCACGCCGTAGATGTCCCACCGCAGTCCCAGGTTCACCGTCAGGCCCGGTGTTGCTCGCCACGAATCCTGCACATAAAAGGCATGCGAGTTCTGCGTGGTAATGCGGTTCGTATTGCCCCGCGATGTCAGGTTGGCTCCGAACCCCGTGCTCAGATCCCCGGCCAGAAATTCCGCCAGCGGGTCGCCCAGACCCAGTGACCCGAAGCCGTCAAACCGGATTCGCCCCCGGAACAGCGCGTCGTAGAACGAATCCACGCTCGTCCGCCGGAACTCGTATCCGAATTTCCAGTCGCTGCTCCCGCGCTTCCAGCTCACCCCGTCTATAAAGTGCCAGTTTGTGTCGTCCCGCCCGCGCGGGTTCGAATACCGCGCCGATCCCAGCGCCGCGAACCCGCTCACCACCACGGTCGGCAGCCCGAAGTCCCGCGCGTTGGTCACTCCGTTATTCAACCCGATGGAGGCGTCTGGGTTTCCGAACACCGCGCGATCCTGGGCGAAAAAGTCCTGTTCATACAGGTTCCAGCCGAACCGCGCCTCATTCACGATGTCCCGCGACCACACAGAGACGTAGCTCACCGACACCACCTGCACACGGATCGGCGAGTCCGTGTTGGTGTTCGGCAGGTTGTTTCCCCCCGCCAGTCCCAGCGGGAAACTCTGGTCGCTGTCCCCGAAGAAGTACCGCCCCGAGATCAGATGGTCCCGCGTAATGCTGTGGTCCACCTTGAAGATGAAGCTATCCGCGTCGTTCGTCGCCCGCGCGCTCGAGACGGAGTTGAACGGCTGCCCCGTCACGTTCGCCGCCGGCCACACATCCCGTCCCCCCGAGCACCCCCCGCTCGTATTGCACAGGTTGAACAGGTTCAAGATCACCTGGTTCATTCCCCCGGCCATCACCGGTTGCGCCTGCACGCAGGCCAGGATCGTTGTCGTGCATGCTGCCGGGTTCCCGCCCGCCAGCAATCCCGCTGCGTTCTGGAAGTCGGTCAGCGTCGGCACGTCGTTCCGCGACGTGATTCCCACCCGTTCCCTCTGCCCTTCGTAGGTCACGTACCAGAAGGTCTGGTCCTGCTTGATCGGCCCCCCGGCCGCCACCCCGAACTGGTGATTCCGGAAATCGTCCTTGGGAAGCGTGTGCACGTTGAAGAAATTCCGCGCATTCAGTTTGTCGTCGCGGACATACTCGAAAACGCTCCCGTGAATTTCATTCCCCCCGCTCTTGGTCACGATGTTCACCACGCTGCCGGCGTTCCGCCCGTACTCCGCTTCCCAGTTCGAGAGCACCCTCACTTCGGCGATGGCCTCCACGGGCAGCACGGTTCCCGGTGTCCCGAACACCCCGCCCTGGTTGATGGCCGGCAGGTTGCGGTACCCGTCATTCATGTCCGTTCCATCCAGCAGGTAGTTGTTGGCCCGCCCGCGGTTCCCGTTCACGCTGAACAGCCCGAACGACCCCGGCGAGTCCATCCCTCCGCTCGGGTCTCCTGCCGCACCCGGCACCATGATCAGCAGTTTCTGGAAGTCCCGCCCGTTCACCGGCAGGTCCAGTAGGTCCCGGCCCGCAAAGCCCCCGCCCAGCGTATTCGACGTCGTTTCCACCTGCGCCACGATGTCGCCGGACACCACAATTTGCTGCGCGATGTCCCCCGCCTTCAGCGACACGTCCACACGCCGTTCTGCCGCCACGTCCACGCGCACGTCCGTGGTCACCGACTTCTGGAACCCGGACTTTTCCACGGTCACCGTGTAGCTGCCGATTTGCAGCTCCGGCACCGCGTAGCTTCCGTCCTCTGCGCTGCTGGCTTCGCGTACTTGGCCCGTGGCGTTGTTCTTCACCGTCACTCTGGCCCCGGGAACGCTGGCCCCGCTGGCATCCGACACCACCCCCAGGATGGTCCCGCGGTAGGTCTGCGCCGCAATCTGCGGCGCCCCGATCATCCCCAGCACGCCCAGCACTGTGGCCGCAGCCAGCATTCTCTTCTGCATAGGAATTGGGAATTCAAACACGCGCTTCAGCATGGACTTTCCCCCTGACAGGAACAGTTCCGCCCACCCCGGCGGGTTGCACCTACTCCTATATGCCTCTCCGCATACAGGGTCAAGCGAAGATTTCCCCGCCGATGCCTCCCCTGCACGCTCGTCCCAGCTCCCCAACTGCCCGCCTGCTTCCGGGGGTTATTCCTTTTTTCTCCGTGCCTCTGTACTACTATTCACAAAATTCTTCGCGCCTCGCGCAGAATTCTTTGCTCCCGAAACTTCGGGACTGTACCCCGATACTTCGGGGCTGTGCCCTCTGCCTGCCCTGAGCGTAGACGAAGGGTGCCTCCGCGACCTCTGTGTAGGTCTGCATTTTTTGGTTTCGGCTCTCTCACGCTTTCTAGGTCTGTATCCCCTCGTTCCTGGTTGCTGCCTCCTGGTTTCATACTTGGAATTTTGAAATCCTGAATTTGGAATTTCTGAGCTCTGCTCTTTCTTCGCACTTCCTTCATCACTTTTCCCTTTTTCCTTCGCTTCCTTCGACCTGTCCCCTGTCCCCGATAGACCTCGCGAAATCGTAAATCACAAAATCACGAAATTCCCCAATCCCTCATCTCCGATTACAATATCTCCCTCATTTCCGGGCCTCATCGGCCTGAACCCTATGGCTTCCGCCTCCCCATCCGTGGTCATCGTGGGCCGCCCCAACGTCGGCAAATCCACGCTGTTCAACCGCCTCACCTCCTCGCGCCGCTCCATTGTCACCGACGAACCCGGTATCACCCGCGACCGCATCTACGGCTCCGTCTCCTGGACCGGCCGCTCCTTCCAGCTCGTAGATACCGGCGGCATCGTCCCCGACGACCGCGCCGCCATACCCCGCGAAGTCCTGCGTCAGGCTCGCGTAGCCATTGACGCCGCCGCGCTTCTCCTCCTCGTCGTGGATGCCCGCGCCGGCCTCACCCCTCTCGATTCTGAGCTCGCGCGGCTCCTCCGCCGCACCGGAAAACCCGTCTTTCTTGTCGCCAACAAAGTGGACACTCCGCAGTGGCTTTCCCTGGCCTCGCCATTCCACGAGCTGGGTTTCGAAGTCTTCCCCGTCTCTTGCGAACACGGCTTCGGCATCGCCGAGATGCTCGATTCCCTGCTGCAGCGGCTCTCCGCTGCCGGCGCCCTGCCGTCCGCGGAGGAGCCTTCTTCCGCCGAATCCGATGTCCCCATCCGCATCGCCATTGTCGGACGTCCCAACGTCGGCAAATCCACGCTCCTCAACTCCCTGGTGGGCCAGGAGCGCGCGATCGTCTCCCCGGATCCGGGCACCACTCGCGACGCCGTGGACACGTCCCTCCACCGCGGCGGCCACACCTACTCGTTCATTGACACGGCTGGCATCCGCCGCAAGGGCAAGACCAAACTGGTGGCCGAAAAACTCAGCGTGGTGATGGCCCGCCGCCATCTTGAGCGCTCGGACATCGCACTTATGGTCATTGACTCCGAGCAGGGAGTTACCTCTTCCGACGCCACCATTGCTTCCTACACTCAGCAGTCCGGCCGCAGTGTCATCCTGGTGATGAACAAATGGGACCTCGCCCTTGAGCATGCTCGCTCTGCGCCACCTGTGCGCCAGCGCACGCGCTTTTCTTCCCGCCGCGCAGCTTCCCCTCCAGAACAGCAGTCGCCGCCTTCCCTGGACCCCGGCCGCCTGATGTTCGACTACGAGAAACTCGTCCGCGCCAAACTCAAATTCCTCGATTTCGCTCCCATCCTGTTCCTCTCCGCCAAATCCGGCCAGCGCGTTCAGAAACTTTTCGCGCTGATCGACTCGGTTGCCGCTGCCCGCCGCCGCCGCATCCCTACCGGCGAGCTCAATCGCTGGCTCCGCGAAGTGGACCTCGACCGCGGCACTTCTCCCTCTTCCCGCAGAGTCAAAATCTATTACCTCACCCAGGCCTCTTCCTCTCCCCCCACCTTCGTCCTCTTCACCAACCAGACCCAGCCTCTTCATTTCAGCTACCGGCGCTTCCTCGAGAATCAGCTCCGCGAGCGCTTTGACTTCTCCGGCACTCCCATCTTCTTCACCCAGCGCCTCAAGAAGCGCTAGGCTCCCGGGCCCGCGCCCTCTCTGGCTTCTGCGCCGCTGTGCTCGCTGTACTACTATTCCCGGAATTCTTCGCGTCCCGCGCAGGTTTCTCTGCTCTGTGGCCTCTGCCTGCCCTGAGCGTAGACGAAGGGTGCCTCTGCGACCTCTGTGTAATTCTGCCTGTTTGGTTGCGGTACTGCCGCGCTGTGTAATTCTGAGCTATTTGGTTGCGGCACTGCCGGGCTGTGTTGGCCTACCTCTTTTTTCTTTTCTCTTTTCTCTTTTCCATTTTCCCTCTGTACAATCATTCTTTTCGGCTTCGAGCGCGTCCCGTGCATACCACTCAGCCTATCGAATGGACTCCCCAGGGCGTCCGCATGCTCGACCAGCGCCGCCTGCCCGGCGAAGTTGTGTACCTGACGTACACCGACTACGTCGGCGTCGCCTCTGGCATCAAGGAAATGGTGATCCGCGGCGCTCCGGCCATTGGCGTGGCCGCGGCCATGGGGGTGGCTCTCGGCGTGCTGAAATCCTCGGCCGGCTCGCTTCAGGAGCTGAAACCCGAGTTCGAAAAAATTTGCCAGACCATCCGCGACACCCGGCCTACCGCCGTGGACTTATTCTGGGCTCTCCAGCGGATGAGCAGCGCCTTCGCCAGCGCCTGCGCCCTCCCGGGCTCCACCCTGGCCTCGGTTTGCGAGGCCATGGTTGCGGAAGCGCGCCGCATCCACGACGAAAAGCGGGCCATTGACGAGGCCATCGCCCGCCACGGCGCGGAATTTATGCCCCAGGATGGCAAAGTGATGACCCAGTGCAACGCCGGCGCCCTGGCCACCGCCGGCATCGGCACGGCGCTGGGCGTCATCCGCGTGGCCGTCTTCGAGCGCGGCCACAAGCTCCATGTCCTGGTCCCGGAAACGCGCCCCTATCTTCAGGGCGCGCGGCTCACGGCCTGGGAGCTCCGCGAAGACGGCATCCCTCTTACGCTCATCACCGACAATATGGTGGGACACTTCCTGAAGAGCGGTCAGGTGGGTGCCGTGGTCGTCGGCGCGGACCGCGTCGCCGCCAACGGCGACACCGCCAACAAAATTGGCACCTACCAGATGGCGGTTCTGGCCCGCGAGCACGGCGTGCCATTCTACGTCGCCGCCCCGGTTTCCACCCTCGATCTCAGCATCCCGGACGGCAGCCGCATTCCCATCGAACAGCGCGCCGCCGAAGAGGTCACTCACATCCGCGGCGTGCGCATCGCCCCCGACGTCGCCGTCGCTAACCCCGCCTTCGACGTCACTCCCGCGCGCCTCATTGCCGCCATTTTTACCGAAGCCGGCGTCGCCCGCCCGCCGTATGCAGAGTCCCTTAAGCAACTCTCCGAAAAATCATAGCCACAGAGACACGGGGCTCTCTGCGTGCAAGGCGGTTTCAAAAACAGGAACCCCCTTGTTTTGCAGGCCTGCTCTGTGGGCTCGGTGTCTCTTTGGCGATTCTGTGGTCTTTCCCGGTTGTTAGTACCCGCTCTTTTTCTTGGGAAAATTCGCATCCGCCTTCACTTCCAGCATCTGCGCTGTATGCCTCGCCGCATGCGCCGATAGGAACAGCACCCACTGGTGCGCGTCCATCCCTTTGATCACCGGGCTGTCCATGAAGTACGCGCGCAGGTCCACATTGCTGGTCTTCACGAATTCGATGGTCTTCTTCCTCCGGGCCTTGAACTCACGCAGCATGTCTTTCGGGTCCGGCCATTTCCCCGTGGGTCGCAGCATCTCTGGCGCCTGCACGCGGTTGCTGCGGTCTGGGATGACCTTCACCACCAGCGCATCGTTCTTGGCCTGGTTCTCCGCGTTTTTCTTCTCCGGTGCCGGCGTGGTTTTCAGCACCCGGTCGCGGATCAGCCCGTCGCGAAGGAACTCTTCGGTGACGGTGAGGTGTTCCAGGCAGTCGGCCACAGACCAGCGGTCCGCGGCCTGCTTGAAATTCCATTGCTCGGCGCTCAGGCCTCGTGTGGCCTTCTCGATGTTCTTCTGTGTTTCCTTTAGGTACTTGACCAGCGCCGCGCGGTCCTTCTTCGAATAGTCGCCCCCGGCCCATGCAGGAACGACAAACAACGCGGCCAGCACGGCGGCAATCGCAATGCGGAGTTTCATCGGAAGTCTCCCTTCAGGTTTCGGCAGAGGAGTTGCCAGTGTCCCACGTCCGCCCCTGGATTTCAATTGCCGATCGTAGGGCGGCCTTAAGCGATTTGTCGTAAGCGGTTTTTCTTCGCAGTCCACCGCTCCTATTCGTACCTCAGTGCCTCCACCGGGTCCAGCCGCGCCGCTTTCCATGCCGGATAAATTCCAAACACGATTCCCATCCCGCAGGCCACGGTCAGGCCCAGCGTAATCCAGAACAACGATACGGTCGCCGGCAGCCCCGGAAACACCAGCCGCACGCTCAATCCCAGCGCCGAACCGATCACCACACCCAGCAGGCCCCCGACAAACGCCAGCGTCGTCGCCTCCACCAGGAACTGCCACAGGATATTGCGCCGTTTCGCGCCGATGGCTTTGCGGATCCCGATTTCCCGCGTCCGCTCCGTCACGCTCACCAGCATGATGTTCATCACCCCGATTCCCCCCACCATCAGCCCCACCGATCCCACCGCAAACATCACCACAAAGATTCCCCCGCTGATGGTCCTCCACAGCTCGATGAACACGTCCGGTGTGAAGATGGCGAAGTCGTCGGGCTTGTTCGAGGGCACGCGCCGCTTCCTCCGCAGCAGGTCCCGCACCGCCTCCATCACTGGCGCCACCAGCTCCGCGCTCTTGGCCTTGATAAAGAGCACGTGCTCCCTCGCTTCCGGGTGCATCTTTTTCAGCGTGGTCAGCGGCATGATGGCAATGCTGTCTTCGGGGTTGTTGCCGGCTCCGAACGCCTGCTTTTCCCTGTCCAGCACGCCGACCACGTTGAACACCTTGCCCTCGATCAGCACCTCCTGCCCCACCGGGTCTTCCGTGGGACCGGGAAACAGCGTCTTCGCCGTGTCATGGCCCAGCACTACGACAGACGTGGCGTGGTCGGTATCCGTATTCGTGAACCAGCGCCCGCGCGTGATCGTCACCTCCAGCACGTTTTGAATGTTGGCCGGATTGCCTTGCAGGATCACGTTCTTGGCCCGGATGTCGCCCCGCCGCACGTGGCTTGTGCCCGCCCCGACCTCTGGCTGGAAGATGCGCATCGAAGGCGCGGCGGCTTCCACTCCGGGGATTTGCGCGATGTCGTCCGCCCATTCCGGTTGCAGGTGTTTCCGCGAAAACCATTCGCTGGGAGCCCGCCCCATGCTGGCCCACGGGAACCGGAACACGATGATGAGGTTCGAGCCCCACGACTCCACCGACGAAATCACGTTCGTATTCAGCCCGTTCACCACCGAGCTGATCATGATCACTGTGCTTACACCGATGATGATGCCCAGCACGGTCAGGAACGACCGCAGCCGGTTACGCGCCAGCGCATCCAGCGCCAGTCCTACCGCTTCCTGGATTTCGCTCCGCCACTGCCGCCGCGGCGCCTGCCGGCGCGCCCGCGCCACCCCGGCCTCCGCCGGCCCCAGCGCTTCGCCATTTAGTGTTAATTGACTCATCGCGTCCTATTCCTGTCTCAAGGCCACCACCGGGTCCAGCCTGGCCGCCTTCGACGCCGGATAAATCCCGAAAAACAGCCCTACACTTGTGGCCACCACGAATCCTGCAATCACTGACCACGCCTCAATCGCGCTCGGCAGCGGCGTCACCCAGCTCACCAGTTTCGCCAGGAATACCCCGCCCAGGATTCCACAGATGCCCCCGACCGCGGCGATGGTGCTCGATTCCACCAGGAATTGCATCCGGATGTCGTGCCGCCTCGCTCCCAGCGATTTGCGCAGCCCGATTTCCCGCGTCCTCTCGGTGACGCTCACCAGCATAATGTTCATAATCACGATGCCGCCCACCACCAGCGCGATGGACGCGATGAGCACAATCACCCCGAAAAACGTCGAGGTCAGGCTGCCCCACACCGCCAGGAACGAGGCATTGGTGTCTATGGTGAAATCGTCCTTGGCCGCGTACCGCACGTGCCGGATGCCGCGCAGCACTTGGCGCACCTGGTCAATCGTCGCGTCCAGCCGCGCTGGTGTATTCGCCTTGCCCCAGATGACCACCGACGCGCTGCTGCCATAGCCCTTCTGGAATGTCGTGATCGGGATCAACACGTAGTTGTCCCTCGACTGCCCCAGCGCCGAGCCCCTCTTCTTGCCCAGGCCCACGATTACGAATGGGTCGCCGTTGATGCGCAGCTCTTTCCCCAGCGGGTCCAGCCCGGGGAACAGGTTTTCCACCACGTCCCATCCGATCACGCACACCGGCGCCCTGTGCAGCTCGTCGGTTTCGGTCAGCAGCCTCCCGCTGTGCGCCTCGATGTCCAGGATCCGGGCCATCCCTGCCGACCACCCGCTTAACGTTACGTCCCGCAGGTAGTTCATTCCGTATTTTACTTCGGCCCGCTGCCGCACCGATGCGCCCACCAGTACGCACTTCGTACACCCGCCTTGTACGGCCCGGAAGTGCTCCATTTCCAGCTTCCGACGCTTCTGCGTCTCCAGAAAATCTTCGATGTTCAATTGCACCATCGGGCCGCGGCTTACAATGAACACGTCCGCGCCCAGGTTGAATACCTTTTCGGCGATATAGCCGTTCAGCCCGTTCACGAAACTCACCACCGCGATCACCGAGCCCACACCCATCACCACTCCCAGCAGCGTCAGCACGCTGCGCAACTTGTGCGCCCACAGGCTGGCCACGGCAATTTCCATCGCCTCGGTCAGTCGCATGTTTCGGTGTGCACGCATGGTTCGGCCGGACCTCTATTATACGCGCAAGCCTCGGCGCTCATTTCATCGCGCCACAGCCGCTCTATTGTCAGGATGGTCTTTCGGCGTCCTGCATTCAGCGCCCTGCCGCAGCCGCCGTCGCTCGCGAGTAGTACCCGCGCTTGGCCAGCACGGAATGTCCGCTCACGGTGACTTCCAGCTTGTGGAATTTTCCGTCTCCGGCTCGCGCCGGGTAGTAGCCCAACGTATACCGGGTCTTCAGCCGGGTGATCAACTGCTGGAAGGCCAGAAACAGCGAACCCTCTTTTTCCACGTCAAACACTTCCCCGCCAGTTTCCGCTGCCAGCTTGGATACGTTCACCAGATCGCCGCCGCGCAATCGCCCCGCCAGCTTGGCCCCCACGGGGTTCCGCCCTGGCACTTTCAGCCCGTACAGCGCGGCGTCCGCAGCCAGCACTGCTTCCGCGACTTCCTGCGCCCGGTAGCCCCCGCTTTCGATCGGCACGTTGTCAGAAACAAGTATGACCACCCTCCGCGCCGCGGGCGCCTCATCTTCCAAGTACCGTGCCGCTTCATACACCGCGGCGTTGATGTTGGTCCCGCCCTGCGCCGAAAGTTCTTCCAGCTGGTCGCTCACCTCGCGCTTATCCCGCGTCAGGTCCACTCGCCGCTCCACATCGGACGTGAACAGGAACAGCGCCACCTGGTCTTCCGCGCGCAGCGTCTTCAGCGCGGTCAGCGTGGCATACCGCAGCGGCCGCAGAAAAGGCTCGATGCTACCGCTCAGGTCCACCACCAGCGCCACGGCCAGCGGCATCTGGTCCCGGCTGAAGTGCGATATTTGCTGCACCACGCCGTCATCCAGCACCACGAAGTCTTCCTTCTTCAGGTCCCCCGCCACCCGCCCTGCGCGGTCTTTCACTGTCGCTTCCACCAGCACCACCTGCGTTTCCACGCGGATTTGCGCCGCCGGAGTCTCTGCCAGGAAGGTGACTCCTCCAAAGGCCGCTATTGCCGCAATGCCCGCGATGCGTGTTAAACGCGCAACGCCCGCAACCAGCTCGCAAGTTTTCCCCTGTGTCATGGCCCTAGTTAAGAAGTGCTCATGTCCGCGCGGGTTGCTTTCCCGCTTCTGTGTAGCGGCGGGTTCCGCAGTTTGGAACCCGCCATCGTTCCTGGCTTAGGTATTCGTGGCTCTGCCGCGCCAGGAGTCAGCTCCGGTGTGCTATTTCTTGGTTATGCGTCCTGCTTTCTGATTTCTGAATTCTAATTTCCGCCTTCTCACGCCATCGCGCTAATCTGCGCAATCGCAATCAAGGCGTTATATCCGAGGTGGAAAAAGAAGCTCGGCGTCACGCTCCCCGACGACGCCCGTATCCGCGTCATAATGATTCCCACCAGCACCAGCAGCGCGATGTGTCCCCACCCGCCCCACAACTGCTGCGCGTGTAGCAGGCCGAACACCACTCCGGTAGCCGCCACCCCGCCCCCGGTTCCCCACCGCCGCGCCAGCACCGGGTACACGTACCCGCGAAAAATGGTTTCTTCCACCAGCGGGGCTCCGGCCACTGCCAGCAGCGAAAGCGCCAGCGCGCCCAGCCGGTCTTCGAATACCCGCTCGATGGGCAATTTCTGCCCCGTGTCCACCAGCACACTCGCAATCTGAAACAGGATCTGCACCACCAGCCCCGCGAAGAAAAAAAGGAGCGCGGTTCCCCCGGTAGTCAGCTTCCCGGCCCTGTATTTGCGCCACCCGATTCCGCTCCAGAACGGCCGCCCGAACCGGATTCGCAGCACTGCCCCCAGGTACAGCATCAGCAGCGGCAGCCAGATGACCTGTTGCAGCGTTAGCCGCGCCGCATAGAGCCGTGCGTTACTCTCCAGCGCCGCCGCCGGCTGCCGCGTCCACAGCAGCACCAGGTCTGCGGAAACCGACAACGTAATTGCCAGGGTTCCCAGCCAGAAAAACGCGAACACCAGCAGGTCCACTCCATCCCACGGAACCGCCAGGTCCGCGGCCACAGCCGGGTGCCCGGACGAGTCGGCAGCGAGGGAGGGCTCAGAAGGACTGGAAAGAGCCATCCCCTCATCCGGCGGCGGTGCGGCGGCAGGAGGGGTGTCGTTCATTGCTTGCCGCTTGTGCGAATTGTCTTGCGGGATTTTCCGCCAGCCAGCAGCGCTGCCGCAAACAGCGGCAGCATCAGTTCGTGGTGCCCGGTGATCGCGTAGCCGCGCGACCTTGGGTTCCCGGCCGTCGGCCGCCGCACCACGTTGGCCAGTGGGCGATAGTGTTGCAGGAAATCGAAATTCGCTGTCGTAATCGGCTCCAGCCGCGTCCCCAAGTTTCTTGCTACGCTCACCGCTTTCAGGAACACTTCCGGCAGGATGACCGCGCTGCCCCAGTTCAGGTACACGCCTCCGCCGCGCATCTCTTTCACCAGCGCGCAGAAGAGCCGAAAATCATGATGTGTCGCCGCGCCCAGTGCCGCGCCGTCTGCCGCACGGTGCATATGCGGGATGTCGGTCCCAATGGCCAGATGCACGGTCACCGGCACCTGCGCCCGGTACGCTGCCACCAGCAGGCTGTGCTCAGGGAATTTCGGCCGCAGCCTCCCGCTCGTCAGCAGCTTCCCCGCCGCCTCGCCCAGCCCGATTCCGCTCCGCGCCGCTCCGATGGCGATTTCATTCAGGTACAGTCCCGTCTCTTCGGCCATCCCGAATTCGCCCCGCCCCAGCACCGCCTCCACGTCTTCCGAGGTGTTCCCCGCCAGTGCGATTTCGAAATCGTGCACCAGCGCCGCGCCGTTCATGGCCAGCCCGGAGACGTACCCCCGGCGCATCAATTCCGCCACCACCGGCGCCAGCCCGCACTTCACCACGTGTCCGCCAATGCCCCACAGCACCGGCTTGCGCCGCCTTCGCGCCTCTCGCACTGCCCCCGCCACCGCTCGGAAATCGTTCCCGGCGAGTATGCGCGGCAGGGCATCGAAAAATTTCCTCCATCCCTCCGCGTTTCTCCCGCTGGCATCCACGGCGCGCGCAAACTCTCGAACCGTGACCTTGCTTTTTCTCCGCGCCAGCGCGTAGGTCCGGATTTTGTCCAGCCGCTGCGGCTTCGTCTTGTAGATGCTCATCGTCCCGCGCCGCTACTCTAATGTCTCCGTCTCCCCCCGGCAAGCCTTCTTGCCTCCACAATGCTTTTCCCTTGTCCCTTGAACTTCAGGCCTCATTCTCCCCTGACGCGCCCGGCTCTGGTTTCTTGCTCAGTGGTCTCTGTGCCTCCGTGATCTCTGTGTAGTTCTGTCCGTGTGGTTGCGCCTTCGCCTTCCCTGCCTGCCCCGAGCCTGTCGAGGGGATCCCGCTCCCGAAAGTTCGGGATGCGGGCCCAACCGCAGGGCCGGCTGAATCTGGAATTTTGAATTCCCGATTGCCGTCCTCTGCGCTCGTTGTTCTGAGTTCCGCGTTCTGAGTTTCAAACTGGCTATTTCATGTCGCGCCAGTTGGGGCCGGACTTCAGGTCCACGACCAGGGGCACTTTCAACGCATGCACCTGTTCCATGGCTGGCTTGACCAGCCCGCAAAGCACCTCAAATTCTTCAGGCGGGCATTCGAACAGCAGCTCATCGTGCACTTGCAGGATCATTCGGCTCCGCAGGTTGTGCTCGGCCAGCCGCCGGTCAATTTCGATCATCGCCAGCTTGATTAAATCTGCGGCGGTGCCCTGGAGCGGAGTGTTTACGGCCGTGCGCTCCGCGAAATTACGCAGCGCGGGCTGCGAGGAATTCATCTCCGGGATCGGCCGCGTGCGCCCGTGGAGCGTGCGCGTGAAACCCTCGCGCCGCGTCGCCGCCACCTGGGCGTCAAGCCATTTCCTCACTCCCGCGTAGCGCTCGAAATACGCGGCGATGAACCGCGCGGCTTCTTTCTGGTCCACGCCGAGCTGCTGCGCCAGCCCGAAAGGAGTCTGGCCATAGACAATGCCGAAGTTGATGGCTTTTGCGGCGCGGCGATGCTCCGCGGTCTGTATCAGCGGCCCAACGCCGAACACTTCTTCCGCAGTGCGCGCGTGAATGTCCTGCCCGCGCTGGAACGCATCCATCAGCGCCGGATCTTCGCTGAAGTGCGCCAGCAACCGGAGCTCGATCTGCGAGTAATCTGCGGAAAGGAAGACCCAGCCGGGCTCCGGCACAAAGGCGGCGCGGATCTGCCGGCCCAGCTCGGTGCGCACAGGGATGTTCTGGAGGTTGGGGTTGGAAGAGGACAGCCGGCCGGTGGCCGTGGCCGTCTGGGAAAGCGACGTGTGGATGCGGCCGGTGCTTGGGTGCATCAGGCGCGGCAGGGCGTCAGCGTACGTGGATTTGAGCTTGGCGATTTCGCGGTACTCGATGATTTCCGCAGGCAGCGGATGTATATGGGCGAGCTCCTCAAGGACCGCCGCGGCCGTGCTGCGTTCAGGGCCGCGCCCGCGCCGGCCGGGGACTTGGAGGTTGAGCTTGTCAAACAGTATTTCCGCAAGCTGCTTGGGCGAGTTGATGTTGAACCCCTGCCCGGCCAGCTCGTAGATCCGGCCTTCGCGGGTGCGAATTTCAGCTTCCAGGGCGGCGGAGAGCGCGGCAAGTGAGGCAGGGTCGAGTCGCACACCGTGGCGCTCCATCCGCGCCAGGACCGTGGCCAGGGGGAGGTCCATCGTGGTGTAGAGGTCGAGTAGCCCCTGGGACTCGACCTCGGTGCGTAACGCGGCGGCGAGGGAATGCAGGGATTCAGCGCACTCCCCGGGTGCGTCGCTCAGCGTCACGCCCCCGCGGCGCAGCAGGCTGTCGGAGAGCGCATGCTTCGCTGTGGTGGGCTGCAGCAGATAAGAATAAAGGATGGTCGCGTGCCGGAGATTGGAGACCGGCCCCACAAGCAGGGTGAACAGCTTGGGGTCGTGAAGAATCTTCGGCTGGCGGGAAGAAGCCAGCCAGGAGCTGAACACCTTCAGTGATTCGAATCCTCGGGATTCCGCGGCACTCGTCGCCGGCGATGCCAGCGCATCGAGAAGGCCGGTTGGGGCTTCCACGCGGAAAAACCGTGAAGAGCCGGGCGACGGGGAGATCTCAACGCTGGCGATACGCGAATGGAAACCCTCAGATTCGGAGTCATCCGCAGCGAGGGCCAGCCAATGTGCGACACCTTCATCAGCGGGGAGGGAGTCGAGGAACGCGGAGAGTTCAGAGGGAGAGGCAATTTCCTCCGCGGCAGTTGCTCCGGCAGCGGCAGTGGCCGCGGAATTGACTGGTGCTGGAGGGGCCAGCGCGGAGAGCTCTTTCAGCAGCGAGGTGAAATCGAGTTCAACATAGAGCGAGCGCAGCGCCTCGAGGTCTGGGTCGCGACGCGCGAGCGCATGGAGGTCGAGAGAGAGGGGGGCATCGTAGGCTATGGTGGCAAGTTTTTTGGAGAGCAGGACGGCATCGCGGCAATTCTGGAGCGCCTCGCGGTAGCGTTTGGATTTGACTTCAGCGGCGCGGTCCAGTGCCGCTTCCGCGGTGCCGAACTGGAGGATGAGTTCACGCGCGCCCTTTTCGCCGATACCTTTCGCGCCGGGGATGTTGTCAATGTTGTCGCCCATCAGGGCCATCACCTCGGGGACTTTTTCCGGCGGCACTCCGAGGATTTCTTCCACCGCCGGCTCGTCCACCATGCGGTCGTCTTTCGCGCCGGACGCAGGACGCAGCACGCGGATCGTAGCGCCGGAGCTCGCGGTGCGCACGAGCTGAAGCATGTCTTTGTCGCCGGAAACAATCAGGACGTCGAGAGACTCCGCGGCAGCTTGATGGGCCAGCGCTCCGATCAGGTCGTCGGCCTCATACCCCTGGAGCGTGACCACCGGCAGGCGCATGGCCTCGCACAGCCGGCGGACATGCGGCAACTGGATGGCCAGGTCTTCGGGCATCGCCGGGCGCTGGGCCTTGTACTCCTCGAACAGCGCGTCTCGGAACGTAGGGCCGGAGACGTCAAACACCGCGGCCAGATAGTCGGGCTGATGCGTCGCCAGCAGTCGGCGCAACATCGTGGCGAAAAGGTACGGAACCTTTGTCGGGATCCCGGACTTGGACTGGAACCGCATCGGCATCTGCGCGTAAAACGCCCGAAACACCAGCCCCATGGCGTCAAGGAGGATTAGAGTTTTCCGCGCAGCGTCGGGCACGGCGGGAGTTTAGCAGAGTTGCTTTGCGCTTGCCGTCCGAGGGCGCCGGTTGTTCGCGCGATCATCCAGTAGTCGCCAGCGACGCTGAAATCGGCGCCCAATTTGTTATTATTTCGCATTCCGCGATTCACTCTCGCGCGTTCGAGGAGAGCCGGGAACAGGAGTGGTTTTTCGTGATTCCGCCCCTCGACCGTAGTAGCGATCCGGGAGGGATGTCCGCAGCGTAACGCGGAATTGAGCTGTGCCAGAAGGGAAAATGGCAAGGGTGAGTGGAGTGAACCAAGCCCACAAGGGCGCGGATGCCACGCCCCCGGCAATGCGGGAAATCTTCGGCCCAGGCGGCCTCCTGGCGAAGTGCGACCCCGAGTTCGAATACCGCGCGTCGCAACTCGAGATGGCGGAGCTGGTCGAGGAGGCGTTCACAAAACGCCAGCACGCCATCGTCGAGGCGGGGACGGGGACCGGGAAAACGCTGGCCTATCTCGTGCCGGCCATCCGCAGTGGGCGCACCGTGGTGATCTCGACGGCAACGAAATCCCTTCAGGAGCAGCTTTTCCAGAAAGACATCCCATTCCTGCAAAAACATTTTGCGCCCAACTTGAAAGTAGCGGTGATGAAGGGGCGCGCGAATTTCCTGTGCCGGCACAAAGTGACGCTGCTCGACGGCCAGCCGGTGCTCAAGGGCCTCGACGACATTGATTGGTTCAACCAGATCAAGGACTGGTCGCAAGAGACGGAAACCGGTGATCGTGTCGAGCTGAACTTCCTGCCCGACGACGCCGAGCTCTGGCCGCGGCTCGACGCCCGCCGGGAAACCTGCACAGGGCAGAAGTGTCCGGACTTCAGCCGCTGCTTCATCACCGCGATGCACCAGCGGGCCCACGAAGCGGACATCGTCATCGTCAACCACCACCTGTTTTTCGCCGACCTGGCCATCCGCCGCGACGACTTCGGCAGCATCCTCCCGGAATACTCCGCGGTCATCTTCGACGAGGCCCACGAGATGGAAGAAGTGGCCAGCGACTATTTCGGCCGTGAGGTGTCCAACTACCGCTTCGAGGAGCTGGCGCGCGACGCCGAACACGCCCTGCGGCTGAAAGCCGTGCTCGGGCCCGGCGTGATGAAACGCATCAACCAGGTGAAAGAGAAGACGCGGAGTTTTTTTGACCATTTCCCGCCGAAAGATGGACGCTATGCCTTTCCTGCGCCGGAGCGTGCGAGCTTTCTCGAACAGCACCGCGAGTCGTACGCGGCGCTGGCCGACGCGGTGAAGCGCCTCGAGTCCAGCCTCGCGGCGCTGCCTTCGAAGCCGGAGGAAGTGCAGACGGTGGCGCGCCGCGGCTACGAGCTGCGCAAGGAACTCGAGTTCCTGCTCGAGAGCCAGGAAAAGGGCCAGGTGTACTGGTATGAGCGGCGGGGAAAAGGCGTGTTCCTGACGGCGACGCCGATTGACGTGGGCCCCATCCTGAAAGAAAAACTGTTCAACCAGTTTGACACTGTGGTGCTGACCAGCGCGACCCTGGCCGTGGGAGGAAAGTTCGAATTCCTGCGCCAGCGGCTGGGCATGGAAACACCGCGGGAGAAACTCCTGGCCACGGAATTCGATTTCGCAAACCAGTGCGTGCTCTATGTGCCGCAGACGATGCCGGACGCCAGGCAGCCGGGCTTCAGCGCCGCGGCGGCGGAAGAAATTGCCAGGCTGCTGCGCATCAGCGAGGGGCGCGCGTTTTGCCTCTTTACCAGCTACGTGCAACTGAACGATGTAGCCGAGCGGGTAAAAAGCAAACTGCAGTATCCCATGCTGATGCAGGGCACGGCGCCGCGCCCGGTGCTTCTGGAAAAATTCCGCAACACCCCGCACGCGGTGCTGTTTGCGACGGCAAGCTTCTGGCAGGGCGTGGACGTCCGCGGCGAACAGCTTTCGTGCGTCATCGTGGACAAGCTGCCGTTCGCGGTGCCCACGGACCCGGTGGTCGCCGCAAGAGTGCAGGCCCTGAAGGACGAAGGGCGAGACGCCTTCGGCGAATACCAGGTGCCGGAAGCCGTGCTGGGCCTGAAGCAGGGGTTCGGGCGGCTCATCCGCTCCAGAAGCGACCGCGGGGTTCTGGCCCTGCTCGATAACCGCATCACCCGGATGGCCTATGGTAAGATTTTTCTCGAGTCCCTGCCCCGCTACACCCTCACCAGCGACATCGCGCAGGTCGAACGGTTTATGCGGCAAACACGGGAGCGAAAGGAAGCGCATGTTTGAAGTCACCGTCGAGGAAAGCTTCGCCGCGGGGCACGCCCTTCGCGGCTACAAGGGAAAATGCGAAAATGTGCATGGCCACAATTACCGTGTGTGCCTCACGCTGGCCGGGCCGCAACTGGACTCCACCGGACTGCTTTACGATTTCGTGCACCTGAAAGAAATTATGCGCAACGTGATCCGCGCGCTGGACCACAAGTTCCTGAACGATTTCCCTCCGTTTGACACTGTGAACCCCTCTGCGGAAAACCTGGCGAAATATTTTTACGAGGAAGCGGCCCGGCAGATGAAACACGCGCCCAACGGCGCGCGCATCGCGGAAGTGAAAATTTGGGAGACGGATACCAGCGCGGCCGTCTACCGTCCGTAGGCGGAAATGAACCGGGCGTACTACCTGATCCTGGGGCCGGCGCTGCTGATTGCGCTCATCTATCTGGGACTCGGATACCGGCCATCGCCGCGCATGGGAATCGGAGTGGCCGTGTTCCTGGCCGCGGCCTTCTGGGTGAGCCAGAGGAGGCAGAAGAGGAAAAACCGCAACACCACAGTCTGACCCGGCAACTTGGGACTATGAACTATGGACTGTCAACTCTCAACGATTCATTAGCAGCGCAGTGGGAAGACATCGAGACCCAGGAACATCCGCGCCATGGTAATCACGGAAATATTCAAGTCCATCCAGGGGGAAAGCACCTACGCGGGGCTGCCGTGCGTCTTTGTGCGCCTCACGGGCTGTAACCTCCGTTGCACGTGGTGCGATACCGCCTATGCGTTTCACGGCGGCACGAAGATGACCGTGGACGAAGTCCTCGCGCGTGTGAACGAGCTGGCGGGAAATCCGCAGGCGGCGCCTTCGCCGCAGAAGCAAACTATCTCCCTGGTGGAAATCACCGGAGGCGAGCCGCTGCTGCAGGAAGAGGTCATCCCGCTCACGGAACGCCTTCTCAAATGCGGCTTCCGCGTGCTGGTGGAGACCAGCGGCGAACGCCCGGTGGGCAAGCTACCGCGGGAAGTGGTGAAGATTGTGGACGTGAAATGCCCGGATTCGGGAGAAGCGGACACGTTCGACATGGCCAACCTGGCGGCCGTGGACAGCAAGGACGAAATCAAATTTGTCATCAGCTCGCGCCGCGATTACGAATTTGCCCGGGAATTTACCGCCCGCCACGCCCTGGCGGAGCGCGTCGGCCAGGTGATTTTTTCCCCGGTCATGGCGGACCCGGAAGGAAAATGGCCGGCGATGGACGCGCAGGCCATGGCCGAATGGATTCTGGAAGACCGCTTGCCCGTGCGCATGGGAATGCAGTTGCACAAGTTCATCTGGGATCCGGCTATGCGGGGAGTCTGATCCGGGAGTGGAGATGACGGAAAGACCATTGGCAGTCGTGCTGCTGAGCGGCGGGATGGATTCCTGCGTCACCACGGCCATCGCCAGCCGGACCCACCGCCTGGCTCTCCTGCACGCCGGCTACGGACAGCGCACCGAATGGCGGGAGCGGCGCGCGTTTGAAAATATCGCGGAATTCTATGCCGTGCCGCCCGAACGGCGGCTGCGAGCGCGGCTCGAATACTTCGCGCAAATCGGCGGCTCGGCGCTTACGGACCGGCGGATGGAAATCCCCGAAAGAGAAAACCAATCCCAGAAAGCCCAGATGCTTCGCAAAAACCCCTCCGGGTCTTTGAGCCACAAGGTGGAGAGAGATGAAATTCCGCCGACATATGTCCCGTTCCGCAACGCGCATTTCCTGTCTATCGCTGTGAGCTGGGCGGAAGTCATCGGCGCCAGCTCCGTGTTCATCGGTGCTGTCGAGGAAGACAGCTCGGGGTACCCGGACTGCCGGCCGGAGTACTTCCGCTTGTTTTCCGAACTGGTGAAGGCGGGCACGCGGCCGGAGACGCAGATTGAAATCGTGACCCCGGTGATTGCGATGCGCAAAGGGGAGATCGTAAAGCGGGGCATCGAGCTGGGCGCGCCGCTGCATCTAACCTGGTCGTGCTATCAGGACGAGGAGGATGCCTGCGGCGTGTGCGACAGTTGCCGCCTGCGGCTCCGCGGCTTCGCCGAGGCCGGAGTGCCCGACCCTATCGCCTACCGGGCCGCAGTTGCGAGATAATGATTGGTTGCAAGGCTTTCGGAGCAGCACACCCCCGGAATTGACACCTCGAATTCGCGAAGGAGAACGGGAATGAAGGCAGCAATGTGGAAAACGGCGGCGCTGGCAATGCTGCTTGCGCTGGCCGGAATCGCCGCGGCGCAGAACATCTCGAAAATTGAAGGCGAGGTCATCGACGTCAACGGGAAACCCTTCCCGGATGTCTTCGTGACCATCAAGAACGACGACACCGGGATGTCGCTCGAAACCAAGACCGACGCCAAAGGCCGGTTCTACCAGGCCGGGCTGCGGGCCGGGATCCACACGCTGACGTTTAAGATGAAAAACCCGCAGGGACAGATGCAGCAGATCTTCGAGCAGAAGGTGCGGCTGACTACCGGCGGCGAAGAGCGCGTGGTGGTGAACTTCAAGGAGCTGTTGGCCAAGGAAGACGCGGCCACCAAAGAGGCGCGGAAGAAACAGGAGGAAGAGTCGAAGAAGTTCGAGGGCATGAAGGGCCACTTCGACGCCGCACGTGCGGCCCTGGACCAGGCCAAAGCCCTCAAGGCGGAAGCGGATCGCGCCCCGGCGGATCAGCGGGCCGGAATCGAGGAGCAGATGGCCCCGCTGCTGGAAACCGCGATCACGGAATTCAAAGCCGCGGAGGCCGCGGCGCCGGACAACGATCCCAACCTGGCCATCGTGGTCTACAACCTGGGCGAAGCGTACGACGCCGCAAAGAAGTACGCCGAGGCGGCAGAGGCCTACCAGAAGGCCGTGGTGCTCAAGCCCACTGAGGCCGGATACTTCAACAACTTGGGAAACGTGCTCGCCAAGATCGGGAAAATCCAGGAGGCGGGCGAGGCCTACGCCAAATCGGCGCAGCTCGACCCCCCCAACGCGGCGCAAGCCTGGAGGAATTTCGGGATTGTGCTGTACTCCAACAACCGATTGAAGGATGCCGTGGAGCCACTGAGGAAAGCGACGGTTATCGACCCCAACCATCCGGACGCCTGGTACCTGCTGGGCGCCTCTTTGCTGGCCACGATGGAAAGCAAGAAGGAAGGCGACAAGCTGGTGTTCGTGGTGCAACCAGGAACTGCCGAGGCCTATCAGAAATATCTGGACATCGCGCCCAACGGCCGGTTTGCCAATGACTCGAGGGCCGCGCTGACGGCACTGGAAAGTATGGGCGCGGGCGTACAGACCAAAATCAGATCCGGAAAGAAGAAGGGTTAGGGAACGAAGACCGCATCAGGAACCATTGCCCACAGCCCGTCCCGCGCGTGTCTCCGCAGGGCGGGCTTTCGTATTTCGGGATGGCTTGCGAGTGTCCGGGACGCAGCCTAAACTGAACGCAGATTCAGCGGGACCAGGGAGGATGTATGGCGTTCATCGGTTTGGTGGACGAGGGCCAAGTCGCGCCGGAAGTTCGCCGGCTGTTCGATCAGGTGAAGAAGGAGCGCGGCCTGTTGCCGAACTTTCTCAGAGCCATTGGCCGGGATGCTGATGTGCTGCGCGGAGACACCAGCCTGAGCACGGCGGCGATGAAGGAGGGCGCGCTGCCCGCGAAGCTCAAGGAACAGATCGGCGTGGTGGTGAGCGGAATAAACGCTTCATCCTACTGCGTAGCGTTCCATATGGAAAACCTTCGCGTCCTGGGGATCGAGACCTCCCTGGGGAAGAAACTGGCAACCCGCTATGAGACGGCGACCAGCGACGCAAAAACGCAAGCCCTGTTCCGCTTCTGCGACAAGCTCACCCGCCAGCAGGACGAGTTGGCTGCCGAAGACGTGGACGTCCTGCGCGCCGCAGGCTGGTCAGACGTGGAAATTTTCGAGGCCGTAATCGTGGTGGCTTACTTCAACTTCGCGAACCGCATTTCCCTGGGCCTGGGTCTGGTGGCGGATTACTGAGGGCACGCATCTTCCCCCCTGCGCCCCCAGGCAGCCGAATTCCCAAAAGTGTAGAATCGGAGACAACGAGGAGGTCGCCGCCATGCTCCCCTGCCTGTGCGCCCTTTTGCTGCTGTGGAGTCTCTCCGCACCCGCCCAGACGCCGCCGGTTCCCAGGGAAAACCTGTGCTCCATCGAGGGCAAGGTGGTCAGGGCCGACACTGGAGAACCTCTTGCCAAATCCAGGCTGACCTTGCTGGAAAATACGGAAAAGGGAAAAGGGTTCTCCGCGCTGACGGACGCGGCCGGGAAATTCGAATTCAAAGACATTCCCCGGGCCAGTACCACTTGAATGTGCGGAAGCGTGGTCATGTGAGCCAGGCCTATGGTGAGCGGGAAGGCTCCCGGGTGGGGAGCCTGATGACCCTGGCGCCGGCACAAAAAATGAAAGACATCACGTTCAAAATGGTGGCCACCGCGGTCATCACCGGGCGTGTGCTGGACGGAGAAGGCGAGCCCGTCCCCGGTGCCAGCGTGGAGGCCATATCGGAAAAGGGCGGAATCATTCAACAGATGATGAATCCCGGAAGGGATGCCCAAACCGACGATCGCGGCGAATACCGCATTCATGGACTAAGTCCCGGGACCTACACGGTACGTGCCACCAGCCAGAATGAGGAGAGTTTTTATGCGCGAGCCATCTCCAGTCGTGCAGGCGAGCTGGAACCCGCACGCCAGACCACGTATTATCCGGCGGCATTCGAGGAGTCGCAGGCTGCGCGGCTAGAGCTGAAAGCCGGGCAGGAGCTCACCGGGATTGACATCCGCCTGCTGGAAACGCCTGGTATCACAGTCCAAGGCCGGGTGACACTGGCCGTGGCGGGGAAAACATCTTCTCAGACGATGGTCACGCTGATGGACGCCAAATTCCGGCGCGGTGGGATGGAGCGGATGGCGCGGGTGGCCGAGGACGGGACCTTTCAACTCAAGAATGTGGCCCCCGGCGAATACATCCTGATGGCCATGGCTATGGATATGTCCGATCCGATGAATCCGCTGCGCACCCAGAAGAGACTGGAGGTGGGTACGGCAGACATAGACGTGGACATGGTAATCGGGGCCGGAGCCGAGGTGAAGGGGCGGATTGTGTTTGAAGCGATGACGCCACCGGAGCTGGGCAGGATGATGGTCTATCTCCGAGGGGAAGACTTTGAGTCCATGCTCGGCGGGGGATTTGCGCAAGTGAAAAAAGAGGAGGAGCGGTTTACCTTCACCGCCGGGCCCCTCCAGGCCGGACGATATCACGCCGGAGTTCACGGTCTGCCGGAAGGCGCGTACCTTTCGGAGGTGCGCGTGGGCGGGCGGGATATGAGCCGCACCGGCATGGAGATCGCAGGGCTGTCACTCGGCGATGTGGAACTCATTGTCCGCGCCGACGGAGGGACCGTCGAGGGCCAGGTGCTGGACAAAGAAAACCTGCCGGCGAGCGGCGTCTATGTGTTCCTCTCGGATGAAGAAAAAACCCACGGCGGATACGGGAGCTCTGAACCCGCGGCTACCGATCAGTTGGGAAGGTTCACCATCCGCGGAGTCAGGCCGGGAAACTACCGCGTGTTCGCCCTGGCCCAGCCGGACGAGGACGAAATGAGGACCCACGAGTTTCTGAAGGAACATGAAAAGAAAGGCGTGGCCGTGCGCGTGGAGCGAAGTGGGAAGCACACCGTCGAGGTAAAGCTGCTGGAGGAGAAGAATTAGCCGGCCGCATTCACCCCGCAGCTCGCGGCTGAATCGTTATCGCTTTTGATTGCCCCGCAGTCAGCGACGCGAGAGTTTTTCGGCCAGGGCCCGGTCCAGTCGGGTCTGCACATCCTCCGGCAGCGGCAGCGGCTCCGCGTTGCAATAAAACCGGATCGTGTGCCGCGTGGTGTCCACGATGGCGCGGCAGTGGTCGCAGACTTCGAGATGCCGCTCCAGGCGCTCGACCACCTCGGGTTCGAGCAACCCATCCAGCAGGTCAGACACTCGGCGAAGAATTTCTTTGCAGCTCACTATTGAATGCTCCCTATCGATTCTAAGGTCTCGCGCGCCGATTCCACAACCAGGCGGCACTCCACGCAGGACCGCGTATGTTCCCGAAGCGCTTCGGCGGCACGAGCGTCCAGCGTCTCTTCCAGATACCGGCAAAGCTGTTCCATAAACTCGCTACACCGCACTGGGCGCTTCCTTCTTGAAAAACGGCACCAGGTATTCGCGCAGTTTCAGCCGCGCGCGCAGCAACCGCGACTTCACGGCGGGGACGCTGATGGCCAGCATGCCGGAGGTCTCCTCGATACTCAGGTGCTCGACGTCCCGCAGCAGGAACACGGCGCGGGTGCGCGGCTCCAGGCGCGCGATCGCGCCGGAGAGGATGCGCTGGAGCTCGACACCCGCGTATCGTCCTTCCGGGTTTTCGCCCCAGCTCTGCAATTCGCGGGGCACGGGCAGGTCGTCCCCGTTCCCCGCGGGCTCGTCGAGAGAAACCTCTTTGCTTGTGCGCCGCCGGCGCAGCTTCATCAGCGATTCGTTCACGGCGATGCGCACCAGCCAGGTGTAAAACCGCGATTGGCCCTCGAACTTCGAAAGGTTTCGGAAGGCCTTCAACAGGGCCTCCTGGAGCACATCCTCGGCGTCTTCGCGGTTCCCGGTGATGTTGAGCGCCAGGCGGTAAATGTGGCGCTCGTACTGACGGATGAGTGTGGTAAAAGCATCGGCGCTTCCGCGGCGGGCGTCGGCCACCAGCTCTGTCTCGTTTTCCAGGTGGACCGGCATAACCCCCTCCCCAACGCTCCCTGCATCCTGAGTCGCCCGCCAAATGGCGCGGGGATTGGATGAAGTGCCTGCCTCGAAAGACTCAGCAAGAGAGTGGACGAATTCCCCGGCGGATCAACGAGATGCGAGAAAAGCGGGTAGAGGGCGCGGCGGGTTTGCAATCCGTTCGGAATGTCTCAAGCCCCCCGGTAGCGCTGTTCCCGCCAGGGGTCGCCGATGTTGTGATAACCCCCCTCTTCCCAAAAGCCCGGATGATCCTGGGCCAGGAATTCGATGCCACGCACCCACTTGGCGCTCTTCCAGGCATAAAGCCGGGGAACGATTAGACGCAGTGGCCCGCCGTGCTCCGCGCTGATGGGCCGGCCATCGTGTGTATCTGCCAGGAGAACGTCTTCTGACACGAAATGCGCGAAGGGGAGGTTTGTGGTCCAGCCGTGGTCGTAGCCGTGGGCCACCACGAACTTCGCCGCAGGCTGTGGCCGCGCGCGGCGCAGGATCTCCGCAGTGCTCACGCCCTCCCACAGATTCCCGAGGCGCGACCACCGCGTGACACAGTGGAAATCGGAGAACACCTTGACTCGGGGAAGATCGCGGAACTCTTCCCAGCCGTACGAGAGCGGCTGTTCGACCAGGCCGGTAATTTCCAATCGCCAGGTCTTCAGGTCCACCCGTGGCGGCCCGTAGGCGTCCAGCACCGGCCATTTGCGCGTCCGCGCCTGGCGCGGCGGGATGCGATTCTCCCGGCGTGTGTCCGGGCTGACAATCACCCCGGCAGGTTGGGTATCCGGCGTGGGGATCTCCGGTGATTGCAGTTTGTCGAGGTCGAGAAGCATAGGAATGCTGTAAACCCCTTCCGAAGCAGCGAGATGCACACCGATTCGCACAGATGCAAACGCCGGACACAGACTTACGCCCCGCGTTGGATGCGCGTGCGCGTGAAAAAGATTCAGATTGTCGGAAACAGCGGACGCCGATAGAGGCGGGTCGGGTATACTGCACGCCGTGGACTGGAATGCAATCGCAACGGCGGCGGTAGCATTTGGCCTGGGTCTGCGGCACGCCGCGGACGCCGACCACCTGGCAGCAGTGAGCACTCTGGTAATGGGCTCGGGACGCGGCAGAAAAGCAAACTGGGATGGTGCTCGTGTGGGGGCTTGGTGGGGAGCCGGTCATTTGCTGACCGTCCTGGCCTTCGGCGGACTCGTCGTCCTTCTGCGCCCGCAGTTCCCCGCGGAACTGGAGCGAGCGCTCGAGCTGTCTGTGGCGGGGATGCTTCTGGTGCTGGGCACGAATACCATCGCTAAGTGTTTCCACGGCAGGTACCACTTCCACTGGCACCAGCACTCCGGGCGAGTGCACAAGCATGTGCATTTCCATCCCGCAACCGACCTCGCTCACGAACACGATTCGCACTCCGCGAGCATGAAGCAGCCCCTGTTCGTGGGCGCCGCACACGGTCTGGCGGGGACAGCAGGAGCCACCCTGTTGGTGGCCAGCGCGATTCCGTCGCAGACCCTGGGCATCCTATACCTGGCCACGTTTGGGGCAGGCTCACTCGCGGCGATGGCTGTATTCAGCGCGGCTCTGGGTGCCACGGTGGCCAGCGGACAATCACTGCCCGGCGCGCTACGATGGCTCACACCGGCCAGGATGGCGGCTGGATTCTGTAGCGTAGCGGTGGGAATCTGGCTGGGCGCCGCAGCAATCAAAGGATAGAGAGACGCAATGGCTGGCGCGGTCGAATCGGCGGCTGAGAAACTCTACCGCATCGGCGAGGTGAGCCGCCTGACCGGCACCAGGGAATTTGTCCTCCGGTACTGGGAGACGGAATTCCCGATGCTCAAACCCCTGAAAGCCGCAGGTGGTCACCGCAGATACCGGCCCCAGGACGTGGACATGGTCCTCGAAATCCGGCGCTTGCTGTACGAGGAAGGATTCACCATCGCCGGCGCCCGGAAGCATCTGCGGGAAAACGGGAGCCGCCCGGAGCGCGGAGGCGCGGATGCCTCCCGGGCGCGCGGACCGGAGCGCGGAACAACAAATCTGAGGGCCTTGCGCGACGAACTGCGCGCCATATTGACCCTGCTTGAAGGGCAGTGATATTCTGATCTGTGGAAGGCAATCGGCAGTCGCTGGGAACCCGCCGCAGGTCGCTGGTATCCGTCGGGACGTGGCGCAGCCTGGTAGCGCGCACGCTTGGGGTGCGTGAGGTCGCTGGTTCAAATCCAGTCGTCCCGACCATCTGAATCATGCCGCACATTTTGATTACCAACGACGACGGCATCCGCGCCGAAGGCCTGCGCGCGCTCGTCGCCGCGCTCCAGGGCCTGGGAACCCTCAGCGTGGTGGCTCCCAACCAGGAACGCAGCGCGGCGGCGCAGTCGCTCACCCTGCGCCAGCCTATTTACGCCGAGCAGGTTGGCGAGCGGGAGTGGGCCGTCGAGGGGACGCCGGCGGATTCCGTAATCTTGGCCCTGAACAAGCTCCTCCCGGAGCCCCCGGATTTGGTCGTCTCTGGTATCAACCGCGGCGGGAACCTCGGCGAAAACGTGTTCTATTCCGGCACCATCGGCGCGGCCATGGAGGCCTGCATCAACGGCATCCCGGCGATTGCCATGTCCCTGGCGCACCGCGGCAAGCAGTTTGACTACGCGGACTCCGCGAAGCTTTCGCGGCGCCTGGCGGAACTCGTGTTGCGCGAAGGCCTGCCCAAACACGTGATGTTGAGCGTCAACGTGCCTCAGAAATGGAACGGCGGAGTGCGCTTCACTCGGCAATCGGAAAAACTGACCCGCACCCGGCTTCAGCCCGGCACCGACCCCCGCGGCAGGATGTACTTCTGGCTGCACGAACAGCCGGTGACCGAAGAGGCCGAAGCGGACACCGACTACGCGGCGGTGCTGGCGGGCGAAACTTCCATCACACCCCTCGAACTCGACCGCACCCATCCCACCTCGCTCAACCATCTCTCGCACTGGGCCGCGCGCCTCCGCTCTTCGTAGGGGCCATCCCGAGGCTTCGGGATCAGCTGGCCCGCTCTTAAGGTCTCGTAGGTGTGGTCCGCCCCGAAATCCCGCCCCGAATGTTCGGGGCTTCGGGACGGGGCTTCGGGATTATCTCGCCCCTTTTTCCGGGTTCGTAGGGGCCATCCCGAAGCTTCGGGATAAGCTGGCCCGCTCTCAAGGTCTCGTAGCTGCGGTCCCGCCCAGAAACCCCGAACCTTCGGGGCGCGGCTTCGCGATTATCTCGCCCCTTTTTCCGGGTTCGTAGGGGCCATCCCGCCCCGAATCCCGAAACTTCGAGACGGGGCTGCGCCCCGGCAGAGACTGTTGTATTCAGCTTGGTGAGAAATCTGGGTTAGAGCCCTGGCCGTTTCTTGTGCCATTCCGTAGCGGACTGATACGCGGCGGCGAACTCGATGCACAGGTCGTCGTGCATTGTATCGCTCACGAACTGGATCCCCACTGGCAGATTCTTCGCGGTGAAGCCGCAGGGCACGGAAATGGCCGGCTGGCCGGCCACGTTGCTGGCGGCCAGCAGAGCTGTGGTATTCCCCGCGCCCGGCGGCGCCGCGGCGCGGCCCGCAGCCTCGGGACCTCCGGGCGGCCGCGGCGGGCCCTGTAGGTCGGCGTCCAGACGCGAGGCCGGCGCATTGCGGCTCGGCGCGACGACGGCGTCAAATTGCTCGAAAACCCCGCCCATCGCATTCTGAATCTTCGCGCGGATGCGGCAGGCGTCGAGGTAATCCGTCGCCGAAGTGGAAAGCGCCGCGATCATTCCGGTTTTTTGCCGTTCATCCAGCAGCTCCTGAATTTTCCCGCTCTCCATCAGCGGGCGGAAGATAGTCGCGCCCTCGGCCGCAATCAGCACGGATGCCACCGTGCCGTACGGGAAATCAGGCAGCGCGGTATCTTTCAATTCCGCGCCCAGCCCCTGGAGCACCCCAAGAGCTGCTGCGTAGGCTGCGGCCACTTCGGGCTCTCCGCCGCGCTCGAAATTGGGCCGGATAACTCCGATCTTTTTCCCCGCCAGTGAAATTTTTTCCTTTTTCCCGCCGCCGAAGAGTTTTCCCGGAGCGCGCAACGCTCCTCCCACGGCGCTGCTTTTCCTGTCCCACGCCCCGTCTTCCCGCGTGCTGGGATCTGCGGCATCAGGTCCGGCAATGGCAGACATCACCAGGCCGCAGTCCGCTGCGCTGCGGCACATCGGCCCCAGCTTGTCCAGGGTCCAGGAAAGCGCCATGGCGCCTGCCCGGCTCACGCGGCCGTAGGTAGGCCGCAGTCCGCTGACCCCGGAAAACGCGCAGGGCGTGATGATGGAACCCAGCGTCTCCGAACCGATGGCGAACGCCACCAGCGCGGAGGGAACCGCGGCGCCCGGCCCGCTCGAGCTTCCTCCCGCCCAGTGCTCCTGATTGAACGGACACCGCGACGCCCCTTGCAGCGACGCGCTGGCATTGCTGTACCCGCCGCCGCCCGCCAGCTCGATCATCGCCAGCTTGGCGACCAGGATGGCGCCCGCTTCGCGCAGGCGGCGGACAATCGTCGCGTCGAAATCGAAGACCTGGTCTTTGAACGGCGGCGCGCCCCACGTGGTTGGCGCACCTTTGGCCGCCAGCAGGTCTTTTGCCCCATACGGGATGCCGTGCAATGGTCCCCGGTATTTCCCTTTCTGGATTTCTACTTCTGCCGTGCGCGCTTCCGTCATCGCCTGTTCCCGCATCACGGTGGCCACGGCGCCAAGTTTGGGGCCGAATTTCTCCAGTCGCGCAAGGTAGCCCTCGGTCAGGTCCACAGGCGACAGTTTTTTCGCCTTGATCTGCGCGCCCAGCTCTTCCACCGTAAGGTACAGAACATCTTCACCAAGCATCGGGGCCTCCTCAGGACCTATTGCAACCGTGGATAAACGCAGATGAACACAGACAAGAAATCTTCTTTCCCATCTGTGTCAATCTGCGTTCATCTGCGCCTTCCGCTTTCCTTGCCGGCTTTGGCTTGAAATACGAACGCCGGCTCGTCGGAATATTCCAGCGGATAGCTGCGGATAGATGCGCGGCCGCGCTCGGCGCGCTCGATGGCCTGCTTGACGGCCTCTTCCTGCTGCTTGGTCATTCCGTATTTGGCTGCCGCTGCTTCCTTCGGCTCCGCTGGTGCGACCTGCGGCTCCGCAGCGGGTGGCAGAGGCGGTGGCGGTGGCGGGCGCTTCTTCGGCTGCTGCGCACGGGCAGCGGCCGGCGCGGCAATAGCCGCCGCTCCCAGGATGCTTCCGAATTTTCTCCGGCTGATGGGTTTCATAGCAGGCCCCCTCGTGGCGCGAGAATACCGCAATTCCCACCCCGCAGCAGCATTTGATTCGTGTGCGGGGTGATTTCATGCCGCCGGCTCCTGTGGTGAGCTAAGCCGAACCATCCAGTCGGCAAGCTTCCTCTGGCGCCATTTTCTCGAGCATGTTCAATCCCGGCTCGGCTTGGTGCTGGCGTCGCCCCAATTTCTTGCCTCGAAGTATTGATAGCGTCGTCGTGGCGCTGCCCCGAAGCCCCGAACCTTCGGGGCGGGGCTGCGCCCCTCGTCACTGTCTCGGCTCGATCGGTTGGGACGGCACTGGACTCGGTTCCGGCGCCCAGTCCTAAGCTGCCCGAATCGTGGCACTTGGGAGGGGTGCAAAACCTGTGGAAAACGTCGTTTCCCACCCGCTGTTTCTCGAAAGAATGGTTGACTTTCCCCCAGAGCCTCTCTATAATCTTCGTTTGTCTGTAAGCCTTCCTGCTGGACAGGGGGTGCCGCTCTTTGACAACCGGATGAGACATGCCAGAACCCGTTCGATACATTGAGTGCATCGAGCGAGTACAAAGGTTCGCACTGAAAATCTGGCCCGGCCCGCGCAAGCGGGGCGGGTTTTTGATTTTCAGCGCACCAGTTTCAAACGAGAGTTTGATCCTGGCTCAGAGCGAACGCTGGCGGCGCGCTTAACACATGCAAGTCGCGTGCGCAGTTCCCTGTAGCAATACAGGGGATGGGCGCACGGCGCACGGGTGCG
>Ga0247727_10003042_pt1 | contig 37571 bp, 29 predicted proteins | sample WisWelCaveWW1625_FD_202498 | JGI IMG/M metagenome (GOLD analysis project Ga0247727, IMG submission 202498) | Biofilm microbial communities from Wishing Well Cave, Virginia, United States - WW16-25 | ecosystem: Environmental > Aquatic > Deep subsurface > Groundwater > Cave microbial mat | place...
AACGTAGTACTGGCTATCACGAGGTTCGTAATAAACTACTCTCTGGCCGTTCAACAACCCGTCTTTGTAATTCTCCTGGGCACTGATAATCCCACGGTCATCGTAAAAAAGCCAGATGCTGTCCTTCTTTTCGGTCACATATTTCCCGCGGGCCATCAGGTATCCAGACTCGTGGTACATCTTCGCGTCAGAGGTTTTCCCGTCTGTGCGATGAAGAACCACTGCCTGCACCGCACCCGTTTCGTAGTAGTATACAAATTTTCCGTAGGGCTTGTCGTTCTTAAATTGACCGACGTATTTGAAAACAGTTGATCCTTCGTATGGTTTTTTCCAAACGCCTTGTTTTTTCCCAGCAGCATCCTTTTGGTTAATTTGTGCCAGGGAGGCCGTGGACAACAGCAATAGCAAGAAGGCCGAAACGTATTTCATTATCAAATCAGATGTTGGGAGAACTCCCACAAACCTCCGAAAATATAATCGGCTTTTGTCAAAAGGTTACCCCCATTTTTCAACATTACCGTTTTCATTCCAAGTTTCTTGCCAAACTCAATGTCGGTTTCAGAATCCCCAACCATAATCGACTTTGAAAAATCTATTTCAGGATAATCACGCTGTGCCTTTAGCCCCATTCCAGTGCCCGGTTTGCGGTAATTGCTTCGTTCGGTACTTAGCTGCGGTGCGAAATAAAACCGGTCGATTCTGCCACCTGCCTTTTGAATGACATCCTCAATGAATCCGTGCAGAACCAGAAGATCCTCCACGGTCATTCTTCCCCTTCCTATTCCTTGCTGGTTGGTTACTACGAGGATCCGTCCGAATAATTCTGAAAACCGTGCAATCGCATCCGGAACCTTTTCGATGATCTTCAGTTCGTGTATTTCCTTGACATAATCATCCACCAATCGGTCATTGATGACTCCATCCCGGTCGAGGAAAAGGGTCCAGGATTTGTCGATGTTCATATCTTCCCGTAGGTTCATTGATTCAATGTAATGAATCGTTGATAATCTTCCGGAACACCAATGTCGATGAAATCCTCATCGTACAATTTTCCAAAAATCCGCTTCTTGTCGGTTGCCACTTCGAGATAGTCCCGTTCGAATGAGAATGCGGTTTCTAACGGGAATGAACGGAGTGTTGATTTGCCAATACAATACGTTCCACCGTTGATGATTGCTTCCTTTCTTGGTGCTTTTTCTTCGAATTTCAAAATCCGGTTGCCATCGAGTTGTACACAGCCAAAGCGATTGACATTTTTCATTTTTTTTAGCGCAACCGCGCAGTCGGCCGAATGTTCGAAAAAAAAGTCAGAGAGCGAACGAAGATCGGTTTTAAAAAGAGTGTCTCCATTGAGTACAAAATAATTTTTTTCGCTGATTTTGTCGGACGCCAGCCTGATTCCGCCGCCAGTACCGAGCGCCTGCTTTTCAACAGCATACAAGAGATTTAGCGACTTATACTGATCACCAAAAGTTTCGCAGATGATCTCCCAGCGGTAACCGAGCGAAAGCACGACGGTTTCAATTTCTTGCTCGACGAGATAATCCAAAATGTAACTCAGAAAAGGTTTGTCACCGACTGGCGCAATGGCTTTTGGCAATTCACCAATTTCCCCGCTCAATCGCGTACCCAGCCCTCCGGCGAGAACGATGACCTCCTTTATGACGGGATAACCCACGTGTCAAGTCCTTTAGATTCGAAGCGGAATGGAAGCACCTGTCCACCTAGTTTTTCCAGCGCTACCTGAACGCTGTAGCGGTTGTTGAGCGGTGCGTAAAAAATCATAAATCCTCCACCCCCTGCACCGGATATTTTTCCGCCAGTAGCACCTGCATCGAGCGCCACCTGGTAGATTCGATCGATGCCTTCATTGGAAATACCGGAAGCCATCCTTTGTTTGCTCAGCCAACTTTGGTGCAATAATTTTCCTATGCCGTCACAATCTCCCTGTAAGAATGCACGTTTCATCTCAAAGGCCTGTTGCTTCACTTCCATCATCGCTTTGAGCGCGTCTTGGCTCGATTCACGTACGTTGGCAATTTGCTTGTCGATAATTTTTGCCGACTCACGACTCGTTTGTGTGTAGTAAAGCATTAGACAAAAATTCAACTCGTTCAGGAAAGCATCCTTTGTCCGAAGTGGATTCACGATGACTTTGTCGTTGGGCAAAAATTCCATAAAATTGACTCCACCAAACGTCGCGGCATACTGATCTTGTTTTCCACCGGACATACCCAGATCGTTCCGTTCGATTTCGTAGGCCAGGTGAGCAATGTCGTATTCTCCCATAGGTAAATCGAGCCATTCGACAAATGCGCCAAGCATCGAAACAACAAGCGTGGATGAGGTCCCCAGACCGCTGCCTGTCGGGACATCCATTGAGGTAATCATTTCGAACGAGAGCGGTTTTTTTGTAAAGTCCTTTACAATTCGATTGTAGACTCCGATCTGCAGATTGATTTCACCGTTCAATGCGAGCTCCGGAGTAGCAGCAAATTCAAAAACCTGGTCCCGGTCGATGGATCGGATGACAATCTTTTCGTCGTCGCGAGGAATCAGTGTCGTTCGAGCGAATAGATTTACCGTGACGTTGAGTATGGCTCCGCCGTACAAGTCCGAAAACGGGCTCACATCGGTGCCGCCACCTGCTAAACCTAGACGAAACGGAGCTTGACTTCTGATTCTCATCGTACTTTAGAACCTAATTCATACTCAAAATTAAATATTAACCGCAAAGGACGCCAAGAAGGTGCAAAGTTCGCAGAGAAAAAACGACGAGATGATCGTTCGCAGTTCAAAGAAGTCCCCGCCGATTCACCCTCATTGACGAATACTATAGGCAAGTAGAAGTAACTTTTCCGTCATTTTGTCCCAGCTGTATTTTTTCTTCTCCTCCTTCAATCCGTTCACAAATTCATTCTCTCTGTTTTTCGCATAAAAATTCGTCAGCGCTTCGGCAATCTCGTCTACATTTTTTTCGACCACGTAACCGACTTTTCCATCGGGAACCATTTCTGGCAAACCGCCGACGTTTGTTACCAGAAGTGGTTTTTCAAAGTGGTATGCGATTTGGGACACTCCGCTCTGGGTTGCGTGTTTATACGGTTGAGCGACAATATCTGCCGCACAAAAATAACCCGCAACGTGGGAATCGCGTATAAAACGGTCAACCACAAGTACGTCGTTTTCAATTTTCAAATCCGTCATTTGTTTGGAATACTGTTCCTTATTGTTGTAGTATTCCCCAGCGACAAGTAGTTTCACATTGAGCTCGCTGCGATTGATTCGTGCAAAAGCGCTCAAGAGCAAATCGAGTCCTTTGTAATCTCTAATAATTCCGAAGAATAAAATGTAATTAAACCCAACCGGAACGCCGATACGTTTTTTTGCTTCGTCCTTGGAAATCGATGCACCGAAATTATCAAAAAGCGGATGCGGATTGAATTCGCGCGGTTTGACTCTGTCGAATTCCATCAGATCATTTTCTACCGACTTCGACATCGAGACAAAGCCATCCATCGCCTTCAAAAAATAACGTGTCAGCAACTTGTCACCAGTACGTTTCTCGTGTGGAATGACGTTGTCAAGAATAGCGATGACTTTCGTGCGTTTGTTTCTTTTTACAATTCGCGCAACCGTTCCAAAACAGGGTCCCATAAACGGTAGCCAGAACTTGAAGATCAAAATATCCGGTGCGAGCCTTTTAATCGCCCTGCCCGTTTTTATCCAGCTGAAAGGATTTACCGAACTGATCAGGCGCTGTATGTTCAATCCAACTGGAGCCGGTTCTTCCGAGAATTGCGTTTTTCCGGGGAAGAGAAAGCCGGGATACTGCGTGGTGAACGTGAGGAGTTTTACGTCGTGTCCTTCGTTTTGAAATTGTAAAGCCAGACGTTCGTTATAGGAAGCCAGTCCGCCGCGAAATGGCCAGGCGGTTCCGAGAATGACGATGCTCTTTTTTTCCGGGCCGGCCACCTGCATCAAATCTCCTTTTCGATGAGATAGTTGTTGCGGGTGGAGGAATTCCGGATGATGAGTTCGCCGATGAATCCGGCAAGGAACAGCTGAACGCCAATCATCATCGCCACCAGGGCAAAGTAGAAATCCGGACGGTCGGCAATCAAACGTCCTTCGGGATTGATCAGCAATTTATCAATGATCAACCACGTGGAAAAACAAAATCCGATGAAGAAAAATATCATCCCAAAAAGTCCAAAAAAGTGCATCGGCTTTTTTCCGGAACGCGTAATGAAATTGATGGTGAGCATATCGAGAAAGCCATTCATAAATCGGTTCAAACCGAATTTGCTCCGGCCAAATTTTCGTTCCTGATGCTGCACAACCTTCTCTCCTATTTTTGGAAATCCGGCTGCTTTTGCGATCACCGGAATGTATCGGTGCATTTCTCCGAAAATTTCAATCGACTTCACCACTTCGCGCCGGTAGGCTTTCAGTCCACAGTTCATATCGTGCAGTTTGATGCCACTGAACATACGGTTCACGCCGTTGTAAATTTTTGTCGGAATGGTTTTGGTTATCGGGTCGTGACGCTTTTTTTTCCATCCCGAAACGAGGTCAAATTTTTCTTCGGTGATCATCCGGTACAAACCGGGAATTTCGTCCGGACTGTCCTGAAGATCTGCATCCATCGTAATGACTACGTCTCCTTTGGTTGCTGCGAAACCGACGTGCAGAGCTGCAGATTTTCCATAATTGCGCATAAACTTGATGCCACGTACATTCGGATCGGAAGTCCGCAGCGATTCGATCACATCCCAGGAGCGGTCTTTGCTGCCATCGTCTATGAAGAGAATCTCATAGGTAAACTTGTGTTGCTCCATTGTCCTGACAATCCAGGAATGGAGTTCGGGCAAGGATTCTGCCTCGTCCAAAAGGGGAACGACAATGCTGATTTGCGGGTATTTTACCACATTACAAAGGTATCACACTGGTATACTGAAAAAGTTAAATAATGTTGCCCCGGAGAAAGGCATTTCGAACGCGTGGCCTCAGACGTCAGCCAGGGTTTCGCTTTTGAGCTCCATAAGGACCGAAAAGGCGTGTGAAACGATCGAGGTGTCGACGACGACGGTAAATTCGTTCGTGGTGGAAATCACCTCAGACAAGTTGATCCCTTCCCAGGCGATTTTCTTTAGCAGGTAGTAGTATACCCCTGAAATTTCAGTGTTTACCTCAGGGAGTTTCATTGTGATAGAAGACAAATTTGTCTCGGTTGAAATCAAACTGTCTTCCTTGAACATCTCAACCATCTTGCCCGCAAACTGTGCATTGGTAATAATCGTCGTTTCGGAAACACCGCGGGAAACAGTGTAAAAATTATCACTGATGTCTTTGATTTGTGACAAAAATTTTGCCTGATCCTGAGAAATCCCGACGTAATTCTTGAAAGTGAATTTTGAGAGATTGGACCGGACGATCAGGTCCCCTAGCTCCCGCATGAAGTTTTTGATCCGCTTTTCGATCTTTTGATTGGGGCCTGGCGGCATTCTTTTAATGGCCATAATGATGGCTGAATCTGACACCGCTTTGCCTGTAACTTTGTGTATTTCAGGATTTAATTTCCGGGCAAGCGAGCTGATATTAATCAATCCTTCCGAGATCGCTTCCTGAATAAATGGCGACTGATTGATCAGTTTTTCGATGACTTTGCTTAATCTATCCACGTTAATTAATTAACAATTTGTTAAAAATTCACTTCATTTATAAGCCTTATAACAAACACATCAAGATCTGACATAAATTTGCAAAATAAAATCGAACCGCAATGAATAACACACCTTATTATTTTTACGACCTCCACTTATTGGATCGCACGCTGGACGAAATTGAACGTACGTCAGGCATTAACTATAAGATCCATTACGCTGTAAAGGCTAACAATAATAAGCGCATCCTCAGCCAGATATCTAGTCGGGGATTCGGTGCGGACTGCGTCAGTGCCACTGAAATTCAATGGGCACTGAATGCCGGTTTTGAGGCGAGCGAAATTGTGTTTGCCGGGGTTGGCAAAACGGATGAGGAGATTGAGTTTGCGCTGACACACCGGATTGGAATGTTGAATTGCGAGAGCCTCGAAGAAATTCAGGCGGTGAATGATATTGCCGGTCGACTTGGAATTGTTGCCCGGATCGCACTGCGGTTGAATCCAAACATCAGCGCAAGAACACACGAAAAAATTTCAACCGGTCTTACCGAAAACAAATTTGGTTTGACATCTGTGGAGTACACGGAATTGGCGGAACTCTATCCGACACTTGCGAATATCCAGATCGTCGGACTTCACTTTCACATTGGCTCGCAGATTCTGCATCTGGAAGTGTTTGAGCATCTGTGTCAGCGCATCAATGCCTTGGTTCCGGAATTCGAACAATTTTTCGGTGCACTGGAATACCTGAATGTAGGCGGAGGTTTGGGCATCGATTACGAACGTCCTGAAGAAAATCCGATTCCTGATTTTGAACGATACTTTGAAATTTTCCGGTCTAACCTCGACGTTCCAGCTGACTTCCCAGTCCATTTTGAGTTAGGTCGTGCCATTGTTGCGCAATGCGGAACGCTTCGCGCAAAAGTCCTGTATGTGAAAAGAGGTGAGACAAAAAATTTCGCAGTCCTGGATGCGGGAATGACCGAACTACTCCGCCCGGCAATGTATGGCGCAAAACACGCGATCGTCAACCTGACAGGCACTGCAGAAAATCGCGAGCGCGGTGTTTACGACATCGTCGGTCCGATTTGCGAATCGAGCGACACCTTTGCGACCGACGCCTATTTGCCTCAAATGCGCCGCGGCGACATCATAGAGATCAGAAGTTGCGGAGCGTACGTCGAATCGATGTCTCTCAACTACAACGGTCGTGGCGCCATTCGCTCCGTGCAATCACAAAAAGTTCAGACAACGCTGCGCGTTTTGAAAACGGCGTAAGTACGGTTTTCGTAACGTGTCGCACTGTCTTCCTTTCAGATTCAAAATCGGTTGCGATGAGACACTGCGTTGATGCCGTCCGTGAAATAGTCGAAATCAATGTTTACGAACCACTTTCTTAATTCTCAGAATCGGGCTGAATAGTGCTGAATTCAGTTGAGATTTCAAGTCGCGCCTGGAACATCTGATACCCTATGCTGCGAATAAATGTGGCAGAAAATTCCCAGTTATGTAATTATGCAATATTGCATAATTACGTAGTTGATAGTCAGCCTAGTTTTTAGCGTTTGTGGCAGAAAATTTCCCATTTATGTAATTATGCAATATTGCATAATTACATAGTTAAAAGTCAGCCTAGTTTTTAGCGTTTGTGGCAGAAAAATTCCCAGTTATGTAATTATGCAATATTGCATAATTACGTAGTTAAAAGTCGCCTAATTTTTAGCGCCAATTGCCCCTTTTTCCGGGCTCAATTTACGTATATGATTACTCGGGGATTAATACTTCATCACCTGAACAGGCCGTTGAAGCAGGCTGCCTGTGGGATCGATACGTTTTAAAATGTAAACCCCTGCCGGTTGCGCAGACAAATTCAGTTCGAAGGCTTCTGTATTTAGTTCATCAATCTGCACGCGAATAACGGACCTCTCATAGATATCGAGCAGTTCGATTTCACTGTCAGGAACAGCCCCACTGAGTTCGATATTCAAAATTCCTGAAGTTGGATTCGGATATACGACCATACTATTTTGTCCATCAGCATACGATTCGATTGATTCATCCCCTTCGTAAATAATATAGTTATCGGCATATAACGTGTCCGAACCAGCGTAGTTATAGGCGATTAACTTCCAAAAGGCCCAGCCGCCGTAAATATCCTCATAGAAATGGACCGGGTTGTCGAGCGTTGAAGTATCTCCGTCCCCAAATATCCACTTGACCGACTCTGCACAGATTGAGCTGTGTGAGAAGTATGCCGTCTGGTATGTTGGGCTATCCGGCCCTCCGATTGCAATCGGCTGATCGCTGACGACAACTGTGACAGAATCAATCACCATTCCACAGAATTCGTGAAGTAATTTTAATACGTACGTGCTGGTTTCGTCCGGCAAGACATACCAGTTGAACTCCCCGTATAAAGCTGGATCGTCCGGTGTCCAGACAAATTGTACCTCCGCCGTGTCCAACGGATAATCATACACTCGTCCCCAGTTGCCTCCGCCGCAAGGAACCACCACCTCTTCCGGAAGGTGTGAAACCAATTCATCGACAAGTACCAAAACAGAATCTATGAAAATTCCATTGCTGTCTGTGGCATAAAAAACAGTCGACGAGAAAGGCTCCACCAAAGGACAGTTTCCGTTATATCCTACAATAAACTCTGATGGCGTCCACTCCACCGAGTCGTAGAGTTCGGCCGCACATTGTTTCAAAACTAACTCCTCCCCGCATTCCATAATCAAGGTGTCCGCCTCGCTGCAAAATTCGTGGGCTCCAATGGTTGGCGCGGATGAGCGGATGTTTCCAAAAGCATCGGTCGGAACATCCGAAACAATCGATCCGAGACCAGCAATAGCAGGATTGGTTGCGATCAACGTGTCTGGATGGATATATTGCGGATCGAAATGATATGGATTGTGTTCCCACAAGGAATGCTCAGGAAAATAATTGTTGCTTTGTAAAAAGTCATAGTTCGGAGGCCAACTGTCGATCCACGTCAATGGGCTACCGAAATTGTTGTTTCCTATGGCCATACCAGTACAATATGCTACGTAGCATTTGGCCTCTGGCTTAAAATTATTAAAGTAAAATCCGCAACCCTCTTCTCAGGAAAGGCGCAGGTAGACATTGGAATAAAAAATATTGTTTGAAGTAAGAGATGCGCTTGTACTCAAAATCCAAAAAAAATTATAAAAGAAGTTATTACGAACTTTTGAATTGTCTGAATGAGATAGACTACATTCACCCTCAAATATATTTTGTTCGATTGTCAGGTTATTGCCACCTGAGAAATTCGCCTCACTGGCAAATTGATTTTCGCTGAATGTCGTACCAAAAAGCAAAGATGCAAATGCCTGCGCATTAAATTCATTCTGGCGTACCGAAGAAATTTGTCCATAAAATCCCGCACGTGAATTAAAAACATTGTGTTCAATCACGCTCTCTTCTCCGGCATCGATTTCGGCCAAATTGCAATTGAATGTACTGTTGGAAAGAACAAATTTTTCATCGTCCTCGATGACCAGAATTTTAGCCGTGGATAAAGGGCTTGCAATAAAAACGCAGGAATCGATCGTGAAATATTCTCCTCTCATTTGAAGAGCGCAACCTCCCAAATCTTCCGAAACGATGGTGAGATTTTTCAGATTAACATTTGATGAAGATTGAAAATAAATGGAAGAAAAATTCGACTTCAACTCCACAGCCGATGCAGATTCACTCAAACTGCCGATGGTTACCGGAAAGTCAGACTCGATTTCCAGCCCGTAGTAGTTTGCCTCATAAATTCCGTCTTTGATAAAAATATTTACCGTGTCGGAGGTTCCTCCAGCCTCCAACGCATTGAACGCGTCAATCGGCGTTGGATAATCCGCCACTCCCGGACCTACAATATAGTTGCCTGCCAATTGTGAAATTCCAGTAACTGAGTTTGATATCCAGCCCAAAGCCAAAAATGTTCGGAAGCAGAACTTCTCGCAGGATCTCATTGGAGAATTTGAATATTTACGGAAGATAGCGAATTGATCCGAATGATTTTTCCTGGAAATTCGAGCCACCAAATTTTCAGAAATATCGGTTTAACACCTCAATGAAAATGGAATTCTTTATCAAATTGATAATGAGATATTTAAATCTCTGTCGGTTTTAAAAATTACGCAGATTCCCGGTAAAAAATTCAATTTTCAATCGCCAACTGAAGAATAGAATTTTGGAAAAATGAAATGATCGATCAACGCCAGGTGGAATTTCCGGTGAATTGCCTAAATTGCTTCAAAATCTTCGGCAATGAATCGAATTCTGTTGTTCGCACTGACGTTCAATTTTTTTAATTCCGCCATATCCCAGGAAAAAATTCCCTGTGGCACATCGCTCCTTTTGTCGGATGCAGAAGCGGATTTATTCTATTTGCAACTCAACGAGCGCATTCAAAACCTGACGGAAAATTCCGGGGACCGCGCAACCCACACCATACCGGTCGTCTTCCACATTGTCTACAATTCCGCAGCCGAAAACATTGACGATTCGCTGATCCTGCAACAAATGCAAATTCTCAACGATGATTTTAACCGGTGGAATGCCGACACGGTGAATACACCGGCAGCATTTGAGCCTTTCGCAGGAGCGCTGGACATTGAATTTTGTCTGGCACAGGTAGACACAATGGGTAATCCCACGTCTGGAATTTTGCGTATTCCTACCGCTGAAACCTCTTTTGATTCACCCGTATCGTATGCGGTTCCAGATCCCGTAAAACACACTTTGACCGGCGGCTCGGATGCCTGGGATACTGAGCACTATATGAACATCTGGATCTGCAACCTCTCCGGATCAACGGCCTATACCGCACCTCCCGGAAATTTTGCTCCGGCGGATGACGGAATCGTTTGTCACTACAACCACATCGGGAATTCCGGTGTCGCTCCCTATGACAAAGGCCGGAGCATTGTCCACGAGATGGGGCATTGGTTTTGCCTGAAACACATCTGGGGAGACGACGCAGGCGGTTGCGGAGGCACTGACTTTATTGCGGACACACCCAACCAGGCCAACTGGACCGGTGGATGCCCTTCCTTTCCGCTGACGGACGCCTGCACGGCCGCTTCTCCCGGTGTGATGTATATGAACTATATGGATTATTCCGAAGACGGATGCAGGAACATGTTTTCGGCCGGGCAAGTGGCGTATATGGAGAGTTGCATCACGGCCGTTATGGCCACGTATTTTGATGAAGACAAGTGCACCTCCGTGGTTGGAATCAATGGGGCATCAAACGCACTCCAGGCTTCCATCGAATCGCAGCAGCTCACCATTTCATCTGACAGACCAATGAAAACGATTTCGTTGTTTGATACCCAAGGCAAATTGGTCGGTAGCTGGGAGGCCGGGTTTTCTGACCTCTTCACTGTTCCGGTCAGTTCACCCGAAGTCCTGCTGGTGCTTGTGGTGAGTTTTGATGACAATTCTCCGTACCGCCAATTGCTCATTGCGCGCTGAGCGAGCCTCCTTCACCCCGCCCCGGCGATCCAAGGCACTGCAACGGACAATGGCGATTTTGCTTCCAGTCTTCGAAAAGTGCCGTTTAACAAATATTTTGATGCTGCCTTCGGATAAATTGCAAAATTTGTGGTGAATGAGACTTCTATCCATTCTGCTCGTTTGTTGCATTTCGCTGCCCGTTCTGGCCGGTGAACCCAAAAACATAACGATTGGCCGAACAGTGGAGAAAGCCAAAATTGACGGAGTACTCGACGAAGCCTTCTGGCAACACTGTTCGATTGCCAGCGATTTTATTCAAAACACACCTCGGGCCGGTGAATCCTCCGCCAGAAGAACCGAAGTTAAAATTGCTTACGACGATCAGGCCATCTATGTCGGCGCCGTGATGTACGACGACATCGACAGTATGTCGCGGACTTTCTCACAACGCGACGACGAAGGCAACGCTGACTGGTTTTCTGTCATTCTCGATCCCTATCACGCCGGTACGATTGGATTTGGCTTCACAGTGACCAGCGCAGGCGTTCAGCAGGACGCCTTGCATCAAGTCTTTTGGGAAGATTACGACTGGAATGCAGTTTGGCAATCGTCTGTGAAAGTTCAGGACGACAAATGGGTTGCTGAATTCAAAATTCCCTTTTCGGCACTTCGTTTTCCCGAAGAGGATGTTCAAAGCTGGGGCGTCAATTTTGCCCGAAATATTCGGCGGCACCGGGAACATTCCTACTGGAACCATTACGACCCAACGGGCTTGAATTTGCTCTCTCAGTTGGGAACGCTCAATGGAATTGAAAACATCGACGCGCCGTTGAGACTCTCCTTCACGCCGTATGTTTCCGGGTATCTGCAGCACTACGACGGATTTTTGGGCAGGACGGCCAATGGTGGTATGGATGTGAAGTACGGCATCAACAATGCATTTACCTTGGATATGACCTTGATTCCCGATTTTGGACAAGTTGCGTTTGACCAGCAGGTACTCAATTTGTCGCCATTTGAAGTGTATTTTAATGAGCGCAGGCAATTTTTTACGGAGGGTACGGAGCTCTTCAATAAAGCCGGTCACTTTTATTCGCGCCGCATCGGAGGCCGACCCATAAATTCATACAAAGCGTATCTCGACTGTGATTCAAACGAAACCGTCGTCAACAATCCTTCTACTTCGCCGCTCATCAACGCGACTAAGGTTTCCGGCCGGACATCGAAGGGAACCGGGATTGGAATTTTCAACGCCCTCACGCGGTCCCAGTTTGCTGAAATATATAACAGTGAAACGGATGATACGAGAGAATTTCAGACATCACCCCTTTGCAACTACAACGTTTTTGTGCTCGATCAGAACCTCAAAAACAATTCGACGGTCACGCTGACCAACACCAACGTGCTGCGCAACGGCGAAACCTACGATGCGAACCTCACCGGCCTGAACGCGAACCTTTACACCAAAGGGCAGAAGTACAATCTGTACACCAGTGGTTCTGTTTCACAAAAGTACTTTGCACCGGACAGCAATAGCTTCGGTCACAATTTCAGTCTTGGGCTGCACAAGAGTGCTGGAAACCTGAAGTACGGAGCCACCTACTTCCATTCCGACAAAAAATACGACAAAAATGACCTGGGATTTCAAACAACAAACAATCTGAGAAATACAGGGGCATATGTCAATTATGGAATTTACAAACCGTTTTGGCGCTTGTTGAAAATGTGGACAGGACTAAGTATAAACCATCAGATGCTGATGGCTCCAGGAGAGTTTTCATCCTTTGGAGTGAATGCAAACGTCGGTGGAACATTCCGGAATTTTATGACCGCTGGAGCGTATAGCGGAGCCGTTCCTATTCGTTCGCGAGATTTTTTCGAACCGCGGGTAGCCGGCCGGTTTTACGAAGGCGATCTCTGGTTTTATACCGGATGGTGGATATCGACGGACTACAGCAAACCTTTTTCCTTTGACGGCGGTACAGACCATTCCATCTTGAGTGATTCATCCCGCTGGGCATTTTCGTACCGCGCCTCTCCGCGTCTTCGTGTTTCGGACAGACTGATGATCATCTTAAACAACGATCTGGATTATTCGAACAACGACGAAGGCGCAGCGGTCGGAATATATGGTGTTCCGTTTGATGGGGTCGATCCTGTTTTCGCCAAACGGAACCGACTAACAGTCACCAATACCATCAGTACGGAATTGATATTTACCAACCGGATGGGAATTACATTTAATCTCCGGCATTATTGGTCCAGAGTAAAATACAATTCTTTTTATCGACTGAATACCGATGGTCAGTTTGATCCAACTACCTACGATGGGGATGCCGACAATGACGGCGTTTCGGATCACAACAACAGCTTCAACGCCTTTACCATCGATTGCGCGTATCGCTGGATTTTTGCACCTGGGTCGGAATTGTCTTTGGTCTGGAAAAATTCGATTTTCACCTCATCATCGGACATCCAGCTCGACTATTTTCAGAATGTCGACGCGATGTTCAAAGACCCTGCAACAAACAGCCTTTCGCTGAAAATTCTGTACTACATCGATTACTGGAAAGTGCACCAGGCACTGTTCAAGCGAAAGGAGAAACAGTAACTGTTAAGTGAAACGTTATCACTTGATCACAAAGCGAATTTTCTCAGATGAACCGTCTGCGAATTGTACATCCGCGAGATACGTTCCACTTGCCAGATCGGAAACATCTAGTTTAGCCGATAGACCGGTAACAGACGTTTTTGCAATCTCCTGACCTGCGATGGATACCACTGTCACAGACAACATCTCGGCTCCAGAAATATTGAGAACATCCGAAGCGGGATTTGGAAAATACTCCAATTTTGTTCCGCCATTTTCTTCGGCCGAAAGTTCATTCGCATCAAAAACACGCAGGCTCATCGACGGGGCCAGATCTTCTCCGAAGCCAAGTACAAAATACGAACCGTCGGTCAGCACCGGGAAAAGCGGCTGAAGGTAATGTGAAACGTTTCGCGTATAGTTGGTTCGTGTATCGTAGCCCAGGTAGACGTCCGTATTGTAATTGGTCACACAGGCCAGATGCCGTTGATTGTCCTCGAGCTGAACAGGAGCGTCAAATGGAGCGTACACCACTTCACTCTGTAAATCGCTGAGGAAAATATACTCTGCTTCCGCAATGGGATTCAAGTCGATCATATCCAGCGCAGCATCGTTCAAATCGGTAAAGGCATCGTCCCAATTGTACAATTGCAATTCGAACAACTCTCCATCGAGGGAAACACCGGAGCCATATCCGGTCGCCGCCGAAAAGAAAATTCCCGCAGCACCCAGCCTTGAACCGTTCGCATCGTCAAGCACCGAGCACATCGAAAAGGAACCCGATCCCGACGGCCGGTAGTAACTGATCGCTTTTGGCAACAATGTGATCGTGTCGATATTTCCGTATGTAAAAATTGTATCCGAAATGAAAAAATTAAACGAGACGGAATTGTCGTAGGCGGCTTCGTCTAATGCACCAATTGTGGCTGAGTAGGTCAACGTATATTTCCCCGTTGGATAGGTTGCATTGCTGAACGCCGGAATGTCGTTGACACCTCCCGTATAAATATCGATGCTGTCACCCGAGGCAACGCTGTGCGGACCGGAGCTTTGAGTCCAACTCACACCAGGACCATTTACTGTTGCAGTTAGTGTAATATCACTCTGTGTGTTGGTCCCGTAATTGTAGATCTTGGTTCCAGCGTCGAACGAAAATTCGGTGTCATCAAGTGAAAGCAAAGCAGGGCGGGCAACAGAAGACGGAATGAGCGACGTTGGTTTTGTCACCCCGATGTCATCCCCATAAAGTCCGAGTTTGTTTCCGATGAAAGCTACTACGTCCTCTCCGGCCTCCACTTTGGCGCGGATTATTGCACCGTCCGTTTTGGTGATAAAGGCAAATGGTATCATAACACCTGCGCCGTCCACCGTTCCGGAATAACCATACAAATTGTCGTCGCGATTGACAAAAATCACACCGACGGCACCGGCGTTTTGTGCGTTCATTATCCGTGTTCCACCGTAGCAGTCGATGGTCGAAACTCCGTCGTACCGATATACCATTGCAATTTTTCCGGTGAGATCATTGATCACCGGACTGCAGCATTCGTTCGCAAATGGAATTCCTTGAGCATTCAGTCCAGGAGTACCATCGTCGGCGATAATCACCGTGTCCATCACGGCATCTGCCGGATCCAGAAGATTGGGCAAACCCCATCCCGGGCCATCGCCATTGCTGGTAAAATCGTAACCGCCGGCGATGGATGCTGGTTCGATGATACTGAAAGAAACTTGTGCAAACGTTTCCACAAAAACCAGAATCGCGCAAAGAGTGAGTAATTTTTTCATACAGGTCGTTTTGCCGAAAGTACGCTTTTTTTTGAAATCCAGCGCTACATCGCTCGAAATCAAAGCGTCTCTGTTTTCAGCCTTCGGAATTTGCCGCTTCCTCGCGGCCGACGCACGAACCTGGATTACTTCACCGTCCAGAACAGTTTTTTCAATTCTGTGGTAGATCCAATGCTGAACTGGGCAGGTGCTGCCTGGCCATCAGAAACTTTCGTGGACGCCGGCTCCACGGTGGATTTATCGGAACTGCCCATTACCGACAGCTCATCTTTTGAATTTTCGGACTCCTCGAGGGAAATCGATTCGATGGTATCCAAAGCCAGGTTGTTTCGATGATCGTCTGCTCCAGGTGCCTGACCTTGATCCGGTTTCTGTGAAATTTCGTTGTCGAGCAATCTGGTTTTTTGATCTTCAGGCCCGCGACCATCTTCATCGTTTTTTGCATATTCCTTTCCGGATACCACTTCACCGTGCGTACCACCCAGAGCGCTATTGTCTACGTTGTCCTTTTGCTTTTTACTCTCACCACTTTCCTGCGAGAGTTTTTCAGAATAACCCGTGTTGGTGTTACCTCCGGCTGTTGTAATATTCCCCGACTTTTCCAATTCGTCCGTCCGTGTTTTGAGGCCCTCGCTCCGTTCCCGGTCCGACGAAAAAATAAGTACGGGTTCGGGCTGTTCCTCGGTCTCTGACAATTTGAGTTCGTCAAGGTCCTCGACGGGTTGTTCGTCCGCTACTCCATCGGCCTCAGAACGCAAAACCTCGTCCGATTCGGCTACATTATTCGGCAATTCACTTGTTGGAACGCCTGTCGGATTTGGAATCTCAGAAACGGTCGAGGCGGTTGCAGTGTCTGTAACAGCTTCCTTATTTTCATCACCGCCTGTAATTTTATCCTGTTCAATGACGTCATTCACCGCCAAATCATCAGCATCCGAACCCGCCACATCACTGAGCGGATTTCCGATAAACAAAAAGACTCCGATGACGACGACTGCAGCGGCGGCGAGCTGAACAGCCGGGTATTGAAAAAAATGTTTTCCGGATGGAAATAAAATTTCGCGGAGAGGCCTTGGTGCTGCCACCGCCCTTTTCTGAGAATTTTCGAGATGACGCATCACTTTCGTGCGCAAGCCGGGAGAAGCCACAATTTTCTCCGAGGCAAAGGTTTCATTGACATTCGTCAAAAACCAACGCATTTCATCGTACTCTTCCTGATTGGTAGCGTAATCCTTCACCGCAGCCATTTCGTCCGAGGTAAGCTCGAAGTACTGTTTTCCTCTTATGATCTCTTCAATATCGCGTGTCATATCATTGCCTTTCTGAAAATTTTAAGTTTGTCGGCCAGTTCTTTTGTTGCGTGGTGTAATCTCGATTTTACGGTTCCTTCATTGATTTCCAACGTGTCTGCAATTTCATTAATAGCCATCCCATCGAAATGTCTCAGCATAAATACCTCGCGGTGTTTTTCGCCCAATTTATCCAGTTCCCTCTTCAACATTTCATTAAACCCCTTTTTATCCACTGCTATATCCGGCGTGGCTTCTGTATCCTTCACCTGGATGCCATCCGGAACATCGTACGACGTATTTTTTCTTATCTCCTGCTTCTTGTATTCGTTCTTACACATATTGTTCGCCACTGAGAACAACCACGTTTTAAAATTTCTTGTCAGGTCGAACAACTGGGGCCGGTCAATGATTTTTGCAAACAATTCGTGCGCAAAATCTTCGGCCTTTTCCCGATCGTTCCACAACTTTCGGCAGAAAAAATTCACGATGAACTTCTCGTACCGGTCATAAATTTGCTCAAAAGCTTTGCCGTCGCCAGTGGTGTACAGGCTCATCAACTCTTCGTCGCTATATGTCAAATACTCCTTCTTTAAAAGCTTCACGTGGTCAAAATTCCGTGCATGGGGTGGAATCATTCGCACTAAGTGTCAATCCCTCTACATAAGATGCAAACTATCTGTTCGTTTCATAATTCTCCAAGATTTCATCAACCGTTTCTGATTTGCTGATTTTTTCCGCAAGCGCCGCTATTCCGGACCGCAGCAAGGGATCCTCGGTACCTCCAGTCAATTTCAACTTATAGAACGTCAACAATGCCGGCAAATAGTTGCCATAAATTTTTTTCTCAGCGCTCGTCAACTGAACCGCAGCCAGGTTGCGGCCTTTTACCGAGTTCCAGAATGCGTCCAGCAAGTCGTACTGATTTCGGGGATTGTATTCGTATCCCAAACCCGTGAGGTACATACTCTCCGTCATGTCGAAATACCCCTGGTTAACCGTCGCCGAGATACGGACATCCTTCGTGGAAGAACTGATCAGCGTAGAGAGCCATACTTTCTCACTGCCCGTAAAAACCGTGTTCCCAATGACAGCCTCCTTTTGCATCCGCGATTTATAAACAGGGTTCTGAAGAAATTCCAGATTGATAACCTGAACGCCCTGACCCTCGGTGTAAACCGATTGCAATACATACAATGGATAAGAATCAGACTGATTCGAAGTGACAAGAATTCCGCTTTCGGGCAAAAGATCGCGATAGTAATTCAAGGTGTTCGCCGAATACTGACTTTTAATGAGACCGGCAAATTCCTTTTGTTTGGCTAGATCGCCTGTAATGGTGTAATAGGCCAACATCTCATTCCGAATTTCTTTCGTGTCAGGATCCAATTCGTAGGCACGAAACAAATTTGTTTTTCGATCTGTATTGTATCGACCGTTAAGCCAGATGACAAGATGTGTGCCGTACGAATCAGGGTAATTTTCCTTTAACAACGATTCCAAACGATCGAGTTCCGCCTGTTCTTCTGCGCTGAATCCCTTGCTGGAACTCTGGCGAGCTGATTCGCGGCTTTCAAGATACGATTTCAGCAAATCGTCTTGCGAAAGCGATGAGCCTTGTGTCATCCCACTCTGGACGACCAACACGAAAAACGTAAACAGAACAAAACGTATCATTGCGAACCTTTGAAGTGGATTACAAATTAGCCGCCAAATGGTTCATTTTTCTGTGAGATGAGTTAATTTGGCCTTGCGAATGTACGCCAATTTCTCAAAACCCGCCCGATGAAAAGCAATTTAACGTGTTGTTTGTTACTGATTATGACTGTTTTATCTGTGTCCTGTACGAATGGGGAGGATGAAAAGGCGGCTGATCAGTTTCACGAAAAACTGGATGCAGGGGAGTATGAATGGATCGTGGATAACCTCGTTTATCCCGAAGACCTTGTACAGTATAACACCCGGGCCGAGTGGATGGCATTTTTTGAACTGGTACAGAGCTGGGGCCCGATAATAAACAGGAAAGCGCAGTGGGGATTCAGCACAAAGGTGCAGAATGGCGTAACGACTTCGAGGATAGGTTATGAATTCGACAACGACAAAGGACACTTTTATGAACGCCTGGTTTTGGTTGACCGTGGCGAGGGCTTCAAACTTCTGGTGATCGCGATAAATACCGACGAAGCAACGGTCGAAAGGCAAACGGCTGGGTTTTGAGGTATGGCCAGAATCCGAAATTTCCTCTGGATTTTCTTTCTCTCGGTTTCGTGCACCCATCAAGACACCGATGCGGCAAACCGGGAACCTGATTTGTATGAACCACCTCAAGTGGTTGCGCTCGACACAACGAGTGGCTACATCACGAATCAATTTTCCGGAGACACGATCAAACCGCTTGTCAATTCACTTGCCGATACCCTTGTCTCGGGAAAAACATTTTTCATTCAGGGCGATTATGCACATCCGGACAGTTTTCCCGATCCCGATTTATTTGCCATTTCAGCAGCGGTCGACATTTCTGTCAATTCAAATATACACCGGCTCAACACGGCGGAATCGATAAAAGAAGTCGATGAAAGCACATTCCGCAAGGTGAAAGTTGGTGAGGGCGACCGAAATTCCTGGTTGATCAATTCCAGAGGCGACACCATTCGAACGGGCACAGAAGTACGACTGACAGGGAGAATTGTAAAGATGATCCAACCCAAACCGATTCCGGCCATTTCACCTGCAATGCGCGATCAGCCGATTCACGATATCCGCTTTCTGGATGTCGATCAGGGCCTACCGACATCAAACACCACCAACGTCACCACCGACAAAAACGGATACTTATGGATATCGACAAACCTATCCGGTGTTGTGCGGTACGACGGGAAAAATTTCCTGCATTTCACGGAAGCGAACGGATTGCCAAGCAACAAAATTTTCGGCATTTTCGCGGATCGTTCCGGCAATATTTGGTTTGCCACATTTGGCGGTGGCATCGTGAAATTCGACGGTGAAAAATTCATCGTGTTTTCGGAAACGGAGGGATTTCCGAACAACAAGAATTGGTGCTTCCTTGAAGACAAAACAGGTAAAATCTGGATCGGTTCGAGCGGCGGAGGTCTGTCCAGTTATGAACAGGGGGCCACTGACGAAGAAGGAATTTTCACGCATTACAGTACTCGGGAAGGATTGCCGATGAATACGATCTGGGGCCTGAAGGAGGACAGGAAAGGCAACATCTGGGTTGGAACGTACGGCGGTGGCGCTGTAAAATTTGACGGAGAATATTTCACCTACTACGGAATTCCTGAAGGCTTCGGCAACGGTTTCGTCAAAGCCATTGAGGAGGACCGGTACGGCAACATCTGGTTTGGAACATACGGAGGTGGTATCGACGTCTTGCAGCCTCCACAGGCCGGGAACAATGCAATGATCAGCCATTTTGATGCTTCAAACGGCCTGATGGACAATGAAATTATTTGCGTCGAGATGGATCGTGAGGGCAACGTGTGGGTTGGTTCCGACGGTGAAGGCCTAATGCTTTTTGGAAACTTCACATCGCGCGATTCGCTTTTGAGTTCGTACATCCATTTCGGTGAACGGGAAGGATTGTCGAACAATTACATCTGGGGAGTTCACGAAGATGACGCGTCCAATTTGTGGATTGCATCCTCGGGAGGTGGTTTAAATCTTTTTCGAAAACGATCGATTTTGCATCACTCGAAAAAGACCGGAATGGCGAACGATTATGCTGCATTTGTTACCGGTACAAAAGATGGAATGATTTTGTGCGGTTCTGATGGTGGCGGTGCGATGCAATTGGACATCGACCGAAAAAACTCGAAGCTTCCACTCTATGCGCGAGACATCCGGCTCACGAATTTAAAGGATCGTTTTCCGGAAATGAATCTGAACGTGAAAGTAATCCTTCAGGACAGCCGTGGGGATATCTGGCTGGGTACGCTGGGTCACGGAGTATATAAGTTCGACGGCACAAAGATGATTCGATATGGCGTCGAGCACGGCCTGGCCGGTCCTGTGGTCAGTTACATTCTGGAGGACAATGAAGGCAACGTATGGATTACTTCAAATGGATATGGCATTACACGATACGCTCCTCCATCACAGAACGAGGCCGGGGGTTTTACCCGCTATACCGAAAAAAATGGTTTGCCCTTCAATTTCGTTCGTTCGATGACACAAGATGGTGCCGGTCAACTTTGGTTTACGACCGGAGGGACAGGTGTTTTTTGTATGAAGCCATTGACGAAAAATCAGTATGCAGTAAAAATTCTTTCACCGCGTGAAGGGCTCAGCCATCGACTTGTTGTTTCCTGTGCCAAGGATGGTGCCGGAAATGTATGGTTCGGCACCGAGGGCGGTGGTGCCGTAAAATTTGACGGAGAAAATTTCACCTACCTCGGAGAACGGCAAGGCCTCACCAGCAACATCGTCAAAGGAATTTGCTACAACCCGCCGAACAAGTCATTCTTTGTCGAAACGGCGATGGGAATGAATTATGTGATTCCCGGTGAAGACGAGAATAAATTTGTGGTGCATCAAATGGGTCGTGAAGACGGTCTGGCTGGCCAGGATTTTTACCACAACAGTGCGTACGTCGATCGGGATGGCATCGCGTACTTCGGCAGTACCAAGGGACTTGAGATTATTGATCTGAACTCATTTAAACTTTCGACGACGGTTCCGCAACCCAAATTGACGCGTCTCGAAATTCACGAAACATTTTATGATTACCGCAATCTCAACGACAGTCTTTCACGCATCCTAAAATTTACAGGCGTTGCAAGGGACGAAAACTATCCTCTTGAACTTGTCCTACCCTTCAACCAAAATCACCTCACCTTTCATTTCATCGCCATCGACTGGGCCGCCCCCGCAAAAATCAGATATCAGTACAAACTGGAGGGGGTCGATGAAAACTGGAGCGCCATAACTGACAAAACCTATGCGGACTACCGGAATCTTCCGTACGGCGAATTCACCTTTAAACTCCGCTCGGTTGGTGAGGCTCAAAAATGGAGTGCGCCCTTTGAGTATGACTTCATTATTCGTGCTCCCTGGTACCACACGTGGTGGGCAAGAACAAGCTACGCCGTACTTTTCGTATTCATTGTTTACGGCCTGATCCGCTGGCGAACGGCGAAACTGAAACAACGTCAGAAGGAACTTGAAAACGAAGTGAGCCGAGCAACACAGACCATTCGAAACCAGAAAGAAGAAGTTGAAAAGCAAAAAGAAGCCGTTGAATTGCAGAAGGCGCAAATCGAAGAAGCCCACAAAGAAATTACCGATTCCATCAATTATGCCCGTCGGATCCAGTCCGCCATCTTGCCTCCGATAAAAAAGTTCAAGGAATTTCTGCCGGAGAGTTTTATTCTCTATCTGCCGAAAAATATCGTGGCGGGTGATTTTTACTGGCTTGAATCCTGCGCTGAAGCTTCGGATTCCAAAGGATTGCCAGATAGTACGATATTGTTTGCTGCCGCCGACTGTACCGGTCACGGCGTGCCGGGCGCTATGGTCTCGGTGGTTTGCGACAGCGGCTTGCATCGTGCAGTCAGGGAACATAACCTTTCTGACCCCGGAAAAATTCTCGATAAAACCCGTGAAATCATTGTGGAAGAATTTGAGCGTTCCGAAGAAGAAGTGAAAGGCGGAATGGATATTTCGCTTTGCGCTCTTTCAGGAGAGGCAGTCGACGGCGAGAGAAAACTCCGCTGGGCCGGCGCGAATAACCCACTGTGGATCGTAAGTAAAAACGAACTCACGGAATTCCGTCCCGACAAACAGCCTATCGGCCGCTACGCTGCACCCAAACCGTTCACCACACACGAAATGTTCCTTGAAAAGGGCGATATGATTTACATTTTTACCGACGGATACCAGGATCAATTTGGCGGCGTAAAAGGAAAAAAATTCAAGGCGTCCAACCTAAAGGAACTTCTGATCTCCATTTCTGACAAGCCGATGGAAAAACAAAAGGAGATCATTGTGGATGAATTTACAAAGTGGAAAGGATCATTGGAACAACTTGACGATGTATGTCTGATTGGTGTAAGGGTGTGATGACAACCCAATTTGATTTTTCGAATTATTCGTAGCCATAAAAATTTCAGCTCTGAAAAGAAATTTGTCGATTCTGATTTTGCTGCTTGTCGCCTGTTCCTGTGGCGTCAGCGAAGAATTCAATAAACGGAAATTTCTTCATTTAAATGCTGGTTCCGATTACCAACTCCGGGTTTTCCCTATGGCAAATGAGCCTGATTCCAATTTGATCAAAATTGAAAAATTTGATTCACTTCAATGCGACACCCTTGTTTTAAAAAACGGACGAATGATCACGGTCCGCACGATCGAAGAAAGAAACGAAGACATTTTGTTCCGGTACTGTTGTTTTGCTTCAGAAAGTTCTGGAGATACCTTGGTCAGTGAAGATTGCGACAGCACACACCGATTTGTTTTGAAAAAAGCGGAAATCGACCGAATTATCGCGGAGGGAAAAAGTACACCGATTGTTCTATTCAAACCCGTCCAAAAGCCAGTGAACTATACCGACGAACAGCTGGTTTGGCGACAGCGGGGGATTGTATTTCTGATAGCGTCCTTTTCTGTATTCGCTTTTTCAATTGCCGGTGGCGTTTCCTTGATCAATTCATCTAAAAACCAACCCTCGACTATTGCCGGCACCTTAGATAGTATTGCTCAGGCGATGATGGGCTATGCATTACTGTATGCCGGATGCCTGCTAGGGCTGTTTTTCCTGATACTATCTGTGCTCTATTTCGATCGCTTGAATTAATCCATTACTGCAAAAAAGTGAATCCCAATTGAACGCTTCTAATTCCGATCTTTGACCCTATGTCTCACAAATCAGGTTTTGTAAATATTGTCGGAAGCCCCAATATGGGCAAATCGACTTTGATGAATAAACTGGTGGGTGAGGAAGTTTCCATCATCACCAGCAAGGCACAAACCACGCGCCATCGCATCATCGGAATCGTCAATCAACCGGGCGTTCAGGTTGTGCTGTCCGACACGCCGGGTGTCCTGGAACCCCATTATGCCTTGCAGCAGACGATGATGAAAGCGGTCAGTTCGGCGCTGTCGGATGCCGATGTGATTCTGCTTGTCACCGATGTGTACGAATCGGAATTAAACCACGCGAAGACTTTAGAAAAACTTCAGAAAACGGCAACTCCAGTCATTGTGCTCATCAACAAAATTGATCTCGGAAACCAACATCAGATGGAACAGCGCATAGCGCACTGGCATCACCAATTACCGAAAGCAGAAATTCTGCCCATCTCGGCGCTCAACGGATTTAATCTCGATATCCTCTGGACCCGGATTCTTCAGCTCATCCCTGAAAATCCACCCTATTACGACACGGACGACTATACCGACCGACCCATCCGGTTTTTTGTCAGCGAAATCATCCGGGAAAAAATTCTGCTCAGCTTCAAACAAGAAATTCCCTACGCCTGCGAAGTGATGGTTGAATCCTATGAGGATGCGCCAAAACTTGCAAAAATTCGTGCGATCATTTTTGTTGAGCGCGATTCGCAAAAAGGAATCCTCGTCGGTCACAAAGGCGAAAAAATCAAACACCTCGGAATCGACTCCCGAAAACACATCCAAAAAGTGGTCGGGAAACAGGTCCACCTTGAGTTAGTCGTGAAAGTTGACAAGGACTGGCGGCACGACGAACGCAAACTTGCCGGATACGGCTATTGATTTCGTATCTTCGCCACCAATTCCTCCAATGCCCAATATTGCTGCCATTGTTGGTCGGCCCAACGTCGGAAAATCTACGCTCTTCAACAGACTCACGGAGTCCGGAACGGCTATTGTTGAAGAAATCAGCGGCGTGACCCGCGACAGAATCTACGGAAGGTCCGAATGGAACGGGGTACACTTTTCGGTCATCGACACCGGTGGATACATTCACAAATCCGACGACGTTTTTGAAGAGGAAATTCGCAAGCAAGTCGTTATTGCCATTGAAGAGGCGAGTGTTATTTTGTTCTTGATGGATGTAGACACCGGTTTAACGGGTGCCGACTCGGCGGTGATGAGTCTACTTCGAAAATCAGGCAAACCTTTCCTGGTCGTGATCAACAAAGTGGACAACCACGCCGACAATGCCGGTGCAGCAGAATTTTACTCGTTAGGCATTGCGGATATTTACAACATTTCGGCAGCAAATGGAATGGGCACCGGCGAACTTCTGGACAAACTGGTGACGATGTTTGACGAGGCGGAAAGGCCCGCAGATGAATCAGGAATCCCAAGAATTGCCGTTGTCGGAAAACCAAATGTCGGAAAATCATCGTTTGTCAACGCCATTTCCGGCGAAGAACGGAATATTGTAACGCCGGTCGCTGGAACCACCAGAGATTCGGTCGATACCCGCTACAATCTTTTTGGATTCGATTTCGTGCTGATCGACACGGCTGGAATCCGCAAACGCACAAAAGTTCACGAGGATCTTGAATACTATTCGGTGATCCGCTCCATTCGAAGTATTGAAACCGCGGATGTTTGTGTGATGATCATCGACGCCCAGGAAGGCGTTCAACGACAAGATCTGAATATTTACTATATGATTGAAAGCAACCACAAAGGTGTGGTGGTTATGGTAAATAAATGGGATCTGGTCGAGGGCAAAGAAAGCAACACCGCGGTGGAATACGAAAATAAGATCCGTGCACAACTGGCGCCATTTAACGATGTGCCAATTATTTTTACATCGGCCCTGACAAAACAGCGCTTGCACAAAGTACTTGAAAAGGCGATGGACGTGTTCGCAAACCGCACGCAACGAATTCCTACTTCGAAACTGAATCAGGAAATGGGCGCCGCGATTGAAGCGTATCCGCCACCGTCTGCAAAAGGAAAGTACGTCAAGATAAAATTCATCACCCAGTTGCCAACCCACGCGCCGTGTTTTGCCTTTTTCTGCAATCTTCCTCAATATATCAAAGATTCGTACAAGCGCTATCTTGAACACAAGCTTCGCGAGTTGTATAACTTTGAAGGGGTATCGATCCGTATTTTCTTCCGAAAGAAGTAAATTCGTTCCGTGACCATCAACGAAATCAGTCAAAATTTCAAAAGCGGGAATACCAGGGCGGTTTATCTTCTGCACGGAGAAGAGCCTTATTTTATTGACAAGCTGACCGAACTTGCGGTGGAAAATATTGTTCCGCCTGATTTTCGCGACTTCAACCAATCGGTTTTTTATGCCCGTGAAACGGAGCCGATGCAAGTTCTCGATGCAGCGAACCGCCTGCCGATGATGGCCGAAAAACAACTCGTGGTTCTGAAGGAAGCCCAGAATTGGTCCAAGGCAACCCAGTGGGAAAAACTGGAGAAATACCTCGAAAACCCGTCGCCATCCACCGTTTTGGTCATTGCCTACAAGTACAAATTGTTCGACAAGCGCACCCGGTTCTACAAGACAGTCGTCAAACACGGCTGCATTTTCGAGTCGGCCAGATTATTCGACAACCAGGTGGCGGACTGGATCACGAAAATGATTAAAACCAAAGGTCGAACAGTCACCGATAAGGCGCTGATGCTGCTTCAGGAATTTGTCGGAAGCGATTTGTCCCGCATTGAAATGGAGCTCAGTAAACTTTGCATTGTTGTACCAAAAGGAGAACAGATCAACGAACATCACGTCGAAAAAAACATTGGCATCAGCAAGGATTATAATGCCTTTGAATTGGGAAATGCGGTGCTTGCAGCCGACTATCTCAAGGCAATGAAAATTATCAATTATTTTGCCCACAACCCCAAAGCCGGACCGAATGTATTGGTGATATCGAGTCTGATGAGTACGTACAGCAATCTCTTCAAAGCCCATTTTGCGAAAACCGGCGATCCTGCCCAACTCCAGAAAGTTCTCGGCGTAAGGCCCTTTATCGCAAGAGAGGTGGCGCGGCATATGTCCAAACACCACCCGCGAAAAATTTCCAGAAACTTCAGCATACTTCGTCAGTACGACCTGATGTCCAAAGGATATGGGAGTCCAGCGGTGGAAGGTACGGAGTTGTTGAAAGAGTTGGTTTATAAATTGCTGAATTAGGAGTTTCCCCCCGTTCATTCACCATTTCTTACCGTTCAATACACCATCCGGCACAGGCTATGTTTATCCTGTCAAAACCCCTATCTTTGGGCATCATTTGACGAATTGAGCTTAAAAATCAGCATATTACTTCCTTTTCTCGTCCTGTTTCAGGGGGGATTTTCTCAGGGTACTGTACGGGGCGTCGTACGCAGTGAGAAGGATGGGAACGCAGTCCCTTTTGCAAAAGTAGTTGTCGTCGAAGCCTCACAATTCGCGGCAACGGATATTGACGGCCTTTTTTCGATCCCGAAACTTCCCGTTGGAACCTACACGCTAAAAGTTACGGTGGTTGGATTTGCTGAGCACACCGAACAAATCGTGATATCCAACGGCGGAATTCTACAGGTAAAGGTTTCCCTGATGGAGGGCAAAACACTCGGCGTTGTGAATGTCGACCATAAAAACAAGGAGCGCGTTGTCGATCCAGGAACTTCTGTCATTAAGATCACCAAACAAGACATTTTACGCGTTCCGGTCACCGGCGGAATTGCCGATATCGCAGGATATTTCCAAACCGTTCCGGGTGTCGTGACGACTGGTGATCAGGGTGGACAGTTTTATGTACGTGGAGGAACACCGATTCAAAACAAAATTCTACTCGACGGGATGACCATTTACAATCCCTTTCACTCGATCGGATTTTTCTCGGTTTTTGAAACGGAGTTGATCCGTTCGGCAGATATTTACACCGGGGGATTCAGCGCAAAATACGGCGGGAGAATTTCATCCGTTATGGACATCACGTACCGCGACGGAAACACGAAAAGATTCGCCGGAATGGTGGGATTGTCTCCCTTCACCGGAAACCTCCTTCTGGAAGGGCCTATTTCAAAAAAGGACAACGTTTCGTTCATACTCTCCGGAAAGGCATCCTTGCTGGAGCAAACCGCCAGAATATTCTATCCCTACATCAATCGCGACAGCATCGACACGGACAAAGACGGCGACTACGACAAGGACACCACCTACGGCCTTCCCTTTAATTTCTGGGATATGTACGGAAAGATCTCGGTCGCTGGTCAGGGGGCCAACCGCGTGAGCTTTTTCGGATTTGGATTCAACGATCAGGTGACGTATCAGGCAGTATCCGACCTGGCGTGGAACAGTTTTGGCGGTGGGTCAAACTTTGTTTTTGTGCCACAGAATTCCGAACTTTTTATGAAAGGGCGCGTCAGTTATTCACAGTATAAAATTTCCCTCGAAGAGGAAAATTTGCAGCCACGGACCTCTGGCATTAAAGGCTTTGAAATGGCTTTCGATTTTACCTATCATCTCCCCGATAAAAGCAAACTCGATTACGGCTTTGGATTCAATTATTTTCAGACCGAGTTTTCTACATTTAACTCTGTGAACCGTCTTATTGAGCAAAATGACAATACCATTGAGGCGGGACTTTATCTCAACTACCGCAAGGTCGGAAAAGGCAAGAAACTGATTTTTGAACCAGGCTTCCGTTTGCAGACGTATTCCTCGGTCGGCGTAGTGGCACCTGAACCACGGCTCGCGTTGAAATACAACATCACAGACGTTTTCCGTTTTAAAGCAGCCGGTGGCCGATTTACGCAGAACTTCACGTCAACCACCGACGATAAAGACGTGGTGAACCTGTTCTATGGTTTTGTCACGGCCCCAACAAACTTACCGGAGGATTTTACGCAACCCAACGGCGAGATTCAGGCGGTCAACAATGGTCTGCAAAAGGCCTGGCACGCAATCGGTGGATTTGAAGTCGACGTCAGCAAAACGATGACCCTTCAGCTGGAAGGTTATTACAAATGGTTCACCCAGATGACCAACATCAACTCGAACAAGATTTTTGACGACGTCGCTGCGAACTCTCAAATTGCGGATGTGTTTAAAAAGGATTTCATTGTAGAGAGCGGGCAAGCCTATGGTGCCGATCTCGTGTTCAACTACACCACCGAAAAACTTTACATCTGGGCCGTGTATTCGCTCCAAAAAGTAACCCGGTGGAACGGCTTCGACTACTATGCCCCTGTGTTCGATCGCCGCCACAACATCAACCTGATTGCTACCTACTCCTGGGGCAAAGACAAAGTCTGGGAAGTAACTGGACGGTGGAACCTCGGTACGGGTCTTCCGTTTAAACAAACCAACGGCGTTTACGAAACACCGGTTGTAAACAACATTGACGACCCCTATTGGACCAACAACGCCAGCAACCCAACGTTCCTCTACGAAGAAGGATTCAGCGGCCGGCTACCGACCTACCACCGTCTCGACATCAACCTGAAGCGCACGATTCAACCTAAAAAATTCAAAAACATCAAGTACAGTTTCACTGCCGGTGTCACGAATGTTTACTCGCGTCAGAACATCTTCTACGTAAACCGCGTGAGCAACGAAAAAGTGTACCAGCTTCCGGTGATGCCGAGCGTGGCGCTTTCGATGAAGTTTTGAGCGGATTCGTGGCAAACTGAAGAAATGCCACGAATGCACGAATAAAATTGTATCCCACCTCGACTGAAAATTCAATTGGAACTGATAAAAAAATTTTAGCGACCTTTTCTCACTCTTTGCGCTTAGTTGATTCCGTTCCTAAGAATTGTTAATTCCCGAAAAACAATTTTCAAAGTCCGTACATTTCTCTCTGAAATGAAACTGCTTGTTTTTACTTCGATTTTGCTTTTTTCTGGATGCCTGTCCTTTTCACAAGACAAAAAATGGGTCGGGGAAGATATCAATCGCGACGGAATTAGCGATTCGATTTGCGTTTTTTACGACGGCGGCACCGGCTTCGGAGGATGGTACCTCAAAATGATCAACGGAAAAACGCAGGAAATTTTGGAGATGGATATCTGGAGCTGTTTCTGCCGAACAAAAAGCTGCGTTTTGATTCCACCGGCTTTTCTAAAACCTCAAAACAAAGCTTTCCTCGATCGGGCCAAAAAGGAATTGTTCCGCGAAGAAAGAACGGTGGCCGATCCCGCGTTACAATGGATCATCGACGGTCAGTTAAGTCTGATGGAGAGGCGAATGGGCGTGGATTTTAATCTGGATGAAAATTTTCCATTTCAACTGCTATTCAAGTACCGGCCTGTATGGCTTGATTCGATACCCGAGCACAGTGACTATTATTTGGCACTTGATACAAACACATTAAAGAAAATTTATTCCACCGATGGCGATACACCCGATTTTTTCAATGATCAAAATTTGACTGGCGGAGTTCTGATGAATAGTACTATTTTGGGAAATTATTCTGCTGGGGCTACGCTGATCAGTGGAGAAAACGAATTTTATGCATCTGCGCACAGCGTTGTCGTCAAACGAAAAAACAAGTGGTCGTATGCCTTCGTCACGGATTATGGCCTGACCGGAGCACCCAATAAAATGCGGTGGCCATCCGTCAAACAAATTTTTGTTCAGGGCGATTACTTAGTTGTTCGGCACAGCCAGCTCACGGATGATATTGAGCGCTTTTTTGTTGTGAATTTCATTGAGGGAAAATGTGCCGAATTGAACCGCAATTGTACTTCAGAAGATATTGTTGAGTTGCGAGATGGTGTTTTTTTAGTCAACGGAACTCCGGTTCTTGCGTTCAAAGAGATTGCTGCCAAACTGACGGAGTACTTTCAGGATTAGTTCGAATTAAAAATTCAAAACACCTAGCTCCTTATTTCTCTGCATTCTTTGCGCATTCTTCGCGGCCTCTGCAGTTAAATCTAACAGTCGCAGCCAACCTTCCCGAATCCAAATTGTACCTATTCCAAAGGAAAAACAGAAAATTCCACTCCACGCGTTTTTTGCCGTGTATGTTGGAAGGTCCGCAGTTAGCTGTTTTCCAATACAATCGCAAATTAATACACGGACCTATGAAACCCATTTTCGTTTGCCTCGCCCTAGCTTCACTTTCGCCAATTATGGCGCAGGAGACCGGGCAAAAAAACAGTTTTGAATTCACCACTTTTCGCTTCGAACAGAATTCGCAAACGCGGTACCACGTACCGGAACCCAAATTCGTCACCGGACTAATCTACGAACGAGCAATTTCCAGGTTGAGCTGGACCAACGGATTGGAATACGGCGTAAATTCATTCAAGGATGAAGCCTTCTTAATCACCTGTCAGCCGCAGGGAAAAGTTCACTTCAAAGAATTCAGTGCTTTTTCTGGATTGAAATTCACCTTCGGGCCAAAGGAAATTTCAAAACTCAAATTCTTCCTGGAATCAAGGATTTATTACGCCTACATTTACAGCAAAGGCGCCTTTAATGGCGGTTTTGGGGGAACACCTTTCGCACGGCAGCAGTCCGATTACGCGGTTGGTGGCCAAGTTCGGACCGGAATTATGGTACAACTCATTCCCCGGGTTTACCTGTCTGTTGCCAGCGCCTTCCGATGTGGTTATGCCAGCTCGAAGATCGATGCCGGCGACTACGAGCCAAGGTTTGAGTGGTCCAGTACGCTTGGGCAGATCGGTTTTGGTATTCGGTTTTGAACGGGGATATTTTTCCCGCTGATAACGCAGAAAATTTTGCAGATCTCGCGGATTTTGGATGGAATAACCGTCTGATTCGGAATTGACGTAGTAAAAATCAGCGGTAATCCGCGTAATCTGCGGGACAAAAATTCTTCCAAAAACTTGTGCCGATTGCTAGAGAAAAAAAATCTCCCGCAGATTCCGCGGATTACCGCAGAAAAAAGGTCAAAGTTCACCTTTTTCTTTGCGCTCTCTGCGTATTCTTCGCGATCTTTACACCTTCGCACAAAAATGCTTCGGAGCACAGGTGCGGTTAAATCTTTCCCCTTGACAACAAAAACAATCCTCATCACCGGCGCTTCAACTGGCATCGGAAAAATCACAGCCATCCACTTTGCCGAAAGAGGCTGGACCGTTGCCGCCACGATGCGCACGACTTCCAAAGGAGTGGATTTATTGAAATATCCCAACGTCAAAGTTTTTCCCTTGGACGTGATGGACGAAAATTCAATTCGCGCGGCAATTGACGAAACCATTAAAACGTTTGGGGCAATTGACGTATTCTTCAACAACGCCGGCTACGCATTGGTTGGTGCTTTTGAGGCGATGACACCCGAACAAATCAAAAAACAATTCGACACGAATGTTTTTGGCGTGATGAACGCAACGCGGGCTATTTTGCCTTACTTCAGGGAACGAAAAGGTGGAACGATTCTCACCACTTCGTCGATGGGAGGACTCATCACTTTTCCGCTTTACAGCGCCTATCACGGAACCAAATGGGCCATTGAAGGTTTTATGGAAAGTCTGCAGTTCGAGCTGCGACAGTTCAACATCCGGGTCAAGAATGTCGAGCCGGGTGCCATCCAAACGGAATTCATTGCATCACTGGATTATGTGACCAGTGAACCGTACAGCAATTATGTTCCAAAGGCACACCAGAATATGGTGGACAGATACCGCACCGCGCCGACAGCCGATGTCGTTGCGCGAAAAATTTTCAAGGCAGCCAACAGCCGGTCGTTCAGGCTGAGATATACCGTGGGTGGTATGTCACCGGTATTGCTGTTTTTGAGACGGACCTTGCCGAACAGATGGTTTTTTGCCATCGTGCGTAGTGTGGTGGAGAAGGGGATTGGGAAGTAGCCGTCGGCTTTATTGAGGTTCGGGCGGAAATTAGTAAATTAGTTATGCATTAAGTAAAAATGCAATCGAAAACCTCTCTTGGTTTGTGAAAACAAAATGACAGCAGATATGAGACTTACGGTTCTATTGATGCTAACCAGCATTACATCACTCGGATTTTCGGATTCAATAATTGTTCACTATCCGAATGGAAATTTGAAAGGTCGTGTCGAAATGGACCTGGGAATGTTCAACGGGTTTTACACATCCTGGTATGAGAACGGACAGATAAAAGCTCAGGGTGCATTTCTGAATAATCAAAAAAATGGAGTTTGGACTTTGAACGATTCCCTGGGAAATTTGAAAGAATCCCGGGGTTATCTGAACAATTTCCAATACGTGGATTTTGATTTTACCAGGGCCGTCGACAGTCTTCGCAGAGATGAATCCGGGCTGATTGAATATCCAATGCTGCGTGAAGAAGACATTGTCGTATTCAAAAGACAGTGGCGACTGCTGGAGCCCAGTGAAACAAACAAACATATTTTTGAAAACCAGCAACTGCTATCCATTATTGCCGACAACATTCACAATGCTTCGATTTTGAAAGCTTACACGTCGGCCGAAAATTTTGCTGTTGAATTATCACCACGTGACGCCATTCACTTACTCGCCGATAAATCCCATCAATTGATTGGTTTCAGAATCAAGGAAGTTTGGTACTATGAGTCAAAAAGACAATTGGCGGGTGCACGAATTATCGGACTCAGTCCTGTGGTTAGAAATTCAGAAAGCGGTGAAATTTCAGAACTTTTCTGGCTCTAGTATCCGCAATTAAGAGAAATTCTGACTCTCAAGCCCATTCATCTGGAAGGATCAAGTTTTATCAGAACATTGGATGACGTTTTTCATTTCAGATATTTTGAAAGTAGCGTCTCTGAAGTATACACTCCTGGTGAGCCGGGGATATCTGCCGACAGCGAATCTTCGTTGAATTTTGAATTAAATAGGATTGGGGAAGAGGAATCAAAACAATGGGAATTAGAACTTCTGGACGTTGAGATGGACTCGTGGATTGTTCAAATCCAAAAGCCTTAATCTCCTACGGAAGTTCATTGGGAAGCCAATCGGGTTCATAAAATAATGCCTTATAAAACGATGCGTACTGTCGATCCGGCCATTAACCTAATTTAACGCTCCTTCCTGAATTTTTCGGAAACGAATCCCGATCTTCGGATTATGTGGTCCGGAAATTTTCATCCCTTTGCGTTAACTTTCTCAGCGCTCTTTACGCTGTCACTGACAACCATCAAAGAGGATGAAGGTGTGGATGGCTTTTATACCTATCGCTGTTTCAGCTCCCACTGTAATCCTTGCCTGTCGATTACAATTCGCAATAACAATGAATTCGTCTGGCAGGAATGGTCGCCCTGTGGTTCGGAAAAAATATGGGGTCGTTGGAGCCTTGTCGAAGGAAAACGTGCCGATACGCTTCTCATTCATTCAACTCAAAAGATCATTTTTGGAAACGATCAATGGGATACCCTTCAGATCGACAATTCCTTTGAAAAACTGAAAAACGAAAAGTGGATGATTGATAAAGGACGACTGTACCTGACGCAGGATGAAAAGGGGAAATTTGACGACTACTATCTTTGGCGGCAATGAAGTAGGGAACCACCGTTTTATCGGTCGTAGCCATGAATAAAGGAAATTAAGCAATTCGTGAATTCGTGGCATCTTTTCTGTCTGCCACCAAAGCGCGAATACGTTCCTCCCAGATTTCCTACTTTTGCTGTGCTGAATCCAAATGGCAAAAACTCCAGACGATAACAACGTTCAATCCAACCTGACCCCCGATCAGATCACCCAAGCCATTTCCATCCTCGAGTCTCTCAACACCGACACCAACCAGATTTTCTCCATTCCGGAAGAGCAGCGCATTCAGTTGATGAAAGCGGCAGGGCGCTTGTCGCGGCCCGACAGCGAAGAAGCCCTTCGCCGCCGAAAATCCTCCAAAAAAGCAAGCAAAGCCGCCGTCCGGAAAAAAGACAAACAAGTCCGGAAAACAACCGGAATCCGAAGTGCAAGGGAATCTGTCGTTTTCACAGCACCCAAGATGATCGGCCTGGATAATTTGAAGAACGGCGAAGAACGCATCCTCGAATCGCCAAGAAATTGCTACGTCTGCAAAACGCTTTATACAAAACTCCATCATTTCTACGATGCGATGTGTCCCGAGTGTGGCGACTTCAACTACGCCAAACGCTTTCAAACAGCCGACCTCACCGGTCAGGTGGCGCTGGTCACCGGATCGCGGTTGAAAATTGGGTATCACATCACCCTGATGATGCTTCGTGCCGGAGCGACTGTTGTTGCTACAACAAGATTTCCGGTTGACTCGGCGCAGCGTTACGCCAAAGAAGAAGATTACAAAATCTGGGGACATCGCCTGAAAATTCACGGACTCGATCTGCGCCACATTCCGAGTGTGGAAATTTTCTGCAACTACATCGAACAAAAATACGAGCGCCTCGACATACTCATCAACAATGCGGCGCAAACGGTTCGTCGACCCGCCGGCTTTTACCAACATATGATGGAAGGCGAAGAATCTCCCGTTGAAAAACTGAGTGCACCCGTTCAGGATTTACTGAGAGATCACCACGGTTGCTTGACAGAACTTCGGTCGCTGACTGAAGGTTTTTCTGAGGAGGAGCAAAAAAATCTGCCCGTCTCCTGGCACGGGAAGCAGTTGGGCATTGGACTCAGCGCTTCGGCAAGATTGTCGCAGATTCCCTACAGCATCGACAACAACCTTCCAAGTGAAGAAGTATTCCCTGTTGGAAAACTGGATGCGGATTTACAACAGGTCGACTTGAGAAAAACGAACAGTTGGCGTCTCAAGCTCGGCGAAATCCACACCAACGAAATGCTGGAAGTGCAACTGGTGAATTCCGTCGCACCTTTTGTGTTGTGCAACCGGCTCGTCAACATCATGAAGAAGGAAAACACCGGCGTGAAACACGTCATCAATGTTTCTGCGATGGAAGGAAAGTTCCACCGCTTTCACAAGGAGGACCGCCATCCACACACCAATATGGCCAAGGCGGCGCTGAATATGATGACACATACCGCAGCCGGTGACCTCGCAAAATTCGGAATTTACATCAACGCGGTCGACACCGGTTGGGTGACCGATGAAGATCCGGTGGAACTCGCCAAACGAAAAGAAGAACTCCACGATTTTCAACCGCCCCTCGACATTGTCGACGGCGCTGCGAGGGTGATGGATCCACTGTTTGACGGCATTAACACCGGAAAACACTGGTGCGGAAAATTTTTGAAAGATTACCGGCCGATTGACTGGTGAATCGACTTCGGACAGTCACAAATAAAAGCCGCCCGGCTTCAGGACCGTTTTCAATCCTTCCACCAGACGGCTTCTCACCTCAGAGCTTCTTCTTAAATAAGGTATGAAGTATCAAGTAATGCCCTACTCCACTTCATACTTCAACTCTTCCTACTTGTTCATCGCCTCCGTCTTTCCTAAATCCATCTCAAGGTGAATGCTCCCGCCTTTTAGCGGATTCTCGGTACTTGTCAGAAAGGTCTCGCCCCACTTCACCGACATAGTCGCAAACTGCATATCCACGATTTTTCCAGGAATCGAAAAACCCGCCTTGACCGTGGTTGTTTCCCCCGGCCACAAAATGGCGTAGTCGGCTGCACCGGCATCGCAGGGCCAAACCTGGTCGTTCCCTTTGCAGGTAACACTAATTTTGCTTTCATTGATCAGCACCGGCAACTTTCCGGTATTCTCTACATCCCACTTTACATCGGTGAGCTTTGTTTCCTTTTTCAGAGAATTCAGTGCGATTTTCAAATCCGCGTTGGATATTTCCTTTTTCGTATCCGGAATCGGGTATTCCTCGAGGAGTGAAATTTTTCCATCGGCAGGCATCCGGGTAATTCCGTCGATTGTGATATCTACCTTTTCTGCAGGCAGTCCTTCTACTGCCGGAGATTTGACGGTAATATTTTTGGTGTCAAGCGGTTTGATCATCACCTTTTTGTTTTCCAGATTTACGACTTTTCCGCCTATGTCGAAACTGATTTTCGAGAGGTCCATAAACAGCCAGTCCGAAGTTTTGTTCGTGACTTCCATTCTGACCAGACAAAAAGTGGATTGACTGTGCATATCGTGAAAAGAGATGCGGTAGTCGTCTGTTTCGATTGGGGCCACTTCGGCATAGTGAATTTCGAGATAAGAGCCGCCGTTCTGTAAATTGGTATAAGACATTAGAAGAACAGTAGCAAAAACTGAGAGGATAAAAATTTTGGCTTTCATTTGAATTGTATTTGTTCATTTCAGATTGACTAACCAACCATTTGGCTTGTCTGACTGTTTCGACAAGGCAAAAGTACCGCCAGCATTCAAGGCACCGGTTGAACTATGTTGCGAATACCGGTACTTATGTTGTATTGCCCTAAAATGGCGGATTTTGGGAGCTAGTTCGGCAAGGAAACGAGCAGTTTATCCAACCCGCAACGGGGGCTATAGCGCTGTCGACAGCACGCAGATTGACGAGATGACGCCGATCAGCAGTCCGAAAAGGACCAGGTTCAGGATGGTTATGAGAAAAGTTTTAAAAAGTGTTTTTGTCCAGCTCTGCTCAAATACACCACGATAGAGCCAGGCGATGTAGATCCAAACGGCCACTATGTCAAACAACAATGAAAATAGTGGAAATTTCCAGGCGATGACAAACGCGAATATTCCTAAGATCAACCCCTGAGACAGAACAAAGAGGTTAATGGCCGTGTGTTCCGCGACCGTGAACTTTGCCTTTCGGAAGAAAATATACGTCAGCAACGTCAACGTCGGAATCTGAAGGAAGACGAGGTACTGATACAGGACTTGCTGGTAGTTCTTCACTTTCTCCATCATTCGAACGCTGTTTGCATCAAAATGTCCCGGTTCCAGGTACTTAAACAGCGGGAGATCGTAGTACGCCTGAAATCCATCGTTGAGGCTGTAGAAGAAAAGTAA
>Ga0247727_10003043_pt1 | contig 37565 bp, 44 predicted proteins | sample WisWelCaveWW1625_FD_202498 | JGI IMG/M metagenome (GOLD analysis project Ga0247727, IMG submission 202498) | Biofilm microbial communities from Wishing Well Cave, Virginia, United States - WW16-25 | ecosystem: Environmental > Aquatic > Deep subsurface > Groundwater > Cave microbial mat | place...
GGCACAGCTCTACGTCAATGAGATCAACACGATTCCCGGTTTCACGGCCACGTCGGTCTATCCCAAGCTCTGGGAGGCCAGCGGCCTGAGCTATCCGGATCTCGTGGACCGGCTGATCCAGCTCGCCCTGGAACGCCACGCCGAGCGCAGTCGGTGGGTCACGATCTATCAGCCGACGGATCGTTGACAACCTGTTGGCGCGGCTGGTAGGCTACATCGTGGTTCGGGGAACGCCCGGGGAGGGTCCGTGTTTCGGTTGATCCCCCGCCAAGAAAAGTTCTTCGATCATTTCAAAGAGGCGGCGCAGAACGCCCTGGAAGGGGCCCAGGCCCTCAAGGAGATGTTCGACCACTATCGGGATCCCCAAGAATCGTGGAAGAGGATCGTGGACTTTGAGCACGAAGGGGACAAGATCACCCATCAGATCATGCGGATGCTGAACCAGACCTTCATCACCCCCATCGACCGGGAAGATATCCATGCGCTCACCACGGCCCTCGATAACGTCATGGATGCCATAGAGGCTACGGCCTCGCGGATGGTTCTGTACAAGATCGCGGGGGTGACCCCTGAGGCCAAGAAGATGTGCGGAATCATCGTGACCTCCGCCGAGCAGATGGTCAAGGCGGTTTCCCACATGCCCAAGCTGGAGGATGTCGAGGAGCACTGCATCGAGATTAATCGCTTAGAGAACGCGGCTGACGAGATCTACCGGGAGGCCACGGCCGCCCTGTTTGATGGCGAGCGCCCACCGCTGGACGTCATCAAGTGGAAGGAGATCTACGAGATCCTCGAGACGGCCACCGACCGCTGTGAGGACGTGGCCAACATCGTGGAGAGTATCGCCCTGAAAAACGCCTAACCGCCGGCTCTCACCATGCCTGACGGCCTCCTCCTCGTTTCCCCAGTCCTGCTCCTGGTCCTGGCGGCAGAGTTCGTCAACGGCTGGACCGACGCCCCGAACGCCATTGCAACGGTGGTTTCGACCCGCGTCCTCTCTCCCTACCAGGCCCTGATCATGGCCACGGTCCTCAACGTCGTGGGGACGATGTCGGGAACCGCGGTCGCCGCCACTATCGGCAAGGGCATTGTCAAGCCCGAGGTTATCAATCTCACCACGGTCGGGGCCGCGATGGTGGGGATTATCCTCTGGAGCACGCTGGCCTGGTACTACGGCCTGCCCACGAGTGAAACTCATGCCCTGGTCGCCGGCCTGACCGGTGCGGGCCTGGCCACCGCCGGGCCATCAGCGCTACTCTGGGAAGGGTGGAGCAAGGTCCTGATCGGCCTCGTCTTTTCGACGTTCCTCGGCTTCTTCGGCGGACTCTTCATCATGGGGACGTTGTACCGGCTGCTGGCCGACAGCCGACCCGGAAGCGTCCGCCGAAGCTTTGGCCGGCTCCAGGTCCTCTCCGCCGCCTTCATGGCCTTCAGTCATGGCTCGAACGATGGCCAGAAATTCATCGGGGCCTTCAGTCTGGCTCTCCTCCTGGGCGGCATCCTGCCCGAATTCCAGATCCCGCTCTGGGTGATCCTCCTCTGCGCCCTCACCATGGGCGTGGGGACCGCCGTCGGCGGCTGGCGGATCGTCCGCACCATGGGACTGCGCCTCACCAAGCTTGAACCGGTCCAGGGGTTCGCCGCCGAGACGGGGGCCGCCCTCACCATCGAGTTGGCCTCCCGACTGGGAATCCCCCTGAGCACCACCCACACCATCAGCACGGCGATCGTGGGGGTGGGCACGACCCGGCGCTTTTCCGCCGTCCGGTGGGGAGTCACCATGGAGATCGTCACTGCCTGGATCCTGACCTTTCCTGTCTGCGGGCTGATCGCGTGGCTGGTGGCGAAGGCGTTCGCGGCCCTCCCCTAACGCCCTACCTTCGCTTCCGGTTCACTCTGCCCTCCTCTTGACATCGTGGGGCAAAGGGCGTATAAAGTCCGCCATATCTGCATAGTCAGCAGAACGCCGAGTTTCCTTGTGCGAGGCGGGGGACCCAAGTCCGAGGGGTGAATCCCTGACGGCGGCCTGTTGTCCGGACAGGGTGAACCTCGAACGGGCCAGGAATCCTGAGAAGCTCCCCGGATTGCTGAAGGAGACGTCGATGAAGGCGGTCATCGTTGGCTCCGGGCGGGTCGGCTCCTTTTTGGCCGGACAATTGGTGGGCCAAGGCCACGAGGTGGTCATCGTGGACCGCGATCGAACCTCGTTCAAGATGCTGGGGGAGGATCTGGTGGTGGAGCGGACCGCGACCCCGGAGAGGGGCGAGGTCCACGCCACCTTCACCGCCAAGACTCGCATCCGGTGCATCGTCGGAAGCGGCAGTGACGAGGAGGTCCTCAAGACGGCTGGAATTCACGGGATCGACGCCTTTGTTGCCGTCACGGATAACGATTATGTGAATCTCATGGCCGCCCTGATCGCAAAGGAGCTGAACAATATCCCCCGCGTGATCATAGGGATCATCAACCCTCGCCGGCTGGAAATCGCCCGAGAGTTGGGCGTTGAGGCCATCTGCCCCCTCACCCTCGGGGCCCAGTCGATGTTTGAATCTTTGATACGATAACCGGCCGAAGGGAGAACGGGACGGGTGAACATCGTCATTGTTGGAGGCGGGACGGTCGGATACCACCTGACCAAGACCCTCTTGGCCCGTGGCCACGAGGTGACCGTGATCGAACCGAACGAAGACCGGTGTAGGCTCTTCACGGAGGGGTGCGGTAAGGTTGTTGTGCGGGGGGAGTGCGACGTCGCCCTGCTTCGGGAGGCGGGGGCCGAGCGGGCCAATGTCCTTATCGCCGTTGCCGATCAGGACGAAACAAACCTGATCGCCTGTCTCTTGGCCAGACGCATCTTAAAGGTTCCAAGGGTGATTGCACGTGTCGTCGATCCGAAAAACCGGACGACCTTTGAAAAACTGGGGATTAAGCTCACCGTGTCCAGTACCGATATCATCTGTAACCTCATCGAGCAGGAGGCCATCACCACCGAGATCATTCCGCTCCTCGCGCTCGGGAAGGGCGATCTCGAGATCGTGGAGCTCGTCCTCCCTCCCGACTCTCCAGCCTTGAGTGTTCTCTTAAAGGATCTCCCACTTCCAGCCGACAGCGTCCTCATCTCCATCATCCGAGGAGACCAGATCGTCTTCCCTCGGGGAAGCACCACCTTTCGCCCCAATGACACCATCCTGGCACTGACGTCCACCAAGGGAGTGGAACAGCTCAAGCGGGTCTTTTACCGCTGACGTGGCGGGAAAATCGGCTTGACACTGCGCCCTCCCTCCCTGTAGCCTCTTCCCGAGGGAATGTCCCATGTTCGGCATCGGGATGCCGGAACTGATCGTCATCTTCATCGTTGCCCTGCTGGTCTTCGGTCCCAAGAAGCTCCCGGATCTGGGCAGGGCCTTGGGCCGCGGCCTGGCGGAGTTCAAGCGAGCCTCCGAGGAGCTCAAAGCGGGACTGAGCGTCGATCTCCGCCTCGAGGAAGAGGAAAAACCTTCACCGCAACCTCCCGCCGCTGCCCCCCAAACCGCTCCTTCCGAGCCCGCTCCGCCCAAGGGTGATCAGCCCGATGGCTGATGACAAGATGCCTTTCCTATCCCACCTGGAGGAGCTCCGAAGGCGACTGATCGTCTCGCTGATCACCATCGGCGTCGGCTTCGCGATCGCCTTCAACTTCTCCGAGGAGATCCTGGCCCTCCTGAAGCGGGTGCTCAGCACCACCTTTGCCTTTCAGAAGAGCTCTCCCTTCCTGGTCATCACCTCGAAGGCGCCGCCCGAGCTGATCTTCCTCGCGCCGGCCGAGGCCTTCTGGGCCCATGTCAAGATCGGTTTCCTCGCCGGGCTCGTCCTGGCCACGCCCGTGATCCTCTTCGAGGTGTGGCGATTCGTCTCCCCCGGTCTGCTTGAGCGGGAGCGGCGCTTTGCCCTCCCCTTCGTCATCCTCGGCACCATCTTCTTCTTCATTGGGCTCCTCTTTTGTTACTTCCTCGTCCTCCCTTTCGCCATGGGCTTCCTCCTCACCTATAAGACCGAGCACCTCACGCCGATGCTCTCGATCGGCCTCTTCATCGATTTCACCGTCAAGTTCATGCTGGCCTTCGGCCTCATCTTTCAACTCCCCCTCCTGATCAGTCTCGCTGCCCGCCTGGGCCTCGTCACCTCCAAGTTTCTCGCCCAAAATCGCAAGTACGCCATCCTCGCGAACTTCGTCGTCGCCGCCCTCCTGACCCCGACCCCCGACATCTTCAACCAGCTCCTGATGGCCGGTCCCCTCTGCCTCCTGTACGAGGTGGGGATCTGGGCCGCGAAGCTCGTGGAAAAGGCCCGGCGCTCCTCCGTGGGACAGGAGGCCCCGGAGGGAGTGTAGTACCGTTCCAACTGATTGGTCGAATACGCGCCCGGACGGCACCACGCCCGGTCTCGGCATCGCAGATCTTTGTCTTTGTATTGGGATTGGGTGAGAGAAGTTGGAACGGGATTAGACGAGTTCGAGCATCCGGCGGATGGCGGTCCGGGCCCTGGCGGCGACGCCCTCTGGCACCTTGATCTCAAAGACCATCTCTTGGAGCGAGCGTAGGACCTTCTCCAGGGTGATCCGCTTCATGTACTCGCAGACCGCATCTGCCTTGAGGGGGACAAAGGTCTTGTCCGGGCTCCCCTTCTGCAGGGGGTAGAGGATGCCGGTCTCGGTCGCCACGATAAACTTCCGGGCGGGTGACGCGGCACTGCGGCGGATCATGCCGCTCGTCGACAGGATGTGAATCCTGTTCTGGAGTTCGGGGGTGTCCTGGGCGAACGCGATGCAGTTGGTGGTGCAGCCGCACTCCGGGTGGATAAAGATCTCCTCGGCATCCGGATGGAGGCGCAGGGCCTCCTGAAAGTGGCCGGGACGGATCCCGGCGTGGACGTGGCACTCGCCCGGCCAGACGCGAATGTTCTTCCGGCCGGTCACCCGGGCGACGTAATCCCCCAGGTACAGATCCGGGAGGAAGAGGACTTCGCGATCGGGGGGGATGGCCCGGACGACCTTCGCGGCGTTCGCCGAGGTGCAGCAGTAGTCGCTTTCCGCCTTGACCTCTGCCGTGGTGTTCACGTACGAGACCACCACCGCCTTGGGATGCTCGGCCTTCCACTGCCGGAGCTCCTCCGCCGTGATGGTGGCGGCCAGCGAGCACCCCGCCTCGAGATCGGGGAGGAGGACCGTCTTGTTGGGGCAGAGGATTGAGGCGGTCTCGGCCATGAAGTGCACCCCGCAGAAGACGATCACTTCTGCATCGGTGCGGGCGGCGGCCTGGGAGAGGCCCAGCGAGTCCCCGGTGAAGTCGGCCACATCCTGCACGTCGGGGACCTGGTAGTTATGGGCCAGGATCACGGCCTTCCGCTCTTCCTTCAATCGGCGGATCTCCTGGCTGATGTCGGTGTGTATCGCCATACCTTTCTCCGGGAGCATCTTTCAGCTATTATGCTAGGGGAATTGTCGGGGGAGGTCAAGGGCGAATGCCTCAAGGCGAGCCAAGAGCCATCCCCCTCCAGGTCCGACGCCTGATTGAAGGCGCCCTGGAGGAGGATGGGATCAGCGGGGATCTCACCACCGGGGCCCTGGTCCTGGACGAGGAGTGCGGCCGGGCCGAGGCCGTGGCCCGGGCGCCAGGGGTGCTGGCCGGAACGTGGGTCTTTGCGCAGGTCTTCACCGCGGTCGACCCCCGCCTGACGGTTGAGCTTCTGCGGCCGGAGGGGGGTCGCGTCGTCCCGGGGGACACGGTGGCTGCCGTGCGCGGCTCTTTGGCCAGTATCCTCAAGGCAGAGCGGGTGGCCCTGAACTTTCTCCAGCGCCTCTCCGGTATCGCGACCGAGACTGCCCGGTACGTGGCGGCCGTGGCCGGCCTGCCGGTCAAGATCGTGGACACCCGGAAGACCGTTCCGGGGATGCGGTGGCTCGACAAGTATGCCGTGCGGATGGGCGGGGGGTTCAACCACCGGATGAGCTTGGGCGACGGGGTTCTCGTGAAAGACAACCATCTGGCGGTAGTCAGGGCCCGGGGGGAGAGCTTCAAGGCGATGGTGGGCCGCATTCGCCAGCGCACGAGCCATCTCGTGAAGATCCAGGTAGAGGTGGAGAGCCTGGAGGAGGCCACGGAGGCTGCAGAGGCAGGGGCGGATGCCCTCCTGCTGGATGGGATGTCTCCTGAGCAGATGGAAGAGGTGGTCCGACGATACACAGGAAGGATTCTCATCGAGGCGTCGGGGGGGATCACGCTGGAAAATGTGCGATGCGTCGCCGAGACCGGCGTCGATCTCATCTCGGTCGGGGCCCTCACCCACTCGCCTCGGGCCCTCGATATCAGCCTCGAGGTCCTGTGATGATCGCATGAAAACCCGAGAGGCCCGCGATGGCCGAACTGTTTCAGGTGCTGACCCCTGGGGAGGCGCGTGAGCGCCTCCTCCAACATCTGAAGGCTGCGTTTCCGAGCGAGGACATTCCGGTTCAGGACGCCCTCGGACGGATCCTGGCGGCAGATATCTTCTCGCCCATTGAGCTTCCCACCTTTCCCCGCTCGAACATGGATGGGTATGCCGTGCGCGCCCAGGACACCTTTGGGGCAAGCGATGGCCTTCCCGCCTACCTGAAGGTGGGTGGCGAGGTCCCGATGGGAGAGGCTCCCCGGGCGTCGGTCCGTCCCGGGGAAGGTGTGAGGATTCCGACGGGGGCGATGATTCCACAGGGGGCTGATGCGGTCGTCATGGTGGAGTATACCCAGGAGGTGGACCCCAGCACGATCGAAGTCACCCGTCCCGTGGCGCCCGGCGAGAATGTGGTCCGGGGTGGCGAGGATGTGACACGGGGAGAGCGGCTCGTGCCCAAGGGTCATTGTCTTCGCCCCCAGGACGTGGGGGGGCTGTTGGGGGTCGGGATCCTCACGGTTTCCGTCGTTCGGCGGCCCCGCGTCGTCATCATAGCCACCGGCGATGAGGTGGTTCCGCCACCCGTCGAGCCCGGCCCCGGACAGGTTCGGGATATCAATACGTACATCATAGCCACCCTGGTGCTGCAGGCGGGGGGCATTCCCCAACCGTTGGGGATCATCAGGGATGACTATGACGCCTTACGGGAGGCGGCGGAGTCCGGCATCACTCAGGGGGATGCCCTGATCATTTCAGCGGGTAGCTCGGTGAGCACCCGGGATATGACCGCGGGGGTCATCGGGACGCTGGGGAGGCCTGGCGTGCTGGTGCACGGCGTGGCCTTGAAGCCAGGCAAGCCCACGATCCTCGCGGTGTGCGGGGACAAGCCGGTCTTCGGCCTGCCGGGCAATCCGGTCTCCACCTTCGTGACCTTCGATCTCTTCGTCCGCCCGGCCCTGTACCACCTGGCGGGAAATGCGCCTCCCGAGCGGGCAACGGTGCGGGCCCACCTCACGAAGAACGTGGCCTCCGCTTTCGGCCGGGAGGACTATGTCCCGGTCCGGTTGCTCGAGGAGGGGGGCGAGGTGCTGGCGGAGCCGGTCTACGGCAAGTCGAACCTGATCCACACCCTGATAAAGGCCCACGGCCTGATCACCATCCCGCTGAACGTGGGTGGCCTCTCGGCAGGCCAGACGGTGGAGGTGCGGCGGTTTTAGCGATGGCCCGACGCAAGGTCTATCTCGAACCGATCCCGCTCGACGAGGCCCTTCAGAAGTTCTTTGGAGCCCTCGAGGCCCGGGGACTGCTCAGGCCGCTCTCCGGCGAGCTGGTGTCAGTGGACGCGGCCCTGGGGCGGGTAACCGCCAGGCCGGTCTGGGCCGCCCTGTCGAACCCGCACTATAACGCGGCGGCCATGGATGGCATTACGGTCCGTGCGGAAGACACCCGGGCCGCCTCAGAAACGGCCCCCGTGCGGTTGAGGGCGCGGGAGCAGTTTCAGTGGGTCGATACGGGTGACCCGATCCTCCCGCCGTTCAACGCCGTCGTCATGCTCGAGCACCTGTACCCGGTAGGCGAAGAGGAGATCGAGATCCACGCCCCCGTGCCTCCGTGGCACCATGTCCGGGCCATGGGGGAAGACATGGTCGCGACGGAGTTGATACTTCCCGAAGGACATACCCTTACCCCGACCGATCTCGGGGCCATCGCCGGATGCGGTCTGGGTGCCGTTGAGGTCCGCCAACGGCCCCGCGTGGCCGTCATCCCGACCGGGAGCGAGCTGGTCCCACCGGGCAGGGCCGTGAAGCCCGGCGAGATCATCGAGTTCAATTCCCTGATGCTCTGCGGGATGATTCGGGAGTGGGGAGGAGAGGCGAACCGCACCGGCATCGTCCCGGACGATTTCCCCGCGATCAGGGCCGCCGTCGAGGAGGCGGTGGCGACCCACGACGTGGTCGTCATCAATGCCGGTTCCTCGGCGGGCTCGGAAGACTTCACCGCCGCCATCGTCAGGGAACTGGGGGAGCTGTTCGTGCATGGGATCGCGATCCGCCCTGGGCACCCGGTGGTGCTCGGGATCGTCCGGGGACGCCCCGTCATCGGGATCCCGGGGTATCCCGTCTCGGCGGTCATTACCTGCGATCTGTTGGTGAAGCCGATCGTCTATCGCCTGGAGGGGAGGGCGGTTCCGGGGCGGCCGACGCTCACCGCGACGATCACCCGAAAGATTCTCTCGCCCCTCGGCGAAGATGAGTTCTTGCGGGTCAAGTTGGGGCGGGTGGGGAACAAAATCGTGGCGACCCCCCTCTCCCGGGGGGCGGGGGTGATCATGTCTCTGGTCCGCGCCGATGGCATCGTCCGCATTCCCCGCTTCTCCGAGGGGGTGCATGCGGGGGTGACCGTCACCGTGGAACTCCTCCGTCGGCGTGAGGAGATCGAGAAGACCATCGTGGCCATCGGGAGTCACGATCTGACGCTCGATCTGCTCGCGAGTCTCCTCCGGCGAAGCCATCCGGATCTCCATCTCTCCTCGACCAACGTGGGGAGTCTGGCTGGGCTGCTGGCGCTCAAGCGGGCGGAGGCCCACATGGCCGGCTCCCATCTCCTGGACGAGGAGACCGGCGAGTACAATCTCCCCTACGTCGCGCGCCTGCTGCCGGGGGAGAAGGTCGTCGTGCTGACGCTGGTGCACCGGGACCAGGGGCTCATCCTCCCCAAGGGAAATCCGAAGGGCATCACCACCCTTCTCGACCTGGCCCGAGAGGGTGTCGCGTTCGTCAACCGGCAGAAGGGGGCAGGGACGCGGATGCTGCTGGACTATCGATTGAAGCAGCTCGGCATCGATCCGACGAGGATCACCGGGTACGAGCGGGAGGAGTATACGCATCTGGCGGTGGCCGCCGCGGTCAAGGCGGGGGTGGCCGACGTCGGTCTCGGCATCCTCGGGGCGGCTCGTGCCCTCGATCTGGACTTCATTCCCCTCCTGAAGGAGCGATACGATCTCATCATCCCTGAACCCCATTACCGCGACCCTCTCCTGAGACCCCTGCTCGACCTGATTTCGAGCGACGGGTTCAAGAAAGAGGTCGAGGCCCTCGGCGGCTACGACACCTCCGAGACGGGTCGCGTCGTGAACGGCCCGGCTGCCCCCTGCCGGTGAGAGGTCCTTTTCGGCGACCCCGCCACGATCCTGACGTGCCGACGAGCGCGCGCCCGGAAGTAACCGTTGCTTCGTCAGGGGATCCCGCACGGGTTCACGCGTTGGAGGAGAGGATGGCGATTTTTACGGATCGGATCATCCGGGCAGCCAAACTCGAGGTCCGGCTGTATCAGCGGGTCAAGGCTGACAAGAAAGCGATGGGCCAGGCCGCCGCCGCGGTGCTGCTCTCGAGCGCTGCGGCCGGCCTCGGAACGATCACGCGGGCAGGATTCGGGGGAGTTGTCGCGGGAACAATCATGGCGCTCATCCGGTGGTGTCTCTGGGCGTTTCTGACCTACCAGATCGGCACCAAGCTGCTTCCCGAGGCCCGGACCAGGGCAGACATCGCGCAGTTCGCGCGCACCGTCGGCTTTTCCGCCGCGCCCGGGCTGATCCGCGTGTTCGGGATCATTCCTCCGGCCGCCGAGATGGTCTTTCTGGTCGCGGACATGTGGATGCTGGTGGCCATGGTGATCGCGGTGAGGCAAGCCCTCGATTATGTCGGGACGGAGCGGGCCGTGGGTGTCTGCGTCCCCGGATGGATCGTGAACATGCTGATCGGATTCTGGTTCTACGCGTAGCCTGCGTGGATCTCTCGGACGCTGGGGGCCATCGCCCCAGCATGCAGCCGCGTGTGCCCGTCTCGCGGGGAAGGAGGCCCCCAGCACTCGATCCTCGTGGGAGAGGCAAGCAAACCACTCGAGGTCCTGCTGAAGCAGACGGCCGGCGGATAGGAAGACATGAGGATATAGAATGTGAAAGGGGGAGGTTCCCCCTCCCCCTTTTCTTCATCGATTGCTGCGTTCAGATCGCGGCGCCCTTACGCCTGGGACCATCGGCCTTTCATGGTCAGGATCCCCCGGGGGGTCCCGGGAGGAATGCTGGTGTTAAACAACGTATCATAGCCCCAGACGCGGTTGGGCGGCCGGTAGTAGTTATTCCCCGAGTCCCCGCAGCAGCGCCAGTCCCCGGTCGCCTGCAGGCTGTGCCACAGGGCGATGATGGAGCCGCTATAGGTCAAGGTGTCGCCGTTCCAGTCCTCGAGGAAGCGGATGACATTCTCGAGCTGGCCGTTGCCCTGTCCCACGCTCGACTCTTCGTCAGGCCCGAGGGCGAAGGCGGCGTTCACCGTGGTACCGGTGGCCGGCCGGTTCGAGGTCGCCTGGTTCCCCTTGGCGTCGGAGTCGTTGGGCCCCCAGTTGTTGGAGAGGACCGTGATGGCGTCGGCCAAGATCGCCGCCGGGACCTTGTTCACGGTGTTGTAGTTCCCCTGGATGTAGACCGGATTGTCAGAGACGACGCTGAACCCCCCCGCCGGGAGCTGAGTCCCGTTCACCAGGCGGACCCCTTGCTGCGTGCCGTCCCGGGACACGTAGAGGATCCCGTTGGCCGGCGCCTTGCCGCAGCTCTGTAGCCCCGCGATGTCCATCTCTGTGACGGTCATGGTTGCTTGTTCACGCTTGTCATAGAAGCTCTTGGTGGTGACGTTACAGGCCGAGATGTCGACGGGGTTATCGTTCTTGTCCTTGGCCGTCGTGGTTCCGGCCCCGTCTGTGAGGATCTTGAGATCCGCCTGGTAGTACAGCTTGGCCGCCTCCATCTCCGGGGAATCCAACGCCGTTCCCTTCTCGATCATCTGATGGGAAATTACATCCGGGTTGGCCGGATCGTAGAAGAGATCCGGGATCGGCGGGATGATCTCCTGCACCCCCATGGCGCTGTCCCGGAGGAGGCCGCCGAAGGAGCTCAGCGCCGCATTCATCCATTGGAGAGGCGTCCACGCGTTATTGAAGTTTTGATCGTACTCATGGTCGAAGTTGAGGGACTGATATGCCCCGCCGGTGTCCTTGATCTGCGGGTTGCTCCCCCGCGTCGAGGGATCCCGCTTGAGGTAGCGATAGGTGTCTCCGACTGTCGTCACGTAGGAATCGAACCTCGCGCTGCTGTTGATCATGTAGATATTGCTGTTCGAATGGACCCGGCCGTTAAAGGTCATGGGCGGCCCGGGCGCGATCTCGAGGTCCACCCCCCTGCCGTAAAAGACCCCGAACTGGAAGAGGGGGATCTCCATGTACTGCACCACCTGTGTGAGCCGGGACCGGCTCCCCCGGGGCCCCCGCACCTCGGCGGTGATCTCGTAGTCGGTCGCCTGGGCGATGAGGCCCGCGTGCGCTCCACTGCTGACCGTCGTGGCGTACGGCGTGGGCCTGATGCGCTGGACCTGGAAGGTGTTGAAGGTGTAGTTCGGATCGGCCAGCGCCGGGGCCGCGAGGGCGGTGAGCTGGGCGTCTGTCGGGTTCGCGCTCGCGGCCAAGAGACTCCGGAGACTCACGATCCCCGACTCGAGCCCGGCCTCGGCCCCGTAGAAGGTCTGGGTCTGATTCCTGTAGTTGCCGGCAATGGTATCCTCGGTCTGGGCTGTTGCAAGAAACGCTATCCCCTGGACCAACAAAACAGCCATGATCAGGAGAGTGGCCACCAGGACCACCCCTCTTTGTTCCTTCACTCTGTGTGTGATCTGCCGTGTCATCTCTTGACTCCTTCGTCTGAGCCTCAATCCGTTAGACTCGGACCCTCGGAGGTTGTTTATGCCTAAGAGAGAGCAGGGGGTGTGCCAAAGACCTTCCGTGCATATAACTAATTGATTTATAGAGGCTAGAGCGGCCTATCGCGTTGACGGCAGAGGGTGAGAGAAAGGGAAAAAGCGGGCCACAATGTCAGAGGGTTAATTGAGCCTGGACTTTTTGTCAGGGAGGAGGTTGTTCAGGCCGTAGGCCTTGATCTTGCGATACAGGGTCCGCTGAGAGATCCCCAGGAGACGGGATGCGGCGGCCTTATTCCCATTGACCTCTCGCATGGTGGCCACCAGGGCCTGGCGTTCGATCAGCTCCATCGAGGTCCCGACCGCAAAGGTCAGGGAGCGCTCCGAGGTGAGCTGCCGGAGGTTCCCGGGGAGGTGCTCTGGCCGGATCGCCTCGCCCCGGACCAGTACCACCGCCCGCTCGATGCAGTTTTCGAGTTCCCGGACATTGCCCGGCCAGTCGTAGTCCATGAGCAGGGCGAGCGCCTCCGGCGCGATCTCCCGGACGTCCCGCTTGAGCCGCTTGCGGTACATCTCGAGGAAGTGGTCGGCTAGGAGGAGGATGTCCTCCCGGCGCTCCTTCAGCTCGGGCAGGTGGACGCCGATGACGTTCAAGCGGTAATACAGGTCCGGCCGAAATCGCCCCGCCGCCATCGCCTGGGTCAGGTCCTGGTTGGTTGCGGCGACGATCCGGACATCGACATTGATCGACTGCTCCCCCCCCACCGGCTTGACTTCCCCCTCCTGGATCGCGCGCAGGAGCTTGACCTGCATGCCGGGGCTGGTCTCACTGATCTCGTCGAGGAAGAGGGTCCCCCCATCCGCCTCCTTGAAGAGTCCCCGCTTGGTGGCGATGGCGCCGGTGAAGGCGCCACGGATGTGCCCGAACAGTTCGCTCTCGAGGAGCGTTTCGGTCAGTCCCCCGCAGTTGACGGCCAGGAAGGGGCGGTCCTTCCGGGGGCTATGGAAGTGGAGCGCCCTGGCGATCAGCTCCTTGCCGGTCCCGGTCTTGCCCTGGATGAGGACCGTGGCCTCGGTCCCCTCGAGATCCGCGATGAGCCGGTAGATCTCCTGCATGCGGGGGCTCTTGCCCAGGATATTGTCGAACCGGTGCCGCTCCTCGAGCTGGCGCCGCAGGTAGAGGTTTTCTTGCCGCAGGTGCTGCTCTTCGGTCGCCCGCCGGACCAGGTGCAGGACCCGCTCGGTGGTCACCGGCTTGGTGAGGTACGCGTAGGCTCCCATCTTGATGGCTTCGACGGCCGAGTCGATCGAGCCATGGGCGGTGGTGATGATCACAGACAGGCCAGGAAGGCTGGCCCGCACCGCCTTCAGGAACGCCAGGCCGTCCATACCCGGCATCACGAGATCGCTCATGACGAGATCGACGGGCACGGCCTGGAGGATGCCCAGGGCTTCCTTGCCGCCGGTCGCGGTGAGCACCTGATAGCCGTGGCTCCCCAGGATCGTTTGGAGCAGCTCGCGCGCGATGGCATCATCGTCCACCGCCAGGATCTTGATCTTCTTTGGATCGACCTTCACCCTTGGCTCCTGGGCCATACTCCCATGTCCCCGGCCGATCTCGAGCGGCACGGTAGGGCGGCTCGGATCGGTTGGGGCAGGCATGGAAAGCCCGACGTCTTCTGGTAGCAAGGATCGGGCCAAACTGGAGCTCCGCAGCGGCGTGCGAATCGCTGATTCGGCCGGGGGTTAGATTCTGTCCGGCGGAGGGGCTTTGCAGGCTCGGGCTACCGTCTCAGGAGGCGGGCAAGATTCCCGCCGAGGATCTGGGCAACCTGGGATGAGGGGATCTTAAGCGCCTCGAGGACTGTGATCTGCGCATCGAAGATGTCCTTGCGCCAGCCTCGGGGGAAGAAGCTGGAATCCGTTCCAAAGAGGATCCGGTCCGGCCCGAGAATGTTGAGGGCCTTGGCGAAGAGGGTGGACAGATCGAGGGGGTAGGGCGACAAGCGCACCCAGTCGTTCGAGCTCGACGTATCCGCGTAGATGTTCGCGCACTGATCGGCGACGAGCAAAAGCTCGCCGAAGTAACCGCACCCGAAGTGGGGAATGACAAAGGGGAGGTCAGGGAAGGCCTTGGCGACGCCATGGAGGTCCACCGGGTTGGCGAAGCGCATGTCGAACCGACTGGGAAGACCGAGCTTGTCCCGGACGCCGACCTTCAGGTGGCCGCAGTGGACAAAGACGATGCCGCCATGTGCGGCGACGATCTCGTAAATGGGGTGCAGCCGCGCCTCCCAGAGATGAAAGCGGTGCATGGCCGGAAAGAGACAAGCGCCTTTGACGCCCAGCTCGGCGAACGCCCGCTTGGTTCGGGCGGGTGCTTCATCCGATGTGGGGTTCAGCATGAAGTAGGGGATGATCCGTTCAGGGTAGGCCTGGGCTGCCGCTGCGACCGCGTCCTCATCCCCCGGGACGCTGGCGATCAGGACCATCCGGCTGATCCCGTGTCGGTCCATCTCGGTCACCCAGCGGTCTGCGAGACGGACCGGATCGCTCTCGGGAAACTCCCAGGGGAGGCGCTTTCGCAGGGTGGGGTAAATGTCCGCCTCCGAGGGAGGTTCGGGGAGCTCCCGCGCCAGGGTGGCGAAGAACCGGTGGGAGAAGAAATGGGCGTGCGCGTCGATCACCGGGATCTGGCCGAACGGGGTCTGCATCGCATCTCTCCAGCCGATAGTCGTCTTGCGTCCAGATTCGTGGATTATATCGGTCGCACCGCACCTTGGCAACCAACTGTCTCCTATCCGAGAAGGGCTCGGGGAGCGCACGTTCGGCCCCTCGCTCTTGGCCTCCCGCGGCGACCTCCGTGGCCAACGGGTCCTGTCGTCGGCCACCCCGACAGTGCCGAGGACTGAGGACTGAGGGCCGAGTTGGAGAACAAGACTGAGGACTGAGCGCTGAGCTCGAAGTCTCAGTCCTCATTGCTCAGTCCTCGTAGCTGCCCTTGGCGGGCGGCTGGGCACCCGGCCTCCGCCACCCGTTGGCCGAAGTCCGATCGTCCGGTGTCCTGCAGTTTCTGCCTTCCTCGCGAATCCGTCCCTCCCCCGGCTTCCCGCTGGGCGGCACGCGTAGGCCCCGAGCGACATTGCCGGAAGCGGCGGGGCCACCCGGCGTGCGGCGATCCGCTCCTCTTCTCTGGCGAGGGGGAAGGTCGACCGCGGAGGCCGGCGAAACCCGCGCCTCCGTCGAATAGGGCTTGACCGCGAGACGCGTACGCTAAACCAGCGTTGTACCTTGCGCCGCACCACCTTCCGATAACATCGTGGGTATCCATCGCGTTGTGCGAGACCCCCGGACGCGCGACACGCTCAAGCTGTTTCGCCAACGACGCGGAGACCTTTCCCCGAGCCGTGCCCGCCTTCCTCGCACGGAGCGTGAACACGGAGGGACCCGGGCCGTAAGCCGCCGATCAGGGTCGCCGCGGGAGGCCAGGAGGGAGGGGCCAAACGTGCTGCTCCTCTCATCTCTCGGCAATGTTGCCCAGAGTCTGCGGGTGCTGCCCAGTTGTGCTCCTCATGTGTCTCAGCTATGATGATCGACTATGAAGAATGCCGACATTGACACGATTGTTCGCACCCTGAAACGAACAGTGCGGCTGTGGAACCCCACCGCCGTAGGACAAGTAGCGGCAGAGTCCCGTGACCCCTTCCGTATCCTGATCTCGTGCCTCCTGAGCCTCCGAACCAAGGACGAAGTAACCGGCGAGGCATCGGCCCGCCTCTTCCGACGCGCGGACACGCCGGCCACGATCCTTGCGCTTCGCGAAGCCACAATCGCCCGGCTGATCTATCCGGTCGGGTTCTACCGCACCAAGGCCAAGGTGATCCGCGGGGTCTGTCGGACCCTCATTGCAGAGTATAGAGGCCGGGTGCCCGATGACCTGGATGAGCTCTTGAAGTTCAAAGGGGTCGGGAGGAAGACGGCCAATCTGGTGGTCTCGATCGGCTACGGCAAGCCGGGGATCTGCGTGGACACCCATGTCCATCGGATTTCGAACCGCTGGGGGTATGTGAAGACCCGCACGCCAGAAGAGACGGAGCAGGCGCTGCGACTGAAGCTCCCCCGACGGCACTGGATCGTCTTCAACGATCTGCTGGTCAGCTTCGGCCAGAACATCTGCAAGCCGATCTCGCCCTTCTGTAGCCGCTGCCCCGTCGAGCGGTACTGCGCCAGGGTCGGAGTCACCAAGAGCCGATGACCGATGACCGATGACGGACGACCGATGAAGAAAGAGCGTTCACCGTTCACGGTTCGCAGTTCACGGGCGCCAGGAGGGAGTAGGCTCTGGGTGCTTCTGCTGCTCGTGCTGGTGGCCGCCGCTCCGACGTACGAGGAGACGATTACGGCGGGAGCGCTCCTTGAGGAGGTCCGGATCCTGGCGTCACCGGCAATGGCGGGCCGCGGGGTCGGAACGCCTGGGATCGAGAAGGCCGCGGAGCATATTGCTAGGGAGTTTCAACAGGCGGGGCTGAAACCCGGCGGAACGCAAGGGTACCGGCAGACCTTCGAGGTGATCACCGGCGTCCGGGTGGGGCCCGAAACCCGAATGCGTGTGATCCCGGAGGAACCTGACCCGGAGAAATCGGAGGCCCTTGCCAAGACCCTCTTTACCCCCTTTGGCTTCTCCGAGGATGGCGCCGCTGAAGGGGAGGTCGTCTTTGCGGGATACGGCATCACGGCACCCGAACTGCACTACGACGACTATGCCGGCATTGATGTGACGGACAAGATCGTCCTCGTCATGACCCATGAGCCACGGGAGAAGGATGAGAAGAGCCCCTTCCGACATCCCGACGCCTATCGGTATACCGAGGTGCGTTACAAGGCCATCAATGCCAGGGAACACGGGGCCAGGGCCATCATCGTTGTAGAAGACCCGGTAGGGCATACGGATCAGCGGGAAGAGCTGTTCGGTATCCGAGGCGTAGCGGGAGGGAGCCGGGCCGGAATCATCGCGGTGAATGCCAAACGGTCTGTGGCTGAGCGTCTCCTCAAGGAAACCGGCAAGACCTTGGTCCAGTTACAGCAAGCCATTGATCGGGCTTTGACCCCTCAAAGCTTCGTGATCCCTCGGTCCCGGCTGGCGGTCCAGGTCACGCTCATTGAAGAGCGAGGGACCGCCGCCAATATCATCGGGTTCCTCCCCGGACGAGATCCGGTCCTGCGGGAGACCGCCGTTGTCGTCGGCGCGCACTACGACCACCTGGGTGTCGGAGGAGAATACTCTCTGGCACCCTCGCAGTACGGTGAGATTCACCCCGGCGCCGATGACAATGCCTCGGGGACGGCGGGGGTCATCCTCCTCGCCAGGGCCTTCGCGAAATCCGGCGGAGCCAAGCGGACCCTGATCTTTGCCGCCTTCTCCGCCGAGGAGATGGGGATCGTGGGCTCCTCCCATTACACCAAGCATCCCCGGAGCCCACTGGAGAAGACTGTGGCCATGATCAACCTCGACATGATCGGCCGCCTCAAGGACCGGACCCTCTATGTCTTCGGGGTCAAGACGGGGAAGGAGTTTGCCGACCTGCTGGAAGAGGTGAATCGCGACCGCAACCTGATCCTGAAGCTCGGCGGGAGCGGGTATGGCCCTTCGGATCATACCAGTTTCTATGCGCGAAAGATTCCGGTCCTCTTCTTCTTCACCGGGCCTCACGGCGACTATCACAGACCTTCAGACACGGTGGATAAGGTGAGCGGCGAGGGGCTGGCGGCGGTGTCCCGTTTCGCGTACCGGGTCGTCGCGAATCTGGCCAATCACGGCGAGCCGGTCACGTATGTGCGGGTAGAAGAACCTCCAGGGGGAGGAGGGAGTGGAGGATACGGGGCCTACTTTGGATCGATCCCCGACTTCGGCTCCCAGGACGAGGAGGGCGTCCGGCTGACCGGGGTCCGTCCGGGAAGCCCGGCGGAGAAGGCGGGTCTTCGAGAAGGGGACGTCATCGTGCAGTTGGCCGGGGTCCGCATCAAGAATCTCCACGACCTCGCGTACGTCCTGCGCTCCAAGCGGGCCGGCGACACCGCGGAGGTCGTCTTCCTCCGGAGTGGCCAGGAGTTCAATGCGACCGCCACCCTCGAACAGCGCCGCTAACCGTGCTTGACGTGATGCTCGGTCCATTCTGCGTATCCTGTCTTTCGTTTGGGGGACGACGACTCGACAATTGCACGCACATTGATACGAAGCAGTGGTGAGCCGGCCGCTTTGGTGTCACTTCCCGTGGGCCGCATAGGTTCCGCGACCTGCCTCAGCACTCACGCTTCGTAAAAGCCTTCGGGTTCCGGGAGGCCGGCGAGGCGGAAGGCCCGTTTGCGGGCAAGGCACTGGGCGCAGCCCCCGCAGTGCCGCTCCCCTCCCAGGAGGCAGCTATACGTCTTCGAGAAATCGATGGCGAGGCTAGCGCCCAAGAGGACCACATCGCGCTTCCGAAGCCCGATCAGGGGTGTCGCGATCTCGAATCTCTTGTCGAGGGTCACCGCCATCGCCCTGAACGAATCGATAAATGCCTGCGTGGAGGCGGGGTGATCTTCGGTGTCGTCGCGGTTGATCGAGAGACAGATACGCGTGCAGAGGCGCTCGTGCGCGTACGAGAGCGCGATCGCCAGGATCACGAGGTTTCGGTGGGGAAAGGGCACATCGCGGTCTTTTCTCGCCCGTTGCCGAAAGCCCTCGCCCAGCGAGGACGCGTCGAGTGTCTCCAGAGTCAGGCCCCGGGCCTTCGCTTGCGCCTCGCAACTCAAGCGCTCCATCGGCGCGCCGCGCTGGCCATAATCGATGTGCACCGGGATAACGGTAAAGCCCTCCTTGACCTCCCGGGCTAGCAGCGTGGAGCTGTCGACACCCCCGCTGAAGAGGACAAGACTTCGCTCTGCCGTCATGCCCTGCTGTCCCAGGTGACGTCCGGCGTTCCCCGCCGCGTATTCTCGTAGCGGGACATCACGAAGAGCGCATCCGAGAGTCGGTTGAGGTACTTGATGGCGAAGGGGCCCACGGCCTCCTTTCGACTGAGGGCGATCACCAGTCGCTCTGCCCGGCGGCACACGGTGCGCGCGACATGCAGGTGGGCGGCGCCCGGTGAGCCGCCCGGTAGGACGAAGTTTTCCAGAGGGCTGAGTTCCGCCGACAGGCGATCCATCGACTGCTCCAGCGCATCGACGTGGCGCTGCTCGATCTGCGGCACCTTGAAGCGCGCTTTGTCCTCTTCCGGAATGCACAGGTCGGAGCCCAGGTGGAACAAGTCGTTTTGGATCCGCGCCAGCTCCCGGTGGAGGGTGGGATCGAGACCGGTCGCCATCGCGGCGCCGATATGGGAGTTCAACTCATCGACGGTGCCGTACGCCTCGATGCGCGGCGAATCTTTAGGAACGCGTTTCCGCGTCCCCAGGCCGGTCGTGCCGTCGTCCCCGGTGCGGGTATAGACCTTTGTAATTCGTGGCATCAGCCCATCTCCTTCTCGCGCATGCCTTCCGGTCTCCTAGCCTTTGGCCCTATCTTACAAAATACTCACCTGTCAGGGCTGACAGACGCCTTGCCCGAGGGCTCCATCCGGGTCCGCGGAGGCGTTGGGAGCATCCTGGATGTGGCGTGGATTGACGATGCGCTCATGTTATTTCGAGACGAGGACCGTTGGGCCCGTCGGCGCCGACACCTCCCCCGAGGGTTCGAGGGTCACCGCAAAGACCTGCACAGGGTGATCGCTGCGGCCGGGGTAGATGTGGAGGCCGCCACTGCCTGCGGCATCGGTTTGGATCACGCCGGCGGAGCGGGGCGGCTTGCCACGGGCTATCGTCCACACCACGTACGCCTTGCCCTCAGTTGCGGGGGGGAGATTCGCGACAAAGATATGGCCTTCGCCCGATTCATTCCAGAGGAACCGGCCCGCTGCCGCCGCGCCCGGCCCGACGCCGCGCAGCGCGACGTCGCGGGTCGACGGATCGCGCAAGAGGTTGATGACAGCGGTGTACAGCGCGAGCGGGGCCTCCCGCTTGGATAGCTCAGTTCGAAGCCCAGTAACCTGTCCCTCGAGCGTCTGGACCTCCTGTCGCGTGGTGACGAGGTTCCAGCTCAGAGTGATGAGGAGGCCAGCGGCAGCGAAGGCTCCCGTACTCATGCCCCACCAGAGCCATCGTGGGCGAGATCTCGCAGGGATCACGGGTGCCACTTCGCCAGCGACCTGGGCAAGCAATCGGGCCTTGACGCCAGGGGGGGGACTCAGCGGCGTGAGGGAGCGCGGGACGAGGGTGAGCGCCTCGCGCGTCTCCCGCAGGTGGTCCTCGCACAGGCCACACCGCGAAGCGAGGTGAGCCTCGAACTGGATCGCCTCCTCCACGTCGAGGGCGCCCAGAGCGTACATCTCTGCACGTTCAAACCATTGGTCGTGGTTCATGAAGATCCCTCGGGGGCCTTCGCCCCGATAAGTTCCCGCAGGCGCTGAAGGCCGGCCCGTATCCGGGTCTTCACGGTCCCCAGCGGCTCCCCCAGGCGCGCCGCAATCTCCGACTGGGTCAACCCATCAAAATACGCCAGTTCCAGCACTGTCCGCTGACCCTCAGGCATTTTCTCCAGGACGCCATGCAGCGTTAACCTCGCGTCAGATTGGGTTATTCTGCTCTCCATCTTGCCGCCCCCTTCGAGCCGAGAAGGGTCTCCGGTAGCCAGGAGCCCCCTCTCTACTCTACGTACGGATCGGCGTTTGTCGATTGCGCGACTCCTGGTGATTGTAAGCAACCATGCCTCGGGGCTCCCCCGGTCTGGGCTGTAGCTGCCCGCCTGACGCCAGACCTGGAGGAGGACCTCCTGAAGGAGATCTTGCGCATCGGAGCGGACTCGGAGGATTCGCAGGGCGAGGGTGTAGACGAGCGAGGCGTAGCGGTCGTAGAAGCGCTCGAAGGCCTCACGATCGCCGCGCGCGATCTCTTGGATCAGACGGGCCGGGTCGTTCCCCCGCTCGGCACCCATGCCAACTTCGTATCACAGGCCGCTCGTTGGTAGCAAGAGAACACTCTGTTCTTCCGACCCATCGGCAACCACTGGGCGCAAGAAACGTCGTGATCGGCGGCCGCCATTTGATTCTCCGGGCCGGCTTTGATAGACAGGAGAGAGTCGAGGGATGCTTGCGATGGCTTCGGAAATGAGTTCCACCCCCAGGCATGGCGAAGGCCCGGGTGCGGCCCACGACGTTCGTGAGGTGCAGCGTGTCGACTGCTGCGTCGTGGGCGCCGGGCCGGCGGGGGCGATCCTGGCGCTCCTCCTTGCTCGTCGAGGGATTTCCGTCCTCTTGCTCGAGGCACACGGCGACTTCGAGCGCGAGTTTCGGGGTGACACGATCCATCCCTCGGTCATGGAGATCATGGAGGCGCTCGGCCTCGCCGGGCGCTTGCTCGAGATCCGCCACACCAAGGTCCACAGCCTCACGGTGCAAACCGACGAGGGTTCTGTCACCATCGCCGACTTCGGTCGGCTGAAGACCGCCTATCCTTTCATCGCGCTCCTTCCCCAGGCACACTTCCTGGAATTCGTGACCGGCGAGGCGAGACGGTTTCCCCACTTTCGGCTGGTGATGCGTGCGCATGTGCGGGAACTCATTGACGAGGATGGGGTGATCCGGGGGGTCCGCTACCTCGGGCGGGACGGCTGGTATGAAGCGCGGGCGCTCCTCACCGTCGGCGCCGATGGGCGCTTCTCGCGAATCCGCCAGGTCGCTGGACTGGAGCCGATCGCGACTTCGGCGCCCATGGACGTGCTGTGGTTTCGCCTTCCGCGGCGGTCGGATGATCCGGAGGGGATCATCGGCGTCTTTCGGCCGGGCCGTATCCTGGTATTCCTCGATCGATCAGACCAGTGGCAGGTGGGCTACGTCTTTCCCAAGGGGGGCTACCAGAAGCTCCGCGCCGGTGGCGTCGAGGCCCTGCGGCGATCGATCGCCGAGCTGGCGCCGCAGTTTGCCGATCGTGTGGAGGTCCTCAAGGAATGGACGCAGGTCTCGCTCCTCTCCGTGGAGTCGAATCGCCTCCGACGCTGGTATCGTCCTGGCCTGCTCCTCATCGGTGATGCGGCCCACGTGATGTCGCCGGTCGGCGGGGTCGGCATCAATTACGCGATCCAGGACGCGGTTGTGGCGGCGAACGTGCTCGCCGGGCCGCTCACGGCCGGCCGAGTCAGCCTGCGGGATCTGGCGATGGTGCAGCGGCGGCGCGAATGGCCCACGCGAATCATCCAGGCTTTTCAGAATCTGATCCAGCGGCGGCTCGTCTCTGGCGCCCTGGGTGCAACACAACGCTTCCGCCTGCCGATGGTCCTTCGACTCATGCTCAGCCTGCCGATCCTCCGGAACCTCCCCGGCCGCCTCATCGGCCTCGGTGTCTGGCGCGTGCACGTAGAGAACTGAATTTTTCTCTTGACTTCCACGTATGAACATACATACTGGTCGGTATGTTGACAGCGAGAAAGAGCCCGAGACGCAGGGTGACTGCGCCGCGCGATCCCCAGCGCACGCGGGAGCGCCTGCTTCATGCCGCCTTCCAGGAGGTCTACCGATCAGGTTTCCGGGGCACCGACCTGGAGACCATCCTGGACAGGGCTGGCGTCACCAAAGGCGCGTTGTACCATCACTTCCGCAGTAAGGAAGCCCTGGGGTATGCATTGGTGGATGAGGTCATCCTCGGGCTTATACGCGACAAATGGTTTCGACCGTTGCAGAAGTCGGAGAATCCCATTGATGCCCTGATCGGCGTTGTTCAGTCCACATCGCTTAGGCCTGAACACATCCAGTGCGGCTGCCCGCTGAATAACCTGGCGCAGGAGATGTCGCCGCTGGACGAGGGATTCCGAAAAAGGCTGGCAAAGATTTTCAGGGAATGGCATGACGGAATCGCCGCGGCATTGCGTGAAGGACAGAAACGTGGCATGGTGCGAAGCGATGTGGACCCCGACGAAACGGCCATCTTCCTGATCGCGGCGAACGAGGGCTGCTGGTCTCTGGCGAAGAATTCGCAGGATGTGCGGGTGCTGCGATCGGGAATAAGAAGCATGATTCGTTACCTGGAATCGCTGCGCGCGCCTCGCGGCCGAACGCGGGCGGCGCGTTCCGGCTAGCGGGCGGCTTTTTTTTGCGCGACATAACGTACGAACTAGTCGGTATTTACGACAGTTAAGGCGGGCTGACCGCCCTCGGCGTCCGGGAGCATGCCCTATGAGAAATAATTTCCCGCCGGAGTGTCGATCCGGGCACTCGCCGTTCGACTTACTGATGGAGGCCTCCACATGAAATACATGTTGCTGATTTATTTGGATGAGCAGGCCTTGAGCGAGACGGAGCGGGAGCAGTGTTACGATGAGTCTACGCAACTCGCGCACGAGATCAAATCGAGCGGGCAGTATCTCGCCGCGAATCCGTTGCACCCAACCTCAATGGCGACCAGCGTCCGGGTGCGTGACGGCAAGCGGCTCGTGACCGACGGTCCGTTCGCGGAGACGCGAGAACAACTGGGCGGTTACTTCCTGATCGACGCCAAGGATCTCGACGAGGCGATCGGCATCGCCGCACGGATTCCCATGGCGCGCAAGGGGACCGTCGAGGTCCGGCCGGTGATCGAGATCGCTGGCCTGCCGGACTGATTAGTAACGGGCGGAAGCATAGGTGGGAATACTATGAATACTCCAGATGTGAACGCCGCCAAGGCGCAGGATCGGGAGCGGGTGGTCAGTGCGATCGTTCTAGCCTTTGCAGGCGATCCGGTTGCGCGGTGGGCGTGGCCTGAACCGCATGACTACCTCACATACTTCCCGGAGTTCATCAAGGTGTTTGGTGGGAAGGCGTTCGATCATGGCACGGCCCACTCGGTCGCTGAATTCTCGGGTGGTGCGTTGTGGCTGCCTCCCGGTGTTCAGCCCGACGAAGAAGTGCTGGTTGGCCTGATGGAGCGCAGCATCGATCCTAAGCGACTCCAGGTCGTATTCACCATGCTGGAGAAAATGGGGGGCTATCATCCCACTGAGCCTCACTGGCATTTGCCGCTTATCGGGGTAGAGCCCGCGAAGCAGGGACGTGGGTACGGGACGGCACTCTTACGTCACGCTTTGGAGCGCATTGATAGTGAGGGACGAATCGCCTATCTGGAGTCGACGAATCCCGCGAACATCCCGCTCTACCAACGACACGGGTTCGAAGTGGTAGGAACAATTCAGGTTGGTGAGGCACCGTCCATCTTTCCGATGATTCGCCAACCTCGCTGAGCGTTGCCGTCGGCCAATCAAGTCCGTGACGGAAAGGGGCGAACTGACCGCGCTCGTCGTGAAGAACCTTCGTGTCAAGTTCGGGCGCGGGCGCCCGCACGGTCGGAAGGAACTGATTGCTAAACTAGCCGGAGAAACCGGGTGGAGGATAGTCAGCATGAAGGCGATATGGCGCGGTCAGGTGATCGCGGAGAGCGATCGCACTCTCGAGGTGGACGGCTACCAGTACTTCCCGCGGGAAACCGTCCGCATGGATCTGCTCCGGCTGGCGCCGAAGACGCAGAGCGATCTGGCCTGTCCGCATGGGGTCCAGTTCTACGATGTCGCCGAGGACGCCGCACGCAGCGAAAGGGCGGCGTGGTCGTACGAAGCGCCGCGCGCATCGATGAAACAGGTCGATCATTGGATCGGTTTTTGGGAGGACGTCGAGATCGAGTGATCTCGTCCAACCCGACAGCGCGGACCATAGAACTCGACAAACAGGAGGATGTAAATGCTGCTTCAGAACAAGAACGCCGTGATCTACGGAGCGGGCGGGGCAATCGGGGGTGCGGTTGCCCGTGCCTTTGCCCGCGACGGGGCGAAGGTCTTCCTTATGTTGGTCTCTCTGCTGGCGAGCCTCGACGCTGTCGCCGTCTGGGCCCAGGGACCCAAGTACCCTCCGCTCAGTGAGTACATGATGGCCCCGGAGGCCGAGGTCGCCCTGGCGAGAAGCGCAGCGCCCGAAAAGGTCTCGGCGCGTGCCACCGTCAAGATACTCACAACCTCAGGGTACAAGGTCGCCGCCCAAGGCGACAACGGTTTTGTGTGCATAGTCATGCGCGGGTGGGCCGCGGCGACGTCTGCCACCGCGGCGGAACGCGACCTGGTCTACTACGCGAAACTCCGCGCGCCCATCTGCTTCGACCCCGTCGCGTCGCGAACCGTGCTACCGCTTCAGGAGCTGCAAGCCAAGCTTGGGATGGAGGGCAAGGGACCGGACCAGATCGCCGAAGATGTTCAGGCGGCATACGCCAAAGGCACGCTGCCGAGAATGGACGCGGTAGCATTCGCGTACATGTTCTCTGCGGACCAGGATCTCGGGCCGGGATTCGGCCCGTGGCATCCCCACAGGATGGTGTACACGCCGTACTACGAGAACTCGATGCTCGGCGGCAACGAGGTCGATAGCGGGCTACCTGTCGTGGGCAATAGTGGAACACCGTTCGCCGTGACCGTCATTCCGGTGGACGACAGGTTGGCTGTCAAAGCCCAGCCTAGGTCGAAATAGCGAACGTGGCAGCCTTCTGGCGTCAGGCTGGCGCCATGACGGGCACCGTCGCGAATACGACTTCCGCCGCGATCCACGACTAGAAATGATTCGCAGACGTTACAGACCGCGCAAATATAAATATAAAGGAGATGAAGCGATGAAGAGGATAAGCAGAGAATAGACACAACTTGTAGCAAAACCTGGCAAACCAGAGAACGTTACTACGAAAGGAAACTATATGCAGAAAATCACTCCGTGCTTGTGGTTCGATAGTAACGCTGAGGAGGCAGTGAATTTCTATACCTCCATTTTTAAGAACTCAAAGATCCGGAAGATATCGCGATATGGACAAGAGGGATATGAAATCCACGGAAAACCGGCGGCAACCGTCATGACTGTCGAATTTGAACTCAATAGTCAGACGTTTACAGCACTCAACGGCGGTCCAATGTTCCAATTCAATGAGGCCATATCCTTCCAAGTCAGTTGCGGGTCTCAAGAAGAAGTTGACTATTATTGGGAGAAACTTTCCGAAGGTGGTGATGAGAAGGCACAACAATGCGGCTGGCTGAAAGACAAGTATGGCGTGTCATGGCAGATCGTTCCCACGGTTTTAGTCGAGATGCTGCAGGACAAGGATGCTCGGAAATCGCAACGGGTGATGAAGGCATTGCTTCAAATGAAGAAACTGGACGTAAAAGCTTTGAAGCAAGCGTATGAGCAACGATAATCCAGCAAGGCGCGTAACACGCATTCGGCTTCGCGTCGTAAAGAAAACACGAGAATGTCAGAATAACTCAAAGGAGGGCAAAAACATGAGGATCAGTCGTTTCGCGATTGTCAGTTTGGCGATTCTTGTGGCTGGCGGTTTGGAGGCTGCGGACCAGAAGAGCAAGGCGAAGGAAATGCAGATGGACCCGGCGATGCAGGAAGCGATGAAAAGGGGCGCGCCGGGCGAACATCACAAGGCCCTCGAACCCTTCGTCGGACGGTTTACGACGACGAGCCGGATGTGGATGAAACCCGGCGAGGCGCCTCATGAATCGGCAGGATCGGCGGAACATACCTGGGTGCTCGGCGGTCGTTTTCTAAAGATGGACGTGCGTGGCGACATGGGCGGTCAGCCATTCCAAGGGCTTGGCTACCTCGGCTACGACAACATTCGCGGCGAGTATACCGCCGTCTGGCTGGATAACATGAGCACAGGTATCACGCGCGCGAGCGGCCAGTTCGATCCGCTAACCAAGAAATACACGGAAAGCGGCACGTTCAGCTGCCCCATGACCGGCGAGAAGGACATGCGCTTCCGAGGCGAATGGAAAGTCATCGGTAACGACGCCCTCTCCTACACGATGTACAACCCCGGCCCGGACGGCAAGGAAGTGAAGGGGATGGAAATCAGCTACAAGCGAGTGAAGTAGACCCAAAGAAAAAGGAGACACCCATGAGTGTAAAGGCCATACCTGCCGGACATCGCACCGTAACACCCTACCTGGCTATCAAGAATGCCGCCAAGGCGCTGGAGTTCTACAAAAAGGCGTTCGGGGCGACCGAGGTCTACAAATTAATGATGCCTGACGGACGCCTCGGACACGCGGAAATCCGTCTAGGCGATTCCATGATCATGCTGTCGGATGAATTCCCGGAGTACGGAGGTAAGGCGCCGGAAACACTGGGGGGGTCGCCCGTCAGCATCCATCTCTATGTCGAAGACGTCGACGCGTTTTTCAAGAGAGCACTGGCCGCCGGCGCCAAAGGACGCAAGCCCGTCATGGATCAGTTTTACGGCGACCGCTCGGGCCAGCTCGAGGACCCTTTCGGGCATCTCTGGTGGGTGGCCACGCATAAAGAAGACGTCGCGCCGGAGGAGCTGCAGAAACGCGTCCAGGCGATGTTCGCGGGGAAAAAGTAAGTCTGTATCCTCGCGCACGAAGCTGCAGAGGCGCCAGCAAGGTCCTGGAAACGGCTACAAGACTATGACACAGGGCAATCAATCTGCTCCCGTCTCCAAGAAGAGGCTCTGGGCCGGACGTATCCTTAGCGCCCTACCGGTACTGATGCTGCTCTTCAGCGGCGTCCTGAAATTGATCAAGCCCGCCCCTGTCGTAGAGGAATTCGCTCGGCTCGGGTATCCCGAGAGCCTGGTTCTCGGGATCGGACTCCTCGAGCTTGCCTGCACTGTCGTCTATGTGATTCCGCGTACTTCCATTATTGGCGCGATCTTGCTGACAGCCTATCTGGGCGGCGCAACCGCTACCCATGTGCGTATCGGCGATCCATTCCTCATCCCGATCGTTCTCGGCGGGCTGGTCTGGGGAGGGCTTTTCCTGCGCGATGATCGGCTACGCGCCCTGCTTCCATGGCGAAGTTTGGCGTGATGCAGCATGAACCTACATGAGGCCCGACCTTCATTAGCAGGTTTAAGTGAGCACGTTGTGCTGATCGAGTTGAAACTGAGTGCGGAAACCTCAAAGAAAGGAGCGAGGTATGAGCAAGGTACGGGTACTGGTTGGCACGCGCAAGGGCGCGTTTGTCCTGACGTCCGACGGAAAGCGCGACCGCTGGGACGTCAGTGGCCCCCATTTTGCGGGCTGGGAAATCTACCATCTGAAGGGCTCGCCCGTTGAGCCGAACCGCATTTATGCGTCGCAGACCAGCGGCTGGTTCGGGCAGATCATCCAGCGCTCAGATGACGGAGGCAGAACATGGCACCAACCCGGAACACCTCCCGGCGAACCGACCACCACTCCAGACGGCATGCCCAAGGGCGAAAGCAACAAGTTCGTGTACGACGGCGTCCCCGGCACGCACCAGTGGTACGACGGCACGCCCCACCCCTGGGAGTTCAAGCGAGTCTGGCATCTCGAACCGTCGCTGACCGATCCGGATACCGTCTACGCCGGGGTCGAAGACGCCGCCTTGTTCCGCTCAGTGGACGGCGGCCGGACGTGGCAGGAGCTTTCCGGGCTGCGCGGCCACGGCTCAGGGTCCCGCTGGCAGCCAGGGGCTGGTGGGATGTGCCTGCACACGATCCTGCTGGATCCGAGCGATCCCGAGCGGATCTTCGTCGCCATCTCGGCTGCGGGCGCCTTCCGGACCGACGACGCGGGCAAGACGTGGCGACCGATCAACCGTGGACTGAGATCCGAATACATCCCCGACCCGAATGCCGAGGTCGGCCACTGCGTGCACCGCATCGCGATGCACCGGTCGCGTCCGGGTGTGCTGTTCATGCAGAAGCACTGGGACGTCATGCGCAGCGACGACGCCGGCGAGTCGTGGCAAGAGGTCAGCGGGAACTTACCGACCGACTTCGGGTTCCCGATCGACGTTCACGCGCACGAGCCGGACACCATCTACGTCGTCCCGATCAAGAGCGACTCCGAGCATTACCCGCCCGATGGGAAGCTGCGCGTGTACCGCAGCCGCACGGGCGGACACGAGTGGGAGGCGCTCACAAGAGGTCTGCCGCAACGCGACTGCTACGTCAACGTGTTGCGCGACGCGATGGCCATTGACTCGCTCGATTCGTGCGGCGTGTATTTCGGCACCACCGGCGGGCAGGTGTACGCGTCGGCCGATGCCGGAGACAGCTGGGCTCCCATTGTCCGCGATCTTCCGGCCGTGCTGTCGGTCGAGGTCCAGACGCTGCCATGATCCGCGTCGTGCTCCCGGCACATCTGCGGACGCTGGCCCGCGTCGACGGAGAGGTGAAACTCCTCGTCGAGGGTCCGGTTACGCAGCGCTCGGTCCTCGACGCGCTCGAGGCCTGCTATCCGATGCTGCGCGGGACGATCCGCGATCACGTCACGCAACAGCGCCGACCGTTCCTTCGGTTCTTCGCCTGCGAGCAGGATCTGTCCCATGAGCTGCCGGACGCCCCGCTGCCCGACGCGGTCGCGACGGGGGCTGAGCCCTTTTTCGTCGTAGGGGCCATTGCCGGCGGCTAGGAGCGCGTCAGGCCCGAGGCGCCTCGGGGCCGGTGGGCCTAAAAACATCGTTCGACATGTCGATTTCGCGGACCCTCGTTCGACGTATAAGTAGAGCCCGGGTTCAGCCACTCGTGACCGTCCGCAAGCCCGGCTCCCAACCCGAAACCAGAAGGAGTTCACGATGCGATTCATGATTATTGTCAAGGCCACCAAGGACTCGGAAGCCGGGGTCATGCCGGATGAGAAGCTCCTTGCCGACATGGGGAATTACAACGAGGAACTGGCGAAGGCCGGCGTGCTACTCGCGGGCGAGGGGCTCCAGCCTAGCTCGAAGGGCGCGCGCGTCAAATTCTCGGGAAGCAAGCGCACCGTGGTCGACGGGCCTTTCGCCGAGACGAAGGAGTTGATCGCCGGCTTCTGGCTGTGGCAGGTGAAGTCGAAGGAAGAGGCGATCGAATGGGTCAGGCGCTGCCCGAACCCCTTCCCTGGCACGGAGTCCGAGATCGAGATTCGCCAAGTGTTCGAGGCGGAAGACTTCGGGGCCGAGTTCACGCCCGAGCTCAGGGAGCAAGAGGAGCGCCTGCGCGCGCAATCCGAGAAGCTGAAGAAGGCCACGAAGAAGTAGTCGCAAGTTCAAACACCGCATCGGAGGAATCCATGTTCAAGATAATTGCTATCGTTGTCGTCGGAGTCATCGCCGCTGTTCTTATCTTTGCTGCGACCAGGCCCGACACTTTCCGCGTTCAGCGCACGGCGAGGATCAAAGCCCCGCCGGGGAAGATCTTTCCTCTCATCGATGACCTGCACCGACATACCACTTGGTCGCCCTGGGAGAAGAAGGACCCAGAGATGAAGAGAGCCCACAGCGGCGCGCCAAGCGGCAAAGGCGCTGTCTATGAGTGGAACGGCAACAAGGAGATCGGCAAGGGCCGCATGGAGATCACGGAGTCAACTCCGTCTTCCCGGGTGGTGATGGCGATGCATTTCATCAAGCCGTTCGAAGCTCACAACACAGCCGAGTTCACGCTGGAGCCCAAGGGCGACTCCACGACCGTCACCTGGGCCCTCTATGGCCCCCAACCCTACTTTGCGAAGGTCATGCATCTCTTTTTCAACGTGGACAAGATGGTCGGCAAGGAATTCGAAACCGGCCTGGCCAACCTGAAGGCCATCGCCGAGAAGTGAGTCGCCGAGCACTGCTTGAGTGGGAGAATGCGATGAAGTATCTGTGCCTGGTTTACCTCGATGAGAAAAGATCCGACGAGTGTTCCGTCAGCGAGTGTCTGGCCTACGACGCGGCGATACGGAAGAGCGGCCACTGCATCGCCTCGGAGGCCCTCCAATCCGTGGAGACGGCCACTACCGTGCGGGTCCGCAACGGCAAAGTGTCCGTCACTGACGGTCCCTTCGCCGAAACCAAGGAGCAGCTCGCCGGCTTTTACTTGATCGAGGCGAAGGACCTGAACCAGGCCATTCAGCTGGCCACGAGGATTCCGCCGGCGCGCGTGGGCAGCATCGAAGTACGGCCGATCCGGGAAATGTCCCACTCCGAACCGCCGCAACGGATGCGGTGAGACGAGGAAATCCATGTGTCCCGCATGCTTCACATCGATGGTGCTGGCGGCACCTTTGAAAGGAGAAGTCTATGAGCGCCAACAGCGCGCCAGGGTTCAAGCAGCGCCCGGACTATCGCATCGCCACGAAGCCCGCGGGGGCGCGCGTCGAGGTGAAGTTCATCGGCGAGGTGATCGCCGACAGCCGCGACGCGGTCGAGATGAAGGAGGGCGACTACCCCGCCGTCTACTACCTCCAGCGCAAGGACGTGAAGATGGATCGGCTCGTCCGGTCGAGCCATCAGAGCTACTGCCCTTTCAAGGGCACGGCGTCGTATTACTCCCTGAAGAACGGGGTGGAGAACGCCGTCTGGTCCTATGAGGAGCCGTACGACGAGATGAGCGTAATCAAGGGACGGCTCGCTTTCTACCCCGATAAGGTCGATTCGATCACGGCGACCTGAAAGACTGGAAGGAGGCTTCGCATGCGATACGTCGATGGATATGTTTTGCCCGTCCCGAAGAAAAACCTGCAGGCCTACGCCCGGATCGCTCAGAAGGCGGGCAAGGTATGGAGGGATCACGGCGCTCTCGACTACAAGGAGTGCGTAGGCGAGGACCTGAATGTGAAGTTTGGGGTTCCGTTCCCACGAATGATGAAGCTCAAGGTTGGAGAGACGGTGGTGTTCTCGTATATCGTGTTCAAGTCGCGAGCACACCGCGATCGCGTCAATGCCAAGGTGATGAAGGACCCGCGCCTCGCGGAGATGATGGATCCGAAGGTGATGCCCTTCGACGTCAAGCGCATGGTCTACGGCGGCTTCGAGGTCCTTGTCGACGCCTAGCGCGTGCTCCGGGGCATCGATCACCGTACGCTTTGCATCCGCTCAAGAGGAGAGAGCTATGACACCGAAGAACGGCATAGCAAGTGATGAAGCGCAGATTCGCGAGCGAATAGATCAATGGGCGAAGGCACTACGCGCCAAGGACGTCGACGGGCTTATGTCCCACTACGCGCCGGATATCGTGGTGTTCGACCTCGCACCCCCGCTGCAGTATGAGGGAGCCGTCGCGTATAGAAAGAACTGGGCGGATTGGTTCCCCTCGTTCCAGGGTCCGGTTGGCTACGAGATTCGCGACCTAAGCATCACTACGGGCGATGACGTGGCCTTCTGTTACAGCCTCAACCGGATCAGTGGAAGGAGGACGAACGGCGAGGAAACCGATGTTTGGGTGCGCGCGACCGTTGGCTTCCGTAAGATCAACGGCAAGTGGATGGTCACGCATGAGCATTTGTCGGTGCCTTTCGCCATGGAGCCCCCTTACAAAGCGTCGCTCAACCTCAAGCCGTAGCATTTCGCAGTTAGCCACCCTGGAGTCCTGATATCAATCAAAGGTCTGAGTAAAACCCTATGGCTACTATCCACAAAGAAATTGAAATCGAGCGAAACAAAGAATTTGTTTGGGACGCAATCCGCGATGTGGGCGCTATTCATAAACGTTTGGTACCTGGGTTCGTAGTAGACTGTAAACTCGAAGGTGACTCGCGAATCGTTACCTTTGCAAATGGAATGGTCGTGCGTGAACTCATCGTCGACGTCGACGATGAGACGTGCCGACACTCTTGGTCGGCTCGCGGCGAGCCCCTCACTCACCATAACGCGTCTATCCAGGTTTTCTCTGACGGCCACGACAAGTGTCGAGTTGTTTGGATAGCGGATGTGATGCCAAATGAAGTCGCCGAAGCTATTGGTGAAATGATTCAACATGCCTTAAACACAATGAAACACACGCTCGAAAGCGGCCTGGCTGGTGGGTAACAACGCGATGCGCCCGAGCCGCGAATCAGGCGTTTGGTCGATGGATGATCTTCTGGTCCCGGTCGGGTGTGATCGCCAGCGATATCTGGTGCTGTCTCAGCATCGCTTCAGTGATCGATGTTGTTGAACGTCAAAGTTTTATCGAACGTCTGTTGCGCGACGGAGTCGGCGAGCAGAAGTGGTCTCCAATGACTGATCACTAGCGCCGGCCTGATGATCGCAGACGATATCATGCAGTTCAAGCAGCCGAGGGACCGCCGCTGATGAGCGAGGACGCGGCCGATAAAATGCGCGAGATGGTGGACGCCGTCTACCGCTCTGATTCGCGTCGCGTCCTCGCCACCCTCATCCGTCTGCTCGGCGACTTCGACCTCGCCGAGGAGGCGCTGCACGATGCCTTCACTGCGGCAGTGGAGCAATGGCCGCGGGATGGCGTGCCCGCCAAACCCAGGGCGTGGCTCGTCTCGGCCGGCCGCTTTAAGGCCATTGACGTCCTGCGCCGGCGTGCTCGGTTCGACGCCTCGTTGGCGGGGGTCGCCGAGCGACTCGACGCCGACACCAGTGACCCCGCGGGATGGGACGACCAGGGCGTCGAGGACGACCGACTGCGGCTGATCTTCACCTGCTGCCATCCAGCCCTGCCGCCGGATGCCCGGGTGGCGCTGACGCTACGCGAGGTGTGTGGCCTCACGACCGAAGAGATCGCGCGCGCCTTCCTCACTGCTCCGCCCACGGTGGCCCAACGTATCGTGCGCGCCAAGACGAAGATCCGCGACGCGCGCATTCCCTATCAGGTGCCGACACCGGCCGATCTGCAGGACCGGCTGGACACCGTGCTCCGCGTGGTCTACCTGGTATTTAACGAGGGGTATTCCGCGTCATCGGGCGTATCGCTGACGCGGCTCGATCTGTCTGGCGAAGCGATCCGCCTGGGGCAGCTGCTAATCGAGTTGCTGCCCGAGCCCGAGGCGATCGGACTGCTGGCGTTAATGCTGCTGCACGAATCGCGGCGCGCGGCGCGCACCTCGCCGGCAGGCGATATTGTCTTGCTGGACGACCAGGACCGCTCGCTGTGGAACCGGGATCAAATTGCCGAAGGGTTGGCGCTGGTGCAACGCGCGCTGTCGTCGCGCCGGTTCGGCCCATACACGCTCCAGGCGGCGATCGCGGCAGTGCATGCCGAGGCACCCGACCCCGCCGCCACGGACCGGGCCCAGATCGTCGCCCTGTACGACGTGCTGGCGCGGGTGGAACCGTCGCCCGTAGTCGAGCTGAACCGCGCGGTTGCGGTGGCGATGCGCGACGGCCCCGCGGCGGGGCTGGCCCTCATCGACGCCATCCTGGCGCACGGCGACTTGGAGGGCTACCACCTGGCGCACGCAGCGCGGGCGGACCTGTGCCGGCGGCTGGGGAGAACGGCGGAAGCCCGAGCCTCCTACAAACGGGCCCTCGGCCTCACGCAGCAGGAGCCGGAGCGGCGGTTTCTCGAGCGGCGGCTGGGCGAGCTGCCGGACTGAGACGGGGCGCAGCGGCCGCAGACGAAAACCTCTTCGCCAAGGCACTAGGCGATGGGATCGCAGAGAGGGGAGCCGGCGCGGACATCTGTGGAGGGTCGGGAGGCCCGGGACTAGAGGGAGACACGCATACCGTCGTACGCGACCTCGTCTTCGAAGTCCTGGAGCCGGGCCAGGGCATCAGCGTGGAGGTGGGTGAGGAGCAGGCGTTTGCACTTGAGTGCCGATCGGTGCGCCCGGATATCCTCGTAGCTCATGTGGAAGCGGATTTTTCGATCATAGCGGTAGGACTCGCAGATGAAGAGGTCGCAGCCCTCGGCGAGGTCGATGAGGTTATCCGTCCACTCGGTGTCACCAGAGTACCCAAGGACCTTTCCTCCCGCCTTCACCTTGTACCCGTAAGGGATGTCCCGCAGGTGATGGACCACCTCGAGTGGGAAAGCCTCTATCGGGCCGATCCGCGTCCATTTCTTCGGCTCGAGCTCGAGGTACTGGACCGTAAATCGCCGTGGCATCATCTCTCGCGTCTCTTTGTACATCAGCCCCCATAGGCCTTCGATGCACTGCTCGGTTCCCGGGGGGCCAGCGATGATCAGGGGTTCCTGTCGCTGGGTGAGAAACTGATACTGTAGGAAGAGGAATGGAATGCCCGACATGTGATCCCCGTGCAGGTGGCTAATCAGAATGGCCCCGATAGCCCCTGGATCCAGGTTGAGCCGCTTCAGCGTGATGAGGGTCGTGGCCCCACAGTCGAGGAGAAAGCCCCACGAGGGGAGATGTACCAGGAAGGCGGTGTGATTTCGCCCGCCACTCCCAAATGCATCGCCCGATCCGAGGACGATGAGTTCTACCGGTCCCTCGGGCACCCGCCCACCGCTCCCCCCTTTCTCTTTCTTGCGTGCCGTCATTTCTTCTCCCGTTCCACCACCACGGCCTCCATGCAGTTTCCCTTCAGGGACGAGGACTGATAATCATCCACGTGCCGAGGCCGCGGGCGACGCGCCTCCCGTCATGATCGAGGACATCCCCTTCCCCGACGACGAGGTGCTTCCCTTGCCGGATCACCCGCCCGTGGCCGGTGAGAGTGCCGCTTGTTGCCGCTTCGAGGAAATTGATCTTGAGTTCGGCGGTGACCAACTGCGCTCCTTCCCCCAGGCTGTTGTAGGCCGCCCAGCCAATCGCCTCATCCATCAGGGTACAAAGCACCCCGCCATGCACTACGCCACTCCGGTTTAACAGAAAGGGCCTCGCCGTGATCCGGACCTCGGTCTCGCCGCCTTCCCGTCGCACGACCTCCTCTCCGATCAGGTCCCGATAGTGAGGGAGCTTTTGCTTCTTCCCAGCGGCCGCCAGCCTCTCACTGAGGGACACAAGCTCTTCCCGCGCCTCCTCCCCGAGGGATCGAAACCGCTCCACGAGATCCCTTTCCTCGCTTGTCAGGTCCACCGGCGACTCCTTTCAGATCCGCTGGTTGAATTTTCCCGCGTACCCCGTCAGCTCCACATACCCGTGGCCGGTGACGGGGTTTCCCTCGTACGTCCCCGTCACGTTGACACTCCCCTCCCAGTAGATGACCTGGGTGCTCTTTCGCGTATCGAGCTCCTGGTCGGGAAGGCGAGGCGTCCAAAACCAATCCCAACCCTCGTGCTGACACACAGGCCGAGCAGCAGCAGGAAGGGCCACCAGCGGGCTTTGTCGAAAAGAATCATCCTGGGCCGACTCTAGAGGATGCGACATCCGGTGTCAAGGCGGCGCGCTTGATCCGGTCGTGCGGGCGGATCCGCGCTCTATTGACCGGCCATGGCCTGGGTGTTAGGGTAGGCCGAGCGTGCCACCACCACCGACGCGCCGCGAGAGGATCAGGGAAACTTTTCGGCAGTGGAGTTGTCGAATTCAGTAGAGATGACCACACGCGTCGTCATCTCCGGGGGTGGGGATCCGGACCACGACCTCGTGGATCGGGTGTTGGGTGGGGACCGGCAAGCCTTTGCGTCCCTTCTGACGCGGCATCAGAAAAGGATCTTCAATTTCATGTATCGAATGGTTGGGGAGAGAGGGGCGGCAGAGGATCTCACCCAGGAGGTCTTTCTCAAGGTGTACGAGGCGTTGCCCGGGTTTCGAAAGGCGGCGGCGTTTTCGACCTGGCTGTATCGTATCGCCCATAACCACTGCCTCAATGCGCTCAAAGGGAGAGGACGTGAGATCGCCGTGAGCGCTCTGACGAAGGAACCCGCGAATGGCAATCCCGTGACGGCGCTGGTGGACCCCTCCGCCTCTCCCGAAGAGAGACTCGAGCAGCGGGAGTTGCAGGCCGTGGTTCAGGAGAAACTGGCGGAGCTGACGCCGGAGCACCGAGCAGTTCTGGTCCTCAGAGATATCCAGGGGCTTTCCTACGACGAGATTGCGGCGGCCCTTGAGCTCGAAGGCGGGACGGTGCGGTCCAGGCTGCACCGGGCCCGGATGGAGCTGAAAGAAAGACTGCGAGGCTATGTGGAGCTGTGATGGGGTGCCAAGACGTTCGGAACCAACTTTCGGCCTATCTCGAAGGCGAGCTCGGGGTGGCGCCGCGGCGCGTGGTTGAAGACCACGTCCGACAGTGCGTGCGATGCCAGGGGGAGCTGGTACTGCTCCAGCGGACGATCGCCCTCCTGCGAGGGTTGGACGAGGTCGAGGTGCCGCCGAGTCTCTCGGCCGCCATCCAGGCCGGCATCCGTCCTCGCCGGGGGCGGTGGTGGCGAGAGGTAGCCTCATGGCTCTTCTTCCCTATCCACGTCAAGCTCCCGATCCAGGCCGTCGCCCTGTTGCTCGTAAGCCTTGGCGCCGTCTATTTCTATCGTTCCGCTCCGGAGTTCTCACAGGCACCGCAGCCTCCTGTTACGACTGAATCGGCCCCTCGGAGTGAGGCGGTCTCTTCGACGGCGGCAGGGAGAGCCGATCGGCTCGATCTGGCCGCACGCCAGGAAGCCGCTGAGAAGTCCTCCGGGCAGAGAGAGGCCCAGAAGGAGCGAAAGGTGCCTGAGCAAGAAGATGCCACCGCCCGCGCCCTGCGGAAGTCGGCCCCGGAG
>Ga0247727_10003044_pt1 | contig 37564 bp, 33 predicted proteins | sample WisWelCaveWW1625_FD_202498 | JGI IMG/M metagenome (GOLD analysis project Ga0247727, IMG submission 202498) | Biofilm microbial communities from Wishing Well Cave, Virginia, United States - WW16-25 | ecosystem: Environmental > Aquatic > Deep subsurface > Groundwater > Cave microbial mat | place...
CCATCGCTGACTTTCATGATGTTGGCTTTGTGCACCGCCGTCACTTTTTTGCGGCGATGCTTGACGGCATAATCAAAAGCGAATTTGACGATGCGCGACGAAGCTTTTCTCGTGATGATCTTCAAACTCTGCGCCACGCCGGGCGCGATCTTTTGCTCGAGGCCGGAATACAAATCTTCGGTGTTCTCGCGCACGACGACGAGATCAATGTCGCCAAAACGCGATTCAATGCCGGGCAGGTTTTGCACGGGCCGCAAGTTGGCGTACAAATCGAGCGTCTTGCGCAATTCAACATTGACGCTCGCAAAGCCTTTGCCGACGATAGTCGTCAGCGGCCCTTTGAGCGCAACTTTATTTTTCAGAATTTTTTCGAGAACATGGTCCGGCAACGGCTTGCCATATTTTTCGACGACGCCGAGGCCGGCTTCGACTTCTTCCCATTCTAAATTCGCGCCGGCAGCATCGATGACTTTCACCGCCGCACGGCTCACTTCCGGGCCGATGCCATCGCCGGGAATCAGGGTGATGCGTTGAATCGTTTTGGATTTGGGCACGTCGATGAAACGGCTCCTTTCATAAAGAATGTTAAACCACAAAGGCACAAAGATCACAAAGAAAAACCTCAAGCAATCTTTGTGTCCTTTGTGCCTTTGTGGTGATAAGGCATCACTAAACTACTTCGCAAACTTATTATAACGCGCGTTGACGCGACCCCAGTGCAGGTTGCCGATGAAATTGTCAATATAGCTCGGACGCTTAGGGCCGTCTTTGTGATAATACGCGTGCTCGAACACGTCGCAGGCGATGAGCGGAACACCGCCCCAGATCGCGCCGTAATGATGCTCGTCGACCAGAACGTTGAGCAGGCGTTTGCTCCAGAGCGCATCGTAAACCAAAAGTCCCCAGCCGCTCAATTTGGCGGAGACGCAACACGCTTTGAAATCGGCCTTCCAATTATCGAACGAGCCGAACTCTTTTTCGATGGCAGCCTTGACGTCGGCGCCTTTGGCCGCATCGCCGTCGCCGCCGAGAACTTCCCAATACACATCGTGCAGCAATGCGCCGGCATGATTCCAAGTGTAGCGGCGTTTCAATTCACCGATCTGGCTGTAATTGCCGTTCGCGGTGGAACGATCCGCCGTCTCCAGCGCCTTCTCGATATTATTGAGAACCGTCACGTAGCCTTTGTGATGCGTGTTGTAATGCCAATCCGTCGTCTCCGGGCTGACGACGTTCTTGAGAAGAGACTTTGCTTCCTCATCCGAATATGGACGCGGGGTGAGTTTATACTCGTAAGCCATAAAGACCTCCTATGCTCCTGTGGTTAAATGATGAATCCACGTCATTAAGCTGAGGACGACGCCAAAACCCGCTAGGGTTGAAATGTTTATAGTTTAGAACCCCTCGCATCGTCGAACTCCGTAGGAGTGAAATGTAATGTGGGACAAATCATCCCAATAGAAGAAAACATGCCACTCCTCGGAGTTTACAATTACATTTATTCCTGTTGCAACAGCGAGCATAATGACATGGGTGTTGAGTAAAAATTGATGCCGATTTGAGACAAATTCAATATCGGAAATTTCGGGTAAAAAGTCAATATGATTGCCAGCGATTTAGCAAAACTTTAGCAGCCTTAAAAGCTTTGAACGCGGATGACGCGGATCACACGGATTCTCACGGATTTTTTATCTGTGCAAATCCGCGTCATCCGTGTAATCCGTGTTCAAAAAAATAGAGCCGACGGAGTTACGGATTCGTTGGCCGAATGTCGATCTCGCTGACCATCGTGCGTTGCGGCATTTGGAGGGACATGATGATGGTTTCGGCGACATCTTCCGGCATAATGATTTCTTTCTTTTTGGAATGCAGCGAGCCGGAGCGGCCGGCGGCAAACTCCGTGTCAACGGAGCCTGGACAAACGACGAGCACGCGCACGCCGAATTGTCTTTCTTCCAACATCAAGCATTGGCTGAACGCACGCAAGCCCCATTTCGTCGCTGTGTAGCCGCCGCCGTTGACAAATGCATTTTTACCCGCTAACGAAGCAACATTGATCACAAAACTTTCACCGGCTTTGCGCAAATGCGGCAGCGCTTCGCGCGTGGCGAGAAAAACGCCGCGCAGATTGACGCCGAACATTTCATCCCATTGTGCGGTGGCCATTTCTGCAACGGTTTTGAAATGGCCGAGTCCGGCGTTGTTGACGAGAATATGCAACGCGCCGTAATGCGCAACCGTTTTGGCAATCATGTCGCGAACTTGCGGCTCCTCGCGCATGTCGGTGGGAATCACGAACGCGCCGCTGTCGAGGCCGCGAATTTCTTGCGCGACGTTTTCCAATTCACTTTGATTGCGCGCAGCGATGGCGAGTTTTGCGCCGTCTTGCGCCAATGATAACGCAATTGCGCGCCCGATGCCGCGGCCGGCGCCAGTGACTAACGCGACTTTATTTTTGATTTCCATAAATGCTCCAAAACAGTTGATACAGCGCTATGATCAATCATCGCGCTCCGGTTCGAATACAGCTTAGAGTCACAATATGCCGTGTGGTTTGGTAAAATGCAACTTATTTTCAAAAATTCTTGTTGGCAATTGCAAAAATTTTTTCTATTTTTGTTTTCAGCCTCCTCGCACGGCAACTCAGGATAAGGTTATCAACTCAACAGTTCATGGATGAAAAGGAATTGGATGATTATGAGGAAGCTTTTCCCCGCCTTCTGGTTTTTCCCAATCTTGGTTTTGCTCGCCGCCACAGCCAATATCAGCTCAGTTCGTCTCAAAGGTATCGTGCTATACAATCGCCCGGCGCCGGCGAGGGAACCGCTTGCCGTTTCTCGTGACCGCGCGACTTGCGGCGAGAATTTGATCAACGAGAGTTTGCTCGTTCACAAAAAAGGCGGCTTGCAAAACGTTCTCATTTTTATTGCCAATATCGCGCCGGAAGTTTTGCCGCCACTGGCGCTGAATTTGGACCTCAAAGCGTGCCGTTTTCAGCCGCGCGTTTTGGCGCTTGGGGCCGGCAGCGAATTGACGATTCGCAACGACGATCCGATTTTGCACGATGTCCACGCGCGCGTGCAGGCCTTTGCCCAAGGATGGAATCAAACCAGCACGCTCGATATCTTCGCAGAAGCCACGGAACTGTCGTTTAATTTTGTTTTCCCCCAAAAAGGCCAATCTGCCACGCCCAAGCTTGACAAGCCCGGTTTAGTTCGTTTGCGCTCGGACGCCGGCCACGATTGGATGAGCGGCTATATTTTGGTCATGCCGCATCGCTATTTTGCGGTCACCGACGCCGAAGGCAAATTTGAATTGCCGGAGCTGCCGGCGGGCCGTTATGATTTGGTGATGTGGCATGAAACGCTCGGCGTCAAACGGCAGATTATCGAAGCCAAAATGAACGACAAGAATGAACTGCTCATCAAATGGTTTCCCGAAGTGACCACGGCGACGCAAGCCGATTCAGCAGCGACAAATTAACGCGTTTGGACTTGTTTTCCGGAAGACAAAACTTATGATCGCAGTATTTGCACCACCAATCTGTCATCAATTGCAATTTTAGCAATGGCAAGGGCATAAAAGATTGTCGCGAATTTGAGCAAGCCTTTGACTAAATTCATTTTAGTGTTGATCTTGTCATCTAATGCCGGCTGGCGCATTTTTTGAAAACCTGTTTTATGTCATACTCTCAACCTAAGAAAATGCTGGCCGGCCGGCGATATTTGGAAGATTATAGCAAGCTTCATCATGACAAAACCCGCCGGTCAGCATACTCCGCTTCTCCGAATTTGCTCTGATAAATGCTTTGGATATCTCAATCCCGCCTCGATACGAGGGTGTATGGCGCCGGCAGAACCAACCATCTTGTAACTTTTGCGAAAGTCAATGTATCCAAGACTGCGTCGATGGCAGGCCTTTGGGATATTGCTCATGGTCGTCGGATTCAACCATTGGTTATGGTCCGGCGAGATTCGTGGCCGTATCGTCGCTGCGCGGGCGCCGGCGAATCAACCAAGTATCGTGAGCCGAGCGATTATCCAGCGTTACGCCGAACGACGGCCAAGCCACGCCGAGACGATGACTCATTCGGCTGCGGAAAGTATGACCATTGTTTATTTGATCGGCGTTCCCAATTCACCAAACGAGGCCAATCGGCCGCCAGTGGTGATGGATCAACGTCACGAGCAATTCATTCCGCACGTGCTTCCCATCGTTGTCGGCACGACCGTACGGTTTCGGAATAGCGAAGAAGTTTATCACAACGTCTTCTCATTATCACGCGCCAAAACGTTCAATCTTGGCCGCTATCCCAAAGGCCAATATCGCGACGTGGTTTTTAACCGGCCGGGCGCGGTGTCGGTGTATTGCGATATTCATACGCACATGAATGCGTTCCTTCTGGTGCTGCCGAATCCTTATTTTGCGGCGGTCAACGCCGAAGGTTATTATCAGCTCAAAAATATTCCCGCCGGCGAATATGAAATCAAGGTTTGGCATCCGCGCTGGCCGGAGAAAACGCAAAAAGTTGTGGTGGGCGAAAACGGCGTCACGGAGGTGAATTTTGTTTTGCCGTGAACGGCTCTGCCATTAAACGTAAAATCTATCCTAAAAAGCAATTTTGGCTCACGGAAATGAACTCTCACGGAAGCAAAACTAAAAATAATGATGTGCATGCTACATACAAAAACAGTAAACAGAAAGTCGAGCGCTCTTCTATTCTGCTTTTTAACCACGTTCTTCGTCCCTGCATCGTTGCATGCGCAAACAACGCCGGTTTTCGATTTCGGCGGCATCGTGCAAACCACGTGGCAAAAAAGCGGCGCGGGCGATACGCCATTGCGCATTAATGGCGGCAACGCCAGCTTTGTGATGCTCGGCACGATGCTGCTGCAAGCGCGGGTCAATGAACGGCTGACGGTGTTCAGCGAAATTCAAACCGTGCGCGGCTTCAATCTGAACCTTTACGCGCTTTCCGCGGTGTATCGCGCCACCTCTAATGAAGCCGTGCAAATCGAGGCCGGCAAATTTTTGGCGCCGTTCGGCAATTTTCTGCCGCGACGTTACGCCTCGGAAAATCCGCTCATTGATTATCCGCTGACGTATAATTATCGAACCGCGCTGAGCCCGTTTTTATTGCCGCGAACGAACGCGGCGTTGCTCTCGGCGCGCGGCCAAGGGCATCAACTCCATTATGCCAATCCGGCAAACACGCTGGGTAAACGGCGTGAGATTCAAAAAATCGCCGATCACATTCCAACCCCCAATTGGGGACTCAAAGTCGTGTCGCGGGAAGTGTATTTAACCGGCGCGCAATGGTTCGGCGCCATTAAGCGAACCGTTTATTATGCCGTCGCCGTCGCCAATGGCGCGCTGTCGAATCCGGTGGACATCAACGATGGCAATGGCGTGCAGTTTTCAGCGCGTTTGCGGGTGACGCCGGTGGTGGGATTCGACGCCGGCGTTTCTTTTTCTTCCGCGCCCTATCTCAACAAAAGCGCGGTGCAGGAAGAATTGAAAATAACGGGAAAAAATGTCGAGCGTTTTCGCCAATCGGTGTTCAGCGCTGATCTTGCCTTTAGTCGTGGGCAGGCCGTTTTATTTGCGGAGATTTTGCATAATCGTTGGGCAACACCTTTTCTTTCCGAACCCCTCGACTTGTGGGGCAGCTACGTCGAAGCGAAATATACGATCGGGCCGCGACTTTTTGTGGCAGGCCGTTGGAGCCAGTTGAAATTTGCCGAGATTGCCGATGCCAGCGATTTCGATGGCGATGGCCGATTGTTAGAGTCGTGGGACTATGATGTCAGCCAAGTCGAGATTGGTTTCGGTTATCGCGTTAATCGCAATGCCGTAATCAAAGCGACATACGAGCTCAACCGGACGTTCGAGATTCCGGGCGGCGATCCGTCCGACGATCTCGTGGCGTTGCAAGCCGTGGTATTTTTTTAATGTCATTCAAGCTGCGGACAAAAATTCTCTTTCCGGCTGCGGGTGTGATCGTGGTTGTGGTCTTCGCTTCACTCGCGCTCATCAATTATATTGTCCGCCGCCAAGTCTTCAGCAATGTGTCGCGAGATCTCACGCGCGCGCGCCAGGTCTTTGATGAATTGCAGCAACGGCAGCTCGAGTTGCTGGTGGAACGTGGTCTTTTAGTCGCTGAGACGCCTTATCTCAAAGCCGCCGTTGAGACCGGCGATGCGCAGACGGTGCAGGGAGTCGCAGAAGAGGTTTATAACGCCATTCAAAGCGATCTGTTCGTGATCACTGATCGTGACGGTCAAGTGCTGGCGCAGGTCGGTGCCGCGCCACGGGTGCGTCAACATTTTACGCCCGATTCCCTGCAACCGCGAGAAACTTTCGCAGCGACTGAGGTTGGCTTGCTCCCGCTGGATTCCACGCTGTATCGTGTCATCTTCGTGCCGATCGCGAACCGCGGGCCAAGAGGCGAGGTTTATCTGCTTGGCACGGCCGCCTTCGGCATTCGTCTTGATCGCGCGTATTTGACGCATTTTCGGAGCCTGACCAACAGCGAAATTGTCTTTTTGCACGGGAACAAAATTTTGGAGACGACGCTGGCCGCGTTAAAGCCTAATAGTCATTGGGAATGGAAAAACGCCAATTCCGCCGTCACCACCATTGCGATCAATTCTGACGAATACATTGTCTCACTGTCAGAGGCGGGTGGGCCGGCGCTTGGCAGCTATGCGTTATTGCGGTCGTTGCGTGAAACGCTGACGCCGCTGCTCGCGCCCATCGAAAAAGCCGTGGTTGGCGTCGCCGCATTGTCGATCATCCTCGCCATCGCGTTGAGCTACGCAATGGCGCATAGTGTGGCGGCGCCGGTGCAAAAGTTGGTGCGCGCCACCGATGCCGTTAGTGACGGCGACTATGATCATCCGATCAGCGTGAATACGCGAGATGAGATCGGGCACTTGGCGCACAAATTCGATGAAATGCGGCAATCGCTCAAACGCCAAATGTCGCAATTGGCGCAGCGCAACACCGAGCTCGAAACGGCGCTCCACAAATTGGAGCGCGCGCAGGCCGAGCTTGTCCAATCTGAAAAGCTGGCAGCAACCGGCAAAATCACCGCGCAGTTGTCTCACGAATTGAACAATCCCATTCACAACATCGGCAGTTGTCTCGAAGCGGCGCGGAAAAAAATTGCGCACGATGCTCCGGCGGCCGAGCTTCTCGACATGGCGCACGAAGAAGTTTTGCGCATCTCAAAATTGCTCCGCCAGATGCTCGAATTTTACCGGCCGCAGCCCACCGAGCATGAGCCGGTTTCCATGGCGCAGATTGCATACGAGATTCTCAAATCCTCCGAAGAAATTTTGCAGCAGCATCGTATCGGCTACAAATTCGACTTGCCCGAGCAATTGCCGTGCATCCTCGGCTCACGCGATCAGCTCAAACAAGTTTTTTTGAATCTCGTGCTGAATGCGATGGACGCGATGCCCGAGGGCGGGGAGATCAAGGTTTCCGGCAGCGCGAAAAATGGCTGGGTGTCTTTAAGCATTGCCGACAACGGGGTCGGCATTCCAACTGAAAATCTCGACCGCATTTTCGACGCCTTCTTTACGACGAAAAGCAGTGCGAGCGGCGTGGGCCTGGGTCTTTCCGTCAGCTATGGAATCGTTCGCGGCCACGGCGGCCGCATCGACGTGGAAAGCGCGCCCGGGCAAGGCGCGAAATTCACCGTGAAGTTGCCGGTGGCAAACGGTGATTAGAAACTGGCGTTGAAATTCTGAAAGTTTCCTTGTCCTTTTTTTTGAACGCGGATGACACGGATTGGGCGGATTAACACGGATAAAGCGAAAAATAAAAAAATCCGTAAGAACCCGTGTCATCCGCGTAATCCGTGTTCAAAAGCTTTTGCTTGGAAAATTTTATTGACTATCATGCCGGAATCATCGCAAAAAGATCGCATCCTCATTGTTGACGACGACAAAACCTTTCGCTCGGTCACGAAAAGACTGCTCGAAGAAGACGGCTATGTCGTCGAGGCGGCCGTCTCCGCAAATGAGGCCATGCCGCTTTTGCGGGAAAAGCATTATGACCTGTTGTTGAGTGATCTGGTGATGCCGGGAACCGGCGGGCTCGATTTTCTCAACCAGGTTAAAGCGCATGACCCCGCCATGCCGGTAGTGATGATCACGGGATTCGCTTCGATCAATTCGGCGGTGGAGGCGATGAAACGCGGCGCGGAAGATTATCTCACCAAGCCGTGCAGCAATGAAGAGCTGCGCCTCAAAATTCATCGGGCGTTGGAGAAAAGCCGCGAGCGGCAGGAGTTGCAAAGGCTGCGCGCCGAGGTGGCACAGAAGTACACGTTTCAAAATCTCACCGGCAAAAGCCCGCTCATGCAGGAGGTTTTTAATTTGATCGCGCAAATCGCCGAAACCGACACCACGGTTTTGATTTCCGGCGAAACCGGCACCGGCAAAGAACTGGTGGCAAAGGCGATTCACTACAACAGCGCCCGGCGCGATTCGCCGTTTATCGGCGTCAATTGCGCGGCGCTCGCCGAAACGCTGCTGGAAAGCGAGATTTTCGGCCATGAACGCGGCGCTTTCACCGGCGCCATCAAACAGAAACAGGGCCGCTTCGAGCTGGCCAATCGCGGCACATTGTTTCTCGATGAAGTGTCGGAAATTCCTCTGTCAACCCAGGTGAAATTGCTGCGCGTGCTGCAAGAACGCCAATTTGAGCGCGTCGGCGGAACCGAAGCCATTCGCCTCGACATTCGTTTGATTTCGGCGACCAATGGTGATTTGTCAAAAGCCCTCCGCGCCGGAACATTTCGCGAGGACCTTTTTTATCGGCTTAACGTCGTTCCGATTCATTTGCCGCCATTGCGCGAGCGCCGCGAGGACATTCCTCTGTTGGCCGCCAATTTCATGCAGCGTTATGCTACGGCGCTGAACAAAAAGATTGAAGGCATTACGCCGCCGGCAATGGAATTTTTGCTGCGTTATCACTGGCCGGGCAACGTGCGCGAGCTCGAGAATGTGATCGAGCGCGGCGTCGTGCTTTGCCAGGAGGCGCAAATCTCCGCCAAGCATCTGTTGCTCCTCGATCAACGCGGCGAAGAAAAAATTTTTCAAGAAGGCCTCGTGCAGCGTTTTACCGAAGAAGAAATGAATCAACGCTACGCCCGCCTCATCCTCGAAGATTTGGGCGGCAACAAAAAAGAGGCGTGCCGCATTCTCGGCATTAATTTTCACACGCTGCAACGCCGGCTGGGAGAGGAGTGAGCCGTCTCGCCAAAATAAAATCTTTGCAGAAACCGTAAAAAGAATTTAGCGCACGAATGCCATGCGAGAGGATGGCCGAATAGTTGCTTACTTTTTAGTTAAAGACCGCCGTTGGCAAAAATTTCAACCGCCTTTTTGGAGATATGCTAAAATAGCAATTGCTCACACTAATCTTGCCAGCCCGAACAACTTCCCTTCTGCCGGTTAATCAAAAGAAAACAATTCTTGCCGTTCTCACTCAATTCATCTCCGTTCACTGGCACAAATGTTGATTCATGTTTTTTTTACAATTGTTTCGAGTTGGCCAACTCAAATCATTCGTGTGATCTAATTCATTCGTTTCATGAGAATCTGCTTTGAAAGGAGCGCAACGTCATGAACAAAATCAAATTCATGCTTACGGCATTGGCTCTGGCAGCGCTGGCCATCGCCGGCTGTGAGAAAGACAATCAAATTCTCAACTCGGCGAGCCAGGAAAGTGAATTGACGCAGGCGAACGCCGGGCTTGACAAAACTTCATCCGAACAAATCTTATACGCGATTACGACCTCAAACCGGCTTTTGAAGTTCAGCAGCAATCGTCCGGGCAGAATTCTCTCGGAGCGTCGCGTTACGGGCTTGCAGCATGGCGAAATGCTGCTCGGCATCGACTTCCGGCCCTTCAATGGAAAATTGTACGGCCTCGGCAGCAGCAGCCGGCTTTACGTGATTGAGACGGCGACAGGAGTGGCGACGGCGGTTGGCGGACAGCCTTTCTCCCCCGGCCTCCAGGGCAAAGCATTCGGTTTTGATTTTAATCCGACCGTGGACCGTATTCGTGTCGTCAGTAACAGTGGTCAAAACTTGCGGCTGCATCCGGATCTTGGCACTGTTGTCGATTTTGACGCCAACACGCCGGGCATTCAAACGGACGGCCCGTTGGCCTATACGAGCACCGACGCCAACGCCGGCAAGGCGCCGATCGTTGTTGGCGCGGCTTACACCAATCCCGACAATGACCCGAACACCGGCACCACGCTCTACGATTTGGATGCCGCGCTCGACCTTTTGACCATACAAAATCCCCCCAATAATGGAACGCTGAACACAGTCGGCGCGCTTGGCCTCAATTTCGACAAGTTGGTCGGTTTCGACATCGCGCCGTCCGGCATAGCGTACGCCACCAGACAGGGCGCGGAAAACCTCCGCTTGGTGAGCGTCAATCTCGTCACGGGCGCTGTCACTCTCATGGGAACCATTGAAACGCGGAAGGCGATCAATGGCTTGGCTGCGCCAACGCTGTAACCTTTTCTCCCTTTTCTCGCCTGACCCCGGATTGATCCCACCAGCGGAACCGCCGGGGTTTTTCTTTCCCGCCTAAGCCGTTGCGCAGCAAAAGTTAAAAAAATCTGAGTTTTTTAGCGTTATCAGATAAATCAAGGCCAACGGATTTAAAAGCCTTGTTTTTACACACCGTGGGCAAGCCACAGCCAAAAAGTTTTAAAAAATACCCCACTGGCTAGAAATCCCGCCGCGGCGGGACAACAGACGAAAAGCAAAAGCATCAGGCAAAATAATTAAAAAAATTAAAAAGTCGCGTCTTGAAAAAATTGCTTGAAACCTGCATCAATAAAGGGTGAAATGCTATTCGCGAAAAAATGTTTGCTTTTTTTGCACACATTTCACTTGTTAGAGCCAATGGCTTAAAGTTTTATCAAATGACGATGCGCTTTATCCGTTGGTCGTTTTACAATCCGTTGAGCAATTTTTTTGAATATAAAGCTGTCCCGTTTGCGGGACTGCGGTTTTCAGCCCGTCTGAAAACCTGGCGTAGGACTTTTGCCCGTCGTTTTCAATTGGAATTTGCCCGAAATCCAATTATATTTTATCAATAAACTTGTTCCAGCTTTTTTCATCGTCTGGCACTAAAATAACTGTGGCATTTTCAAATTCTAGTTTTAAAATTTTTTTAAAAAATGCGGCAGAGAAAACTTTTTGTTGATGGGCACGTAAGATCACGATGAAAATGTCTAATGGAGAACCGAGTATGGAAAAAAAAATTTTTTATACCTCGACGTGCGCAGTTTTATTGATGCTATTTATTGGCCAGCGGACTTTGGCGCAACGGGTCAAATCTCTCGAGACGCCGCGAGCGTTGAACAGCGTTCTTACCGGAAGCGTCAAATCCGTGCGCAGCAGCGGCGCCACGAAATTGCCGGTGATCACGTGGGGCGGCGATATCGCGACGATCCACGCGAACGGCGGCAGCGCAACGGCAAGCGGCAGTATCTTCGATGCCGAAGGCCTCGAATTTGAAATCTTCCGCGAAGATAATTTTATCGTGCAAGCGCAAAAATGTTTGGACGGCGAAACGCCGTATCTGCGCGGCACGATGGGCATGATCAATATGGCGGCTTCCGCTTTCGCGGCAAAAGGCGTCAACCTCGTGCCCTTCTATCAACTCACGTGGTCCACCGGCGGCGACGCGATGGTGGTGCGCGGCAATATCAAACGCGTGCGCGACTTGCGCGGAAAAAAAATTGCGCTGCAAGCTTACGGACCGCACGTCGAATATCTCGGCAAAGTTTTGGCCGACGACGGCCTGACGTTTCGCGATGTCACCCTCGTGTGGCTTCCTGATTTGACGCTTCCTCCCTACGACACGAAAGGCATGGCGACTGATCCCGCGAGCGCGATGCGCGCCGACCCCACGATTGATGCCGCGCTCGCGATTATTCCTGACGCGCTCGCGCTCACTTCCGGCGGCAACGCCGGCACCGGCGCGGAGATGTCCGTGAAAGGCGCAAAGATTTTGCTCACGACAAAAACCGCCTCGCGCGTCATTGCCGATGTTTACGCTGTGCGTTCGGATTTTCTCAACAGCAACCGCAGTGAAGTTGAAAAACTCACGCACGGCTTGTTGCGTGGCCAGGAATCGCTCCAACAATTGCAGCAACAAAAATCTTCACGCCAAGCCGAGAATCTGCAACTGCTCGGCAAAGCCGCGGACATTCTGCTCGGCAGTCCGCAAGCCACCGCCGATGCCGAAGCGCTGCTCGGTGATTGCGAGTTTGTCGGGTATCCCGGCAACGTCGCGTTCTTTACCGGCCAAGGCACGCTACGAAATTTCGAGCGCCTTACCGGCGAAATTCAAAGTTCGCTCATCACGCTCGGCTTGCTCTCAGCCAAAGTTTCACTCAATCATGCGAATTGGGATTATGCCAAACTCGCGACGGGCTTGAAGAATACGGCGGGGGTGACGGTTTCCAAGCCGACTTTTGATGCTAAAAAAGTTGAAAAGAAACTTGCCGTGGAAACGGAAAGCTGGGCCGAGGAAGGCACATTGTTTTTATCCGAAATTACTTTCGAACCGAATCAAAACGATTTTCCTGAAACGCGCTATGCCGCGGATTTTCAAAAAGCTTTGGAGTTGGCGCAAACGTACGCCGGCGCGTTGTTTGTCGTCGAAGGCCACTCGGACCCGCTGGGCGTTTTGAAAGCGCGCCAACAAAACGAATCCGCGGCTGTGATCAACCAAATGACGCAGAGCGCGAAAAACCTTTCATACGAGCGCGCGCAAGCCGTGGTCAAAAACTTTTTGGTTTATGCAAAAAAACGCGGCATCACACTCGATGAGACTCGCTTTGTTCCGGCAGGCGTCGGCATCAGCAACCCCAAATACAATCCGCCTAAAACCAAAGACGAATGGGCCGCGAACCGCCGTGTCGTGTTTCGTTTGAAACAGGTGGAAGCCGAGTTGACGGAGTTTACGCCATTACAGTAAAAGTTTTAAAAGCTTTGAACACGGATTGCGCGGATGACGCGGATTTTCACGGATTAGAGCCTCAAAAAAAATCCGCGTGATCCGCGTCATCCGCGTTCAAAAAAAGAGCGCTGACAATTATGAAAAATTTCAATAATATTGTTTATTTCCTTTGCACGATTCTGCTTTCCCTCGGTTGTGAGCGCCGAGAGCGAAACCAGCAAACCCCGACAGCCGATCCGAGCAAAATTGAAACGACGGCACAAACCGACCCGACCTCGGACTTCGCAACTTCGGACTCCGCACAAATTTCCCTCGCTCGCAATTTCTATTTCATCTTCGACGGCAGCGGCAGCATGCGCGATGCGCTCGGCAGCGATTGTGGCGGCGATCAAAGTTTCAAACGCAAGCTCGACGGCGCGAAATGGGCCGTGGCGGAATTTCTCAAAAAAGTGCCGGAAGACGTGAATCTCGGGCTGTATGTTTTTGATGAGCGCCACACGAGCAAAGCCGAATGCAATGTTTTGCCGCTTGGCCCGAACAACATGACAGCTTTCTTGCAAGCGATCAATGAAGTGGAAGCCGGTGGCGGCACACCGCTCGCGCGCGCGATTCAATTCGGCGCCGAAGTTTTGGCGCAGCAAAAAGCCAAACAACTCGGCTACGGCGAATTTCGCCTCGTCGTCGTGACCGACGGCCTCGCCGATGACATTCCCCAAGCCGCAGAATTTGCCACCGAAAAAGAAATTCCGATTTACGCCATCGGCCTGTGCATCCAGGAAGATCATCCCCTGCGCCAATACGCCGTCTCCTACCGCGCCGCCAACAATTTTCAAGACTTGGCCAAAGCCCTCGAAGCCACGGTGGCGGAAACGGAGTTTTATGATGCGAAGACGTTTGAGGCAATGGGGGAACAAGCAATGGAAACAAAGCAATAATTTTGAATGTAAAAATATTTAGTGAGTTATTCCAGGTTACGACTAAAAATAGGATTCAGCACATGACCTCAATCTTTCTAAGCCATAGTAGTAAAGATAAATTTTTTGTGCGCGAACTCGCCATCCGGCTCAAAGAGTACGGCATCAAAGTCTGGCTGGATGAAGCGGAGCTTAATATCGGAGACTCGCTCATACAAAAGATAGGACAAGCGATTGATGAGGCCGATTTTCTTGGCGTAGTGCTTTCTCGTAACTCGATAGAATCGGAATGGGTGCAACGTGAATTGCAATTAGCGATGCAAAAAGAGCTACGAGAGCGAAAAGTGGTTGTTCTTCCCCTTTTACTTGAACCAGTCGAGTTGCCATTTTTTTTACGCGACAAAATTTATGCTGATTTTACTGATCCACAGAGATATGAAGATACTTTTCCTCTTGTGTTAAAGGCTTTAGGCATATTGGACAAAGATATAAAGTCAGTGGATAAACCAAGGAAAGAGCTTGAAGTTGTCACAAAAGTTTCTCCGGCTGAACAAAAACTTGCGCAGTTCGAGGATATACATATTATAGATTTTGACGAGGCTCGTTCATATAATCCTAACCCAACTTTTGGCCTTTATAACATGTATTTAAAACTCACACGAGTACCTCCGCTCGAATGGCAAGAAATATTTGATGCGGAAAGACGATTCCCACGCCATACGATGTGGCGACGTGCTTGGATAGAGGGTCAACATATCGTAGTGTATTGCGTACCCGAAGAATTAGAAAAATACCACTTCCGAGATCTTCGCGAAGATACGAAAAGTGCTAATGAGAAATATCGTAACTACCTTACAGAATCGGCGCAAAAAGAAATCAAGGATATTGACAAAGAGCAAGAGGAACGTAAAATGCTACGCAATTTGAAGGGACGTCTGGGTTTTTAAAATAATCGGATAGAAAATTTCTTCAAGGGTTCGGGAAGTAAATAACTTTCTTATTTGAATGTTCCTGCTTGGTAGCAATCAGCTTTAATATTTCTATGCCCATCAAACGCTCAACCATCGGCGTCATTCTGCTGCTCTTTTTAGGGGCGTTGGCCATCGGGGTGTGGAAATTTCTCGCACCTCGTTTTTTTGCCAAGGGCCAAGTGGCGACTTCGGATGCCGCGAAGATTCAAGGCAAGATTTCCGGCGCCGGTGACAATTATATTGGTTACGAATTCATCCGCTCCAGCGAGATGAAACGCGCGCTGGCGCAACAAGGTTTTCTGCTCGAATGGACGGACGATGGCGGTGCGTATGCCGAACGTTTGCAAAAATTCAGCGCGGGCAAATATGATTTCATCGTGCTGCCGATCAATTCGTATTTGCGGCACGGCGCGGTGCACCAATTTCCCGGCGTGATCACCGCGGTGATCAGCGAGTCCAAAGGCGCGGATGCGATTGTCGGTTATGCCGATCGCGTCGCGGCGACGAACGGCAGCGAGATCAAAGTCAACAGTTTGAACAATGCCAATCTGCGCATTGCGTTCACGCCGGATTCGCCCAGCTCGTTTCTCTTGAGCATTCCGGTGGTGCAGTTCGGCCTCGATCAGTTGCAACGCCCAGGCCCGTGGCGCGTGGAAGCCCAAGGCTCGAACGATGCGCTGGAGAAATTGCGCAAGCGTCTCGTCGAGGTGGCGATTCTCTGGGAGCCGGATTTGTCGCGCGCGCTGGAAATCAACGGCGTGAAAGTCATTTTCAGCTCCGCGCAATTTCACGGCTTGATCATCGACGTCGTCGTGTTCAACCGTGACGTGATTCGCAAGCAGCCGGAATTGGTGAAAATGTTTCATCGCGATTATTTCCGCGCGGTGCAGATTTACACCAACGACCGGCCGCGCATGCTCAAAGAATTTGCGAAATCATCCAATCTCAATGAAAAATCCGTCGAGACGATTTTAAATAAAATCGATTACGCCGATCTCGCGGAGAATGCGCTGCAGTGGTTCAATCTCGGCAACACCGGCGTGGCCGGCGACGAGCCGTTGATCAACTCGATCCGTTCCATCACCGACATCATGCTGCGCAACGGCGAACTCACGCGCGATCCGCTCGATAACAATCCGTTTCTCATCACCAATCGCGATTTTATTGCCGAGCTTTATCAGAGCGGCGGCTTGGCAAATTTGGGCGCGCCGCCAGCCGCGCCAAAAGATTTTGCCGCACTGTCGGAATCACAATGGCAAGCGCTGCACGAGATCGGCACGATGGCGATTCGTCCCATCACCTTTCAACAAAGCGCGGGCATGTTGACACTTGCCGGCAAATTGGAAGTCGACGTCGCGGCGCAGGCGCTGCTCAACAATTATCCGCAGTACCGCGTGTTGATCAAAGGCCACACGAGCCGCGGCAATGACGCCGACGCGGATCGCCGGCTCTCGCAGGAACGCGCCGAGGCCGTGAAGAAATATCTCGAAGTGGTTCACGGCATCGATGCGGATCGCCTGCGCGCGATTGGACTCGGCTCGACCGAACCTCTCCCCCGCCTCGCGAACGAATCCGAGCGCGCGTATCAATATCGTTTGCCGCGCGTGGAGTTTGTGTTGGTGGAAGAAAATGCGATTTGACAAAGGCATAAAACGCAAAATACGTGACAACGGATCAACAAAGATAACCACGAAGTCACAAAGACACGAAGAAAAAAGCTTTTCTTGGTGCCTTCGTGTCTTGGTGGTTTAAAAACGTTTGTTTATATCGAGAAATTTGCCGCCGTGAATTCTGAGAAACAAAACTCATCGCCACGATTGGATTTATCTTCCGGCGCGATAGAGAAACATATTCTGAACGAAACCATCCAAAACCCGCTCACGACGTTTTCTGCGGCAGCGGCGGTTTTGGCGGGATTGTACATGCTGGCGTTCGGTTTCAATCAAGCTTCCCTCCTGCTCGCGGCCGTGGCTGGATTTCTGAGTATCGGCACGTTCATCTTCAATTATTTTATTCGCGGCGAAAAACTGGCGCAGGAATATGTGCGCGCACAATTAGAAAAACAGCGCGCGAATCGTGAAAACGAGATCGTCGCCATTTTCAACGAGTTTAAAAAGATGAGCGCCGCCGAAGGCGAGCAAGCGGCCACCGAGTTGAGCCAAGCTTATCAGAAATTCAAAAATTTTCTGCAGGCGCATACCGCAACAGGCGTGTCGATGCAAACGATGCGGCTGCAAATTCTCGCCGAGGAAACTTATTTCAAAGGCGTCGACGTTTTGCAAAACGCGCTCGCAGTTACAAGAGCGTTGTGCGAGATCGACGTCAAAAAACTGGAGCGCGAACTGCAGGATTGGAAAAAACAGCAAGTCGAAAACCGCGAGTCGAGCGTGCTGGAGCGGCGCATTGAATTAAATCAGAGCCGCGTCGCCTCCTATCGCCAGCGCGAGAGCGCCTTAGCCGAATTATTTGCCGAATGCGAAGCATGCGAGGCGGCGCTGGAAGAAGCGTACATGCAATTCGCCGGCGCGGAGACCGCGCCAGTATTGCCCAAACCGAACGTCGATGATGCGATCACACGCTTGGAAACTGCAGTCACCGCGGCGCGACGCGTGGAAGCGCGGTTACGTAACATCGATAGCGGTGATCAAGTTTATCTGGCAGCGGGTGAAAATGAAAAGAGCAAAACTTGAAAGTCGTAATAATTAGATAACATGAAAACCGGCAAACCGGCAAACTGTCAAACCGGATAACCGATAACCGATAAACCGAATCGAAAGGAGCAACTTTAAAATGGAAGAACAACCTGGCATTATGCAAGCGCTGTGGCGCTTCATCACTTTTTATCGCGTGCGCAAAGCGCTCGGTCTCGTGCGCGCGGCGAATGAGCAATTCACCGGCTCGACCTCCGGCATTCGCGATGCGTTCGACATCGAGATGAACCAAAAAGTGCAGGAATACAAGCAACTCGAATCCGCGGTCGCTGAAGTCGAGAACGTCATCGAAACCAAGCGGCTTGACTTGGAGCGCCTGAATAATGAGGAAAAAGATCTGCTGAAAAAACGCGAAGGCGCGCTGGCCTTGGCGGAGAAGGCGCAGGTCGAAGGCAATAACGACGTCTTTGCACAGCATCAGGCCGCGTTCACGCGCTTTCAAAGCCGCATCAATGAGATTGAGGAGCGGCAGAAATCTCTGGCCGAACAAACCAAGCAATATGAAGACAGCATGAAAAAATACATGCTGCAGCTCACGAAGATGCAGGCGTACATTCAGTCGCTGCCCGCCAAGAAAGCCGAGGCGATGGCGGATTTTGTTTCAGCGAAAAGAATTATCGAGCTGAACCATCGCTTGATGGGCATCAAGACTTCATTTGAAGAAGGCCCGGTTTCGCTGGTGCTCGAAGAGAATCGCAAATTGACGGCGCAAGCGCGCGTGACCGAAAAGATGGCCGGCACCAATGTGGAATTGCAGGACACGATATATGCCGAAGCCGGACGCTCTTCCGAAGGCGGCGACGTGTTTGCGAAGATGCTGGCGGCGCGCAAGGCACAGAAGGAAGGCCAAGCTGCGCCGGCGGAGAAAGAGAAAGTGGTGGCGAATAGCGGGGATCGTCCGAAGATTTAGTCTTATTCGTGTAACGTGATACGTGTAACGGTCTTGTAGTGACAATGTGTGCTTGTCATCCCGCAGGGATCTTTTTTGAAACTGTTGTATATCTTGAATGCAAAAAAGATTCTTACAGAATGACATTTTAACGTGGCGTTAAATTTATTTTAGGAGCAAGTAACGATGAAACGCAGGAAAATATTTTTTGGTGTGATTGCCATGAGTTTAGTTTTGATGCTGCTGATTGGTGCGCTGATCAACTCACCTGAATCCAGTTTGGCCCAGACGAAAAAACCGAAATTTACTTTGATGTGGTCAATTTATGTCGGCTGGATGCCGTGGCCATACGGCGCCGAAGCGGGTATCATCAAAAAATGGGCGGACAAATATGGGATCGAGATTGACGTTCGACAGGCGGACTATATTCCGACGATTGAAGCTTATGTGGCTGGCAAGGCGGAGGCGTGCGTGATGACGAATATGGAATGTCTCGACATGCCGGCAGCTTCGGGCATCGACAACACGGTCGTGATCGTCGGCGATTTTTCCAACGGCAACGACGTGCTTTACACGCGCGATAATCTGCAAGTGCCGCAACTGCGCGGCAAAGAGGTCACGCTCGTCGAGCTTTCGGTTTCGCATTATTTGCTGGCGCGCGCGTTGGAGTTGAAAGGAAATGGCTTGACCGAAAAAGACGTTAAAATTCTCAACACCAGCGACGCGGATATCGCACCGGTGTTCATCGCCAATACTTCACAAAAAGCAGTCGTCACGTGGAATCCGATGGCGCTGGAAATCGAGCAAACGCCCGGCGTGAAGCGCGTGTTCGATTCGTCGGCGATTCCCGGTGAGATTCTCGATTTGCTGGTGATCAAGACTGACGTGCTGAAAAAAAATCCGGCGCTGGGCAAGGCGCTGACGGGCGCGTGGTTTGAAATGATGGCGACGATGTCGGGCCGCACTCCGGCCGCGGAGAAAATGATCGCTCGCATGGCGGAACTCTCCGGCACGACGCCGGCCTCGTTCAAACAACAGCTCAAAACCACGGCAATGTATTATCGCCCGCAAGACGCGCTCGCGTTTGCACAATCGCTCGAGCTGCAGCGCAACATGGATTTTGTCCGCAAGTTTTGTTTCGACCACAAGCTGCTCGGCGAGAGCGCGAAAACGGTTGACGCCATCGGGATCCAATTTCCCGACGCCAAAATTTTGGGCGATGTGAAAAATGTGAAGATGCGGTTTACGAACGAATATGTGCAGATGGCGGCGGACGGGAAGTTGCAATAAGCTCGTGTAACGTGAAACGTGTAACGCCCTTTGAATCCAAGATCGTTACACGTAACACGTTACACGATGATTGATTTGGAGAAAAAAATTTTCATGCAAAACATCTTTGGCATCTACGCCAAGCTTCCGCGCTGGATGCAGGTTGTACTAACGCTTCTCCCCTTTGCGTTTTTAATCGCGGTTTATATCTCGGTTGCGAGTCAACGCCATCAAGAGAATCCCGACGATAAAGTGATGCCGACCGTCCGCCAGCTCGCCGAGGGTTTTCATCGCGCTGCTACCGAGCCGGATCGCGACGGCAAGATTCGGTTATGGGTCGATACCGTTGCCAGTTTGCGGCGGCTCGCGATCGGCGTTCTGCTCGCAGCGGTGAGCGGGATTTTATTCGGCTTGCACCTCGGGGCGATGCCGTTTTTTGAAGCAACCTTCCTGCGGTTTGTCACGTTCTTTGATAAAATTCCCGCGCTGGCGTTGTTGCCGATTCTTTTTATTGCGCTCGGATTGGACGAGACCGCCAAAGTCGCGCTGATTTTTATCGGCACGGTACCAACGATTACGCTCGACACTTATCTGCGCGCCAAAGAAATTCCGCAGGAACAATTTGTGAAAGCGTTCACGCTCGGCGCCTCCGATTTTGAGGTAACGTACAAAGTCGTGCTGCCTCAAATTTTTCCCAAAGCCCTCGACTCGGTGCGGCTCAATCTCAAAGGCGCGTGGCTGTTTCTCATCGCCGCGGAATCCATTGCCGCAACGGAAGGACTCGGCTATCGCATTTTCGTAGTGCGTCGTTATCTGGCGATGGACACGATTATACCGTATGTGCTTTGGATCGCGCTGCTGGCGTTTGTCATGGATTTGATTTTGCGGCTGTGGGTGAAAAAGGGGTACCGTTGGCTGGAAAACTAAAACCGGATCAATGGATTTTTGGATTAATGGATTGTTGAAAACCCATTACTCCAAAAATCCAGCAATCCACCAATCCTTTTTTATATGAGCGATAATTTTGTAGTGACACTCGAGGACGTCCATCAACGCTATCCGCGCGATGGGAAGATGGCGACGGTTCTCAATGACATTGATTTGAAAGTGCGGTCGAAAGAGTTTGTCACGGTCGTCGGCCCAAGCGGTTGCGGAAAGTCCACACTGCTGCGGCTCCTTCTCGGCTGGGAGCAGCCGAAAAGCGGTACGGTGCAGATTGACGGCGTCGATGCCAAATTGCCGAATCGCGATCGCGGCATTGTGTTTCAGCGCTATTCGCTTTTTCCGCATCTCACGGTTTTGGAGAATGTGACGTTTGGCCTCGAATTGGAACAAATTCCTTTTTTGTGGAAATGGATTTGGTATCCCGGTTATCGGCGCCGCCGCAAAGCTTGGGTGAAAGAGGCGATGGCGTTTCTCGAGCGCATGCGTCTCGCGGAGCATGCGAACAAATATCCGCACGAGCTTTCCGGCGGCATGCAACAGCGCGTCGCGATCGCGCAGGCGCTGATTATGAAGCCAAAAATTATTTTGATGGACGAGCCGTTCGGCGCGCTCGATCCCGGCACGCGCGAGGATGTGCAGATTTTCCTGCTCGAGCTGTGGGAGCAATATGACATGACGATTTTTTTCGTGACGCACGATCTCGAGGAAGCGCTGTTTCTCGGCACGCGCATTCTCGTGCTGTCGCCCTATTACACCGAGGACAGCGGCCTTGCTGAAGGCGCGAAAATCGTCATGGATCGCAAACTGCCCGGCCCGGCTTCGACGCGGGTGAAATATACGCCGGAGTTCAACCAGCTTCTCGAAGAAGTGAAAAAGCGCGGCTTTGAAAAAAATTATCGCCAGCACATCGGCGAGTTTGATTTGTCGCATCCGGATTCTTGGAGAACGGCAAAGATGGATTAATGGATTGTTGGATTACTGGATTTTTGGAATGCATCCAATCAGCGTTTATCCAAAATGGTCGAGGTTCGTTCGGAAAGCAACTATCCTGTCATTCAGAAGGAATCCTTTTACAATCCAGCACGTCCTTGATTGAAAAAAGATACTTCCAGTATGACATTTAAATTGAAATTTGATTATGATGAAAACTCAGAAAAATAGCGGTTCGCGTCCGGCGTTTCTGAACGAGTTAAATCGTTTGTATCGCCAGCGCAAGAAGAACGTCATTTTGATGACGGGCAATATTCACGATTCGTTTTGGGATATGACGACGAATGATTTTGCGCCGATGGATCAAGCGCTTTATCGCGCGCTGCGCGAGCAATTCACCGTCGTGTTCGTGGATATGGCGGGCGTGTCTTTTTTAAGCGAAGACGACGAGCTGAATTTCGCCCGCGTGTGGAAATCGCTCGAACACCTGCTGCCGGCAGAGGCGCTGCGTCCCGAAGATTTGGAAGCGTTTCGCAATATGCTGGCAAACAACACCTTTCAATCGTTGGCGGCGCTGGTGATGTTGAAGCATTTAACCGATCGGATGGTACGCTTTCGCAAAACGCACAATGAATTGAAACCGCTGGCGATCATCGTGCGATTGGCGGGAACATTGTTTCCCGAAGGCGAAATCAATCGCCTGCCGGAATTAGATAAAAATAGATTGGCCTTTTTTTATTCATGGTTGACACAGCCCGAATTTCGTGAAGAAAAAGATTTTTTTATTTTGCTCAGCCGGACAAACTCGGAAATCAATAGTTTGATTCGATCATTGCCGCATACGGCGAACATTTCGATTCCTCTTCCCGACGAAGCGCAGCGCCGCCAATTTATCGAGCATTTTTTGAAAGATCCGAAAACGAGTGAATCATTAAAATTGGAAGGCGGTGAAGAGAGATTTGTCGCCGATAGCGCCGGACTCACACTTGAAGTCATTAAAGATCTTTTTGAAGAAGCCGTCAGCACAAAAACGCCTTTGACACGCAACATGCTGATGGCGGAAATTAATAACCTGCTGCGCGAGCATTTGGGTGACATCATCGAAGTCGAGATTCCGGCGTTCGGCCCGGATGCGGTGATCGGCAACGACGAGCACAAGCAGATTCTCGACGACGTGTTCGAGCGCTGCGAGCATCGCGACACCGCCGTGCCTGCTGTGCTCGTCTCAGGGCCGAATGGCGGCGGCAAAACTTTTTTGCTGCAAGCTTATGCCGGCAAATCCGGCCGCGTCGTCATCCGCATCAAAAATCTGCGCAGCATGTACTACGGCCAGACTTCGGTGATGTTCGAGCTGTTTCGTTGGTACGTGTTGACGTTCGGGAAAATTCTTATTCTCGTTGACGAAGCGCACACGGCGTTTGGCTCGGTGCATTCGCCAACGACGCACGAGGCAGAGAAACAGCTTGCCGGCAACATTATTCAAATGATGGGCGACGAGCGCAATCTCGTGAAAGTGTTGTGGGGCTTGATGACCTCGCGGCCCGACGAGCTTGATCCTGATGTGAAGAGCCGCAGTCCGATTCAGATTGCGGTCTTTGATCCTGAAGGCGAAAAGAGAGTCGCGTTCATTCGCGAATTGTTCAAACGCAAAGCCGTGCCGCTCGACGACCTCTCCCCTGCTGATTGGGATTCGCTCATCGCCAAAACCGCCAACTTCTCCGCGCGCGATTTTCGCAATCTCACTGCCGAAATGCTGCACGCGCGCCGCAAGAATCCGCAAATCAGCGTCCTGCAAGTGCTCGACTACTGGCGCGCCGGCATGGCTATCGTGCGCGAGCGCGAGTTTCAAATGCACGTCGCGGCGATGCATTGCTCATATCCGGCGCTGCTGCCGGAACGGTTTCGGAAGATGGGTACGGAAGAACTCATTGCGGCAACGGAAACATGAAGATGTTGATGCAGTTGAAACGCGAAGGAATGTGAAACAAATTTAATATCCAACTTTGAATGATTGATCGAACTGACATGCAAAAAATACCCCTTTCCCGCCTCTTCCCCGCCCGTTTCGCCCCATAAAAGTAAACACAATATCACCAAATCATCTTTCAAAAACAACCTTCCCTCCCACCACGGTCGTGACAACTTTCACCGCGCGAATCTGTGCCGGTTCAATCGCAAAAATATCATCAGACAGCATCACAAAATCCGCCCATTTGCCAACTTCCAAACTGCCTTTTTCTTTTTCGGCAAATTCGGCGTAGGCGTCATTGAGCGTGTAACAACGCACGGCTTCGGCGACGGAAATTTTTTGCTCGGGAATCCAACCGTCGGGATGCCCACTGTCCAATGTTTGGCGCGTCACTGCGGCGTAAATGCCTTGAAGCGGATTGAGCGGCGCGACGAACCAATCGGAGCCGAAACTCAAATTTGCCTTTGCATCAAGAAGCGAGCGAAACGCATACGTCGTTTTGCTGCGTTCGATGCCAAGGCGTTTCTCCGCCCAGCGCCCGTCGTCAATGCAGTGATACGGCTGCATGCTCGGAATCACGCCGAGCGTTTTGAAACGAGAAATATCTTTCGGATGCAAATGCTGTGCGTGCTCAATGCGGAAGCGGCGATCTTTCGCGCCATTCTCTTTGACAACACGTTCGTAAATGTCGAGCATCGTGGAGTTGGCGCTGTCGCCAATGGCGTGAATGGCGATTTGCAAACCGGCAGAATCGGCGGCTTTCACAAACTGATGCATCATTCCGGTTCGGAACCAATCGGAAATATAAGTGCCGCGATTCGTCGCGTCATCGGCAAATGGCTCGAACATCAATGCGGTCGAAGAACCGAGCGAACCGTCGACAAAACCTTTGAGTCCGCCGACACGCAGCCATTCACCATTTTTCGTGGTATCGCGCAACGCCACAACTTTTTCCCACGTGCTGATCGGAAAGTATGCGCTCACGCGCAAGGTTAATTTGCCTTGGCTTCGCGCGCGTTCATAAGCATACCAATCATTCCAACCAAGCATGTCGTGAATCGAAGTGACGCCAACCTCATGGGCATATTTCATTGCGGCGGCGAGGGCTTCATCCAATTCTTCGGGCGTGGCGTCAGGAATCACATTGTAAACCAAATCCATCGCGGCGTCTTTGAGAATGCCGGTCGGTTCGCCGGTTCGGTAATCTTTGACAATCACGCCGCCTTCCGGTTCGGAAGTGTCAATGTTAATCTTCGCGAGTTTCAGCGCGAGACTATTGGCGAGCAGCATGTGTCCGTCGGTGCGATTGATGGCCACGGGATTTTTGGGCGTGACTTTGTCGATGAGCTGGCTCGCCGGTAACACACCTGCAAATGTGCGCTCGTGATCCCAATTGCCGTTGGTAATCCAGCGACCGGCCGGAAGTTTGTCCGCGTACGCTTTTAATTTCCTCAAAAACTCTGCTTCGTTTTGGCAATCACGCAAATCAAGCGTCAGCAAACTTTCACCGCCATCCAGAAAATGCGTATGCGCATCAGTGAAGCCGGGGACGACGCGCCTGCCGCTTGCATCAATCACGCGAGTTTCCTTGCCGATATATTTTTCAATTTCAGCCGTGCTGCCGACAGCGACGATTTTTCCATTTTGCACGGCGAGCGCTTCGGCTTCGGGTTGTTGGGAATTGACCGTCCAGAGTTTCGCATTTTTTAAAACGAGATCGGCAGGTTGCTGGCGCGTGCAAGCGGCCAGTATCATCAAAACGAAAAAGCTGAAAACGTAACGCATCTCTTCCTCCGTGAAAGTTTTGGGTGCGCGGCTCAAAAGCCCTTGCGGGATTTTCCGAATCGTCCGGATGAGTGAGTTTTAAAATAATCAAATCGGTAGAAAAGTCAAGCCTCGCGTCGCGCGCGGAGAATATTCTTGACAAAGTGAAAAGAAATTATTCCGTCGAGCTTGGGATTTAAAATCACTGCGGAATTGCCTGCCCAAATGTATCCGGGCATGCTCATCACTTACTATCTGACGCCGCTTTTCGGCATTTCGAACCGATGGATCACCGAAATTACGCATGTCGAGGCGCCGCATCGGTTCATTGATGAGCAGCGCTTCAGCTCGTATCGTTTTTGGCATCATCAATATTGGTTTCGTGAAATTAACGGCGGCGTTGAGATGCAGGATATTGTTCATTACCTCATCCCCTTTGGATGACTGGGACGGCTTGCTGCGGGCCGATTGGTGCAAAAGGAATTGCAAAGAATATTCGATTTTCGTCGCGACATTATCGCCCAAAAATTCGGAACTCTGTAATCAAAAAAATTACTCAAATATTATTAGAGGCTTTCACATGCCAAAAGGTTTTCATTTTTTCATCATGCTTATTCTTTTTGTTATTGGGGAAAATTGGGCGGAAGCACAAAACATTCCGCTCAAAAACAACGCGAAATTGGTCGAGCAGCTTTTGCGTTCGCGTCCCGATTTGTTTGGTGAAATTTTGAAGAATGTCAAAAAATACGAAGTCCAGATCTTATATACGCAAATCGATCGCGATCAAAATAACCAACCGGCGTTCCGATCACATTCGTACCGCGTCAATTCCAAAGAGTATTTCTATCCCGCCAGCACGGTAAAACTTCCCGCCGCCGTTCTCGCGCTGGAAAAGCTCAACACGCTCGGCATTCAAAGCTTGAATAAGCACACGAGCCTGCGCATCGACAGCGCGTACAGCGGACAAACCACGGTGACGCACGATTCAAGCTCCGAAAACCGCCTGCCTGCGATTGCGCATTACATCAAAAAAATTTTTCTCGCCAGCGACAATGACGCTTACAACCGGTTGTACGAATTTCTCGGCCAGCGTGCACTGAACGAAGCTTTGTGGCAAAAAGGATTCAAGGACGTCAAAATAATGCATCGTTTGTCCATTGCGCGTTCGGCAGAACAAAATCGTTACACTGGTTCGTTCACTTTTTATGATGGCGACAAAATCATTTATCAACAGCCGCTTGGGTTTAATCCGCTTGCTTTTAAAAATAAATTAAAAACAACTCTGCGCGGCAAAGGTTATATTGAAAATGATGCGTTGATCAACGAGCCGAAAGATTTTTCGCAGAAAAATTTTATCTCGCTTGACAATCTCCAAGGCGTCCTCAAAGCCGTCCTATTTCCAGAAACGGTCAAGCCAAAACAAAGATTTTTTTTGACTGAAGGTGATCATCCTTTTCTGCACAAATACATGTCGATGCTGCCGCGAGAAAGCGCCTATCCCGAATACGACACAACGGAGCATTATGACAGCCACGACAAGTTTTTCATGTTTGGCGACTCGAAACAGCGCATTCCATCCAACTTCCGAATCTTCAACAAGATTGGTCAAGCTTTTGGTTACTTGATCGATAACGCTTACATGGTGGATTTCGAGAACAAGATTGAATTTTTACTCGCGGCCGTCATTTACGTTAACGACGATCAAATTTTCAACGACGACAAATATGAATATGAAACAATTGGCATCCCATTTTTAGCCAACCTCGGCAGGGTCGTTTACGGCTATGAGAAAACGCGGCCACGCCGGCGCGCGCCGAATTTGGAGAAGTTTAAAATAAACCACTCTGAACCTCGCCAAGAGGCGAGAGTCACTTTCAAAGTTACCGTCCCGCCTAAAATCACGCGCGGAATCTGGGATATGGAGGCCATTTACAAACAAGGCGTCGTTCCGTCAAATACGACATTTGTAGTCAGGACCGATACGACGATCACTTTGCGGCCGATAGCGTGGCGCGATCTCGCCTTCAAATCGGCCGGTACAATCAGCGGCGCGGTGAAATATCATCGCGGCCTCAAGAGTCCCAAGCGCAAAAAATGGAAGAGATCATCGTCGTCGGAATTTACAATTCGTCCGACCGCACGCCGGAGTATTCCGATTCGGAACTGGGCCGCGCTTACTTGGATTTTGTGATTAACGAGTTGAAGCCGATGATTGACCAAACTTATCGAACCAAACCGGATTCAAAAAACACCGGGGTGATGGGTTCATCAATGGGCGGGCTGATCTCTTTTTTGTTCGTGTGGCGGCGTCCCGATATTTTTTCAAAAACCGGGTGTCTTTCGAGCGCATTTTTATGGGATGGCAACAAAATTCTTAAAAAAGTGCGAAATTACACCGGCGCCCCAAAGCCGATTCGGGTCTATCTCGATGATGGCAGTGAGGGTTTGGAAGCGCAACTCAAGCCGGGCTATGATGAAATGGTGGCGTTATTGCAGGGGAAGAGTTACAAGCCGGGCGTTGATTTGGAGTATTTTTACGACGAAGGCGCGGCACACAACGAGCCCGCGTGAGCAAAAAGAGTTTGGCGGCCGTTGTTGTTTATGTTTAAAAAGTAGAATTTCATAGTGGCGTCTTCAGGCCGTGTAAGCTAGCCGGCCTCCAGCGTCTTGAGGAACTACTACAAACGTTCGACATTTTTAATTCCAGAACTCCCATATTTGCTCAAGGCTTTCTCTCTCTTTAAGTATTTCAAATTTTTTCCCGTCTTCATAGTACCCAATTACTTTCGGAATTTGCCGGCTGTTATATCGCGACCACATGCTCAACGTATAGGCCCCGGCGTCGTGAATGACAATAAAGTCATCTTGCTCAACGCTGGGCAATTCGATTTCTTTAGCAATGATGTCGCCGGCAAAACAAAGCGGGCCGGCAATGATGTATTTATTTTTATCACGTCCAATTTTCATTTTCCCTTGATGATCGAGCACGGAAATTTCGTGATGCCACTCATCGGGACGGTAACATTTACGCAAAAATAAATCCGCCCCAACATGAAGCATCGCGGTACTGACAGAAGTTCCTGGCTTGACGTATTCAACCCGACTGACAACCCAGCCGGTGTTGGCATAAACATATCTGCCGAATTCTGTTATTAGTTTAACGTCATTATCCCAAAGCACATCGAAGCGCGACCGGAGTTCTTGGGTATACCGTTGCATACTAACCGGTTCTTGCTCACGATAATATGTGACTGGCAATCCGCCGCCGATATCAAAGATATCAATTTTTCGTTGAAAACGCTTTTTTCTAAAGCAGGCATTGACTTCATCGACCAAATTGAATACGGCTTCAATACCCTTGATTAATAACGGTATTTCACAGCCCTGCGATCCGACGTGCAGATGAACCCCTCTAAGCCAATTATGCCGCAAAAAGCTTTCAACCAGTTGGTCGCGATTTTCTTTAAGCGGAATCCCAAACTTGGAATATTCGCCGGCTACGCTGGTTGAAAGGATTGCTCCCGTTCCAACCTGTGGATTTATTCTCACGCCGATCGTGCTTTGTGACGGCTTGCTCTTCAGTAATTCGGCAATTCTCTCGAGTTCGAAAAATGAGTCGGCGTTGATATAGACGCCGAATTTGAGAGCATATTCAAGCTCTTGCGTCGTTTTGGTTGGAGAATCAAAGACGATTTTATCCGGAGAAAATCCGGCTTTGACCGCCAAATAAAGTTCCGGCAAGCTCGCCGCTTCTAAACCGCCGCCGAGTTCCTTGATTTGAGTTAATATTTTGGCGAGCGGATTCGCTTTGATCGCAATGGCATGAAGTGCAGAGGCGGGAAATAGTTTGATTAAATTTTTGATTCTTTCGCGCAAATAAGACAGATCATAGAATATGATTGCCGTGTCGTCTACATTGATCAGTTCTTTTTCTTGAAGAGCCTTATTAAAGACTGCGCTGATTTTTTTATCAGGGATTCTCGACAGCATTGCGGGAATAAATCAGAATTAGTAACGGCTGAGGGGGGTTACGATTTTGCGGTGAGCGTGACAAGTCGAGCGTTTTTTTCGACGGCGATGCGCTCGGCGACGTGAATCGTTGACACGACGCCATCGGCGGGAGATTTGATGTCATTCTCCATTTTCATCGCTTCGATGACAGCGAGGCTTTGTCCCTTTTTGATCGCGTCGCCTTTCTGCACCGGCAAGCGAACCACTAAGCCCGGCATCGGCGCCTTGATTTCAACCGTTCCGGCCGCGCCAGACTCGCTGCGCGCGAGTTGACGCAAAATGGCGGCGCGCTCATCTTCCACTTCGGCGCGCAAAATATTCGGGCCGCTCACGATCTCTGCAACACCGCCGTCGCTTTCCACATGCGCCGAAAAAACTTTGCCATCGACGATCAGCGAATAAAGCGAGCCGCGCACATGTTGAAAATCAAACCGCACGAGTTGCCCATCAACTCGCGCTTTTTTCGTCGCGCGGTCGATTTCGCTGATCGAAATTTTTTGTTCGCCGATCCGGACGAGGTAGCGCATCTTTTATGACTTTTTATTTTTGGGAATGGCGGGTTTGCCGATTTGACGAGGCGGTGTTGCGGGAAAATGCGGCGCCGGACGATTTTGCTTTTGTCGCCGGCGCAACATGTTCGCCACATCTTTTTGTCGGTTGGAATTGCCGCGCATTTTAAATGTTCAGCACTATCGAATTATTTGACCGGCGAGCGCCGGCCTTACAATTGGCTTTTCAGTTCCAGTCGCGATCATCCCAATCCCCGCTCTCTTCTTCCTCTTCGTCTTCTTCTTCCCAATTTTCTTCTTCCTCTTCCCATTCTTCCTCTTCCTCGTCGTCCCATTCTTCCTCGTCGTCCTCATCCCATTCTTCTTCGTCTTCTTCCTCGTCCCACTCTTCTTCGTCTTCTTCCCACTCTTCAATGTCGCTCATGTCGTCTTCATCGCTATCGCCTTCTTCCTCTTCCTCCCATTCTCCTTCCTCTTCGGATTCGGGAGGACGTTGTTCGGGCGGCGGCCCCAGCTTGGGTATGGGCGCGCGATCGCTATTTTCTAAACGAAAAAGGGATAGTCCCGCAGCCGGATTGATGAGATCGATACCCTCTCCTGTATAACGAAGATCCGACTGCGAATCCGTTGCAGTAAACTTGCGTTGCATGATGTATTCTCCTTAGTAATTCAAGCCTTCGACAAAACTCTATTGTAAATTGACTCGAGCGCCTCCAACATGCGCTCGAGCGCAAAAAATTTCAAAACATGTTCGCGCCCTTGCCGGCCCAGCGCTAATCGTTGCGTCGGATTTTGCGCCAGCGCTAAAACAGCTTTATACAGCGCCTCGACATCACGGGGCGGGACCAGCAAGCCCGTTTCACGATCGCGAACAATGTCCACCACGCCGTCACAATTACTCGAAACCACCGATTTGGCCGTCGCCATCGCCTCAATCAACACCAGCCCGAAGGCTTCGGCGTGTGATGGAAAAATGAAAATATCCATCGCGTTGAGCAGGCGCGGAATGTCGCGCCGAAAACCGAGATGGAAAACAAATTTTTCGAGCTGCCATTCGCGAATCTTACCGAGAATCATTTGCGCTTCGCTCGTTTCGCCGCGGCTGGCCTCGCCGATCAGCAGAAAACGCGCCTGCGGAATTTCATCCACAAGCCGCCGCGCCATTTCGAAAAACTCGAGATAGCCCTTGCTGATTTGCAAGCGCGCGACGATGCCGAGCACGAGATGCTCCGGCGACAAACCCAGTTCCTGCCGCGCGTCGCCGCGCGCGCCTTCATCCGGCGTAAAGCGGCTGAGATCGACGCCATGATGCACGACACTAACGCGCTCGGCAGAGATCGGATGCGTGGCAATAATATTCTGCCGAATCACTTCCGAAATGGCGATGACGTGATTCACCCGCCGATAAATCCACCGATGCATCGGATCGCGTTTCGGTTTTTGTGTGCCGATATGTTTAGTGAGAATCAGCGGCGCCCGTGAGCGCCACTGTAGCGCGGGCACGATGGTCCACAAATCGCGCGAGTAATGAGAATGAACGAGGTCAACCGCGTTTTCATCCAACCATCGCGCCAATTGCATGATTGCGCAGGGATGAAAATAACCGCCGAGGCGCAACCGTAACGGCGTGAATCCACGTTCTTGCAAGTCGCCGTCGAGAGGCGAGCCGGGAAAGCAAACTGGAATAATTTGATGGCCGCCTTTGGCCAAATGTGTCGCTAAAAATCCAACATGCATTTCCATGCCGCCCCACGACGGTGAGGCACAGATTTGCATAATCCTCGCCATAAAAATCAACGGAAAATAAGCGATTAAAAATCAAAAAGCAAGGCTTTTTTGGAGAGATTTTTTGCGGAAATCAGAAGCGCACTCCCCGGCCCGCGTTAAGGATTTTGATAAAGCTGCTTTTCAAAAATGTAATTTCTGACGGCCTCCGGCACGAGATAACGAATCGAAACGCCGCGGCTGCACCGCTGTCGAATTTCTGTGGCAGATATTTCCACTTGCGGTCCACTTAAAAAATCTGCCGCTTGCCAAAACTCCGGCGCGACCTGGCGCAAATCGAGATTGGGACGCGCATACACGGCGAGTTTGGCCAACCGGATGATGGCCTGTGGCTCGCGCCAATTTTTAAAGTCCAACAAACTATCCGCGCCGAGAATCAAAAAAAATTCGGCGTTGGCAAACTCGGATTGCGCGCGAAAATGTCGCAGCGTGTCGACAGTATAAGATACGCCGGGGCGCTCTAATTCGACCGTCGACACTTCAAACGCGGGGTGATCATTCAACGCCAGCTTGAGCATGGCTAAACGATGCGAACCCGGCGAGATCGACAAAGGCGGTTTATGCGGCGGATTAGGCGTCAGCACAAAAAAAACGCGAGAGAGTCCGAGCTCGCCCCGCGCTTGTTCCGCCACAATCAAATGTCCGAGGTGCACGGGATCGAAAGTGCCGCCGTAAAGGCCGATACGCATGCCGCGCGCCTCACTGTTTGTCTTTGCCGTTGGTGCTGGCGCCGCGCGCTATCTGATTGAGCAGATCTTTGGCCGGCGCCGCGAACGAACTTTTAGGAAATTTTTCCAACAATGTCTCCAGCGCGGTCTTGGCTTCGTCCCAGCGATCCAATTTAAACAAACATTCGCCTTTATAAAAAAGCGCCGATTCGGCATATTGGCTGTCGTAAAAATGATTCAGCACGTCATCAAAAGAAAACAGCGCGGCTTCGTAGAGCGTCATTTTGCGATAGAGATTGCCGGTGTCAAATTCTTTTTTCGCCAGCTTCGCGCGCGCTTCAAAGAGTTTTTTCTCGACCGGCTCAACGTGCTCGCTCGTTGGGTAATCCTCCAAAAAGCGTTGAAATTCCTCGATGGCTTTCAACGTATTTTTTTGATCGAGGTCGGATTTCGGCGAGAGCCGGTCGTAGCAGAGCGCCAACTTGTACTGGGCATCATCCAAAAACGCGCTGCGTGGATAGAGCTTGAGCAATCTTTCATATTCGGACGCCGCCAAAATGTATTCATCCATTTCATAGTGGCATTCTGCCAGATAAAATTGCGCCTGATCGACAAGCGTGCTGCCCGGCGCATTTAAAATGACGATACGGAATTGCGTTCGCGCTTCAAAATAGTCCTTTTTACTGAATAATTTCATGGCATACGCGAAGCGCTCTTCCGTGGGCATATTCGGTCGCGCTTTGTTGCCGCCGCAAGCGCAAACGATGAGAACGAGACTAAATAGAAGCAAGCGGTTTAAAATGCGACGAACTTCCATGTGAATACGAATCTCCATATTTTTTGATAAGACAAACTGTCTGTGCTAAATTACCGGCTGCGCAAAGAATAAAAAAGATAAACCACTATTCCGGTGGCGGAGGTAATTAATACCGGCTCCAGCCAACGCGACTCTTTATCGTCCCTCTCTCTCCTTCCGACTGTGAAAGAGAGGTTTTGATCCTCAAGACGCGACAAGAATTTTTCGGCCACCGTATCAGCGGCGCTTTCGGTAAAAATTTTTTGAAATTGAACCTGGCGCGTCGAAGTTTCTCGCGCGCTGATTTCGATCATCACATTGGCGGTACGCTGCCACCGCGCCCGTTGCCAGAAACGCCGGCGTGATAACGGTCGATAGACGATTTCGCAACGAGACAATTGCCAAGTCAATGCCGTCATTTTTAATGTATCAATCGGTTCGGCAAAAATTGGCGCATCATGCGTGTCATTGAGAATGGTTACTAATCGGCTGAAAAAGAACCGTTCTTCCGGTTTTGAGCCCGCCGGCTGTTGCACCGAAATCGCCGCGACGCCGTCTCCAATCATGGTCGCAGTAACGCGATACGCCGCGCGATCGAAAAGCTGCAGCATAACTTGCAAGTTGTGCGCCGGAGCTTGCGCTGACAACTTCAAGGGCGCAAGCGCCAAAATCAGCGCCGCAAAATTTTGTTTTGAAAACCGCAAGGCGAAAAAATTTTAATTCAATCACGACCGCGAAACCCGGCGTTTTGATTTGACGGTACTAGATTGTTGGTTTCGATCAAATTTTGAGCGCAGCGGCGGCGCAAATTTCGCCACGCCGACCAGCGCCAATGCTATGATTGAAACCGAATGAATAAACACCGGGCCGTGACGAGTATAGAACGTCGTTTCATGTCGCAACGGCAGCACGTCATTGAGCACGGCCGGCTCGAACAGCGGCGCGCGCCGTTTAATTCGCCCAAACGGGTCGATGGTCATCGTCATGCCGGTGTTGGCGCAGCGCGCGATGCTGATGCGATTTTCGATGGCGCGAAAAATCGCGATCTGCGCATGTTGATAAATTCCGCCGCTCATCCAAAACGGCGCGTGCGGGCGACCGAACCAGGCGTCGTTGGTGATGACCACCAACAAATCCGCGCCCTTTCGCACAAAGGCCGCGACTTCTTCCGGAAAAATGGATTCGAAGCAGATAATGGCGGCGACATGTTTCGCCTCCATCGCCACACTTTGACCGTTAGTCATCGGCCCGGCCAGCTCAAAGAGTTTAATTTCCGAACCGGGCGACCAGTTCCCTTCTCCCATCTCTAATTTGGTCAACCATTCTTTGAAGAAAGGAATGTCGTCTTCAAAAGGAACGCGCTCGCCAAACGGCACGAGATGCATTTTCGCATAAGTTGGAATCGGGCGGCCGTCGCCATAAATCAACGCGGCCGCATTGAACGTGCGATACTCTTTATCGCTGATAAAAACGTAATCCGGAATGCCGGTTAAAATCGGCGTGCCAATCTCGGCGGCCAGCGCGCGCACGCGGCTTAAATGTTCGGGACGACGCAGCAGCCAAGTCGGCGTGGCGGTCTCGGGCCAGATGACGACGTCTGGTTTGTCTTTCGCCGTCTCACGTGAAAGCGTCTCGAAGATTCTGAAATTTTCTTCGACGAAACCCTTTTCCCACTTTTGATACGGATCGACATTGCCCTGCACGATGCCGACGCGAATTTGCTCTTTCGGCTCTTCGGTGTGCGGCATCACGACGAGGCTGTAAAGATACGGCGTGACAAAGAACAAAATCAAGATGACGGCCAGACTGATGACCCAACGTTTATTTTCGTGAAAACGCCACAATGCGAGCAGCAAGACATTGAGACTCACAATCCAGAACGACACGCCATACACGCTCGTGTATGAAGAGTATTGTATCAGGCGCAGATAATACGTTTGCGTGTAACCCAGCGTCAGCCACGGAAATCCGAGATCGCCGATTGATTTGACATACTCGATTGCGGTCCACACGAACGGCACGGCGACTAAATAACCGTTCGGCCACAACCGGCGCAGCGGGATGAGCAAAACGGCAAAAATCGCGTAATAAAACGGATGCACCAAAATGGTCGAGATCGCGCCGGGGGCCGTCGTCCAGCCAATCCAAGACAGCGTCGCCAGGCTGAAAATAAATCCGACGAAATAGCCCCAACGGAAAGTCTCTCTCGCGTTTTTATTTTCCAATAAAATTAAAAAAGGAATCACGCCCCAATACGCGAGAAAACCGAGCTTGAACGGCGGAAACGCCAGCGTCAAAGCCGCGACGGTGAGCGAGCTCAATATTAAATCTCGGCGCATTACAGAGCTACCTCTTTGCCACGATTAGCCGATTCGTACATCGCAGCGATGATGCGCATGCGCTCGAGGCTTTCTTCTCCGGTCGACAGCATCGGCGCGCCGTCGCGCAGACAGGTGACGAAATGCCGCAGCTCGTTCTCGTAGGAATTTTTGTAGAGATTGGTGGGGGTTTCGGATTTGCTCGGCGAGAGGGTGACGAGGTTGCCGTGCATTTCTTTGGTGAGGCGCAATGGATTCAACTCCGCATCGCCGCGCGTGCCAAACAGGTTGGCATAAAATAAATCTTCTTCCCGCAAAAACGCCCAACTGGTTTCGAGGTTGAGCGTCACGCCGTTGTCAAAATGCACCAGCGCCACGGCGGTGTCTTCCACTTCGAGCTTGGCAATGTGACTGTAGAGGTTGGCTTTCACGCTTTTGGCTTTCGCGTTGTCGAGCAGCCACAGCGCCATGTCGAGCATTTGCACGCCGAGATCCATCAACACGCCGCCGCCGGAAAGTTTTTTCTGAAACAGCCAGGCGTGCTCGGTCCACTTTTTCTGCCGGCGCAGCCAACCGGCTTTGGCGTAAAAAATTTCGCCGAGCTCGCCCCCGTCGATGAACGACTTGAGATTGGCGGCATCGTAACGAAAGCGCACGTTCATCGCCACCATCAAATTGCGCTTGTGCTGGCGCGCGGCGCGCACCATCTTCTCGCCTTCTTCCATCGTGCGGCTCATCGGCTTTTCCACCAACACGTGCTTGCCGGCCGACAATGAATCAATCGTCAGGCGCTCGTGCATGTTGGTCGGCACGCAAACATCCACCGCATCGATGTCATCGCGTTTGAGCAGATCGTCGTCGCGGGTGAAAAACTGCGGAATTTTATATTTTTCCGCCACGGCTTTGGCGCGCGTTTTCACCGTGTCACAGACCGCGATCAGCTCGACGTTGTCTAATTTTTTCCAAACTGGAATATGCGCCACCTGCGCAATCCATCCCGCGCCGATTATGGCAACCCTTACCTTTTCCATGGTCTTTGTAAATGTTATCGTGTTCGCTTCATGCTATCCAGATAACTTTGCAAAATAAACACCGCCGCCAATTGATCCACTTCACCGCGTTTGGTCTTTCGAGACGAGACGCCCATTTCGCGCAGCGCGCGCTGCGCCTGCACGGAGGAGAGTCTCTCATCCCATGTCTCGATTGGAATCGACACGCGCGTCGTTAGTTGGCCCATCAACTCACGCACCGTCTTGGCCATGTCGCCCTCACTTCCATCCATGTGACGCGGCAGGCCCATCACGACACGGATGATTTCATTTTTATGTATGATTTCGACGAGACGATGGGTCAACTCTTTGCGCGACTTGTACATCACTGTGTCCAAACCGCGCGCAATGATTTGCATCGGGTCGCTGACCGCCAAACCGACTCTTTTCAAACCGAAGTCGACGGCAAGAATGCGACCGGCAAGCGTCAGTGGCGACGACAAGCGGCTTTCTTGATTTGGAGTCATCAACGCGTTCTACGGCGATGAGGTTCAATTGGGTTTTGAATCTTCGCGCACTTCCTGTTCGTCCAACTCTTCCTCCAAATCCTCATCCCAATCCTCTTCATCCAAACCTTCCATCAATTCCGGACGCGGCTTGATGTCGGTCAGCGGCTGCTTCAACACTTCTTTCAGCATCTTGCCCGCCTTGAAATGAGTTTTGCGCCGCGCCGGCACGTAAATGATCTCGCCGGTTTTGGGATTGCGGGCTTTGGGTTTCGGCTTCGTCGTTTTCACTTCAAAGACGCCGAAATCGCGAATCTCGATGCGGATTTCGGGATTGGCCGCTTCCATAAATTCGCGCAGCGCCGTAAAAACGCCGTCGACGATTTTCTCGGTGAGATAAATTTTCTCGCCGACGATCTTCGCCGTTCGTTTCGCCACGTCTTTTTTCGTGATCGTTCTTTTCATACACACTCCTCAGTTTGCTTTACGTAGTGTCAAAAGTTTTTAGCTTGATTTTGGGTTAAGTGCATAGCGATTAAGAATTTTCTTGCCTTGCAAACTTTCTCCCCCTATCTTAACGGTATCAACATCCACTTTTCACCGAGGCCATCG
>Ga0247727_10003045_pt1 | contig 37553 bp, 32 predicted proteins | sample WisWelCaveWW1625_FD_202498 | JGI IMG/M metagenome (GOLD analysis project Ga0247727, IMG submission 202498) | Biofilm microbial communities from Wishing Well Cave, Virginia, United States - WW16-25 | ecosystem: Environmental > Aquatic > Deep subsurface > Groundwater > Cave microbial mat | place...
CGATCAGCTTCCAGCCACCCGATCGCAGGGCACGGAGGGGAGAGGCGCCCAGCAGCTCACGGCCGGCGACGCTGGCCGAGGCGGCCGGGAGCTGCACCAGCTCTCCCCCGGGATCGAGAAGTGGCACCAGGCTCATCCCCTCCGGTGGCTCGGGAGCGGCCAGACGCAGCAGGTCGAGGAGCGTCGGCATCATGTCGAACAGCCGCACCTGCTCCGGGATCGACCGATCGTGCGCGCCGACGCCGGGAAGGCGGAGCGCCATCGGCACCCGCACGGACTCGTCATAGAGCCCCAGCCCGGCAGCCGCCTCGCCATGCTCCCCGAGTCCCAGGCCGTGTGACGAGACCACCGCCACGAGGGTGTGCCCGAGCACCCCGAGCGACGACAACCGCGCCAGGAGTTTTCCGATTTCGGCGTCCGTTTCCTCTACCTCAGCGTCGTACGGGTCGCGCGGGCGGCCGAGCGGGCGCTGCGCGACCACCGGGTGCGGCGGCAGCGGGTCGGCGAGCTGAACCCAGAGGAAAATCCGGGCGCGGAAATTCTCGTCCAGCCACGCCCGCGCCGCGCCGATCACCTCGGAAGCCGGGCGGTCGGCCAGGAAGCGGGCGGTCGCCGGGCGGTCGGACGCATGCGGCTCGTCGAAGCGGTCGAAGCCGCGCGCCAGACCGGTGGCGCGACCGAGGGCGGCCGAGCCGACGAAGGCGGCGGTCCGGAAGCCGGAGGAGCTCAAAATCTCCGCCAAGGTGGCGCGTCCGGGCGGCAGGGTGCCGCCCATCTCCAGGATCTCCACTCGTCCCGCGGGCGAAAGCCCGGTCAGGAGAGCCACGTGCGCCGGAAACGTGGCCGGCGCCGGCGTGATCGCCTGCTCGAACCGGAAGCCCTCGCTCACCAGCCGGTCGAGGTGCGGCGTGGGCGACAGGGGCGCCTCACCGTAGGATCCGAGCCGGTCGGTCCGCAGGCCATCGATGGTGATCAGGACGAGATTGGCCTCCTCCGGCACCTGGCTCCGCACCAGGCCCGGCCTCGGCCGCTTGAGCGGAGGTCCGCCGGGCGGCGTCAGGCGCCAGGCGAGAAGTCCGAGCAGCGTCGCCACGAACAGGAAGGAGACGATCCCGAGGGTCTGCACGAGACGGTTCCGCGACGAGGCGATCATCAGCGGTCGGCGGAATCGTCCAGGAGCAGCAGATCGATCGGATCGCCGGCGGACAGCGAGGCGGAGTCGGCCGGCACGATCGCCAGGACGTTCCCACGAGCGCAGGCCGAGAAATCCGCCGAGCCGCTGGTCGGCAGGATCTCGACCAGGAGCCGGCCAGCGTCCCAGCGCGCCCGCGCCTGATAGAAGCCGGTTCGTCCGGGTCGCTGGCGCACCGGTCCCGTGAGCGTGCCGCGCACGGTCGCGAGGCGCGGAACGGGGTGGCCCGCCATCTTCCGCAGCGCCGGGCGCAGGAAGACCTGGAAGATGACGTAGCTCGATACCGGGTTCCCCGGGCAGCCGCCGACGATCGCTGCGCCGCGGCGACCGAACGTGAACGGCTTCCCCGGCTTGATCGCCACGCGCTCGAACAGGATCTCGACGCCGAGCGATCGCAGGACCTTGCCGACGAGATCGTGCACGCCCATCGAGACACCGCCCGACAGCACGAGCATGTCCGTGCGGAGCCCGGCCTCGATGGCCTCCGCGAGGGCGGATTCCCGGTCCGGGGCGATCCCGAGATCCGTCACCTTGGCCCCGGCCCTCTCCGCCAGGGCAGCGAGCACTGGCCCGTTGGTGTTGCGGATGCGGCCCGGGCCCGGCGACTCCCCCACCGGCACCAGCTCGTCACCGGTCGCCAGCACGCCGACTTTCGGCCTCCCGCCGACCCGCACACGCCCGCGGCCGCAGGCGGCCAGCACGCCGATCTCGCCCGCGCCGATGAAATCCCCCGCCGCGAGCAGCATGTCGCCCTCCCTGACGTCGGTCGCCCGCCGCGCCAGGTTCTCACCGGGGCGCACCGCCGCGGTCGCGCGAATCGCCCGCGAATCCCCCGGCACGGCCTCGGACTGCTCGACGATGAGCACGGCATCGGCCCCCGGCGGCACCGGCGCGCCGGTCATGATCCGCGCCGCCGTGCCCGGCGCCAGAGGGAGAAGCGACGCGGGGTCGGCGCCGGCCACGATCTCCTGGACGACCTTCAAGGTCCTCGGACCCGAGGCGAGATCGCCCGCGATCACCGCGTAGCCGTCCATCAGCGACTTGTCGAACGCCGGATGATCCCGGTCGGCCCGGAGGTCCTCGGCGAGGATGCGCCCGGTGGCCGCATCGAGCGGCGCCGACTCTGCGGGCAGGACAGTCGTCGCCTGCAAGACAATCTCGAGAGCGCGATCGACGGGCAGGAGGTCCGCCATGGGCGGAGTATAGATCGATGCGGTCAGGGCGCCCTCAGGCGGGGCGCCGGCGGGCGCTCAGGACGCGCGGGATGCCTGCGAGGTCGGGGATCATCCGGCACGGCTCGAAGCCGGGCGCGGTCTCGTAGAGGCGCCGCAGTGCCTCCTCCTGCCCGAGACCGATTTCGACGATCAGATGGCCGCCGGGCCGCAGCCAGGACGCAGCGCCGGCCGCAATCCGGCGATGCGCGGCCAGCGCGTCGGGCCCCGGCGACAGGGCCAGGCGCGGCTCGTGATCGCGGACTTCGGGCGAGAGCCCATCCATCTCCTGAGCGCCGATGTAGGGCGGATTGATCAGGATGGCGTCGAAGGCGGGCTTCGGGCCGCCGTCAGAAAGGGGCACGAACAGATCGCCGTGCAGGAACGTGACGCGCTCGAAGACACCGTTCTGACGCACGTTCTCCCGCGCCACCTCCAGGGCCTCCGCCGAGATGTCGGTCGCCACGACGCGCGCCCGCGGCAGCTCGCGCGCGGCCGCGACCGCCAGGCACCCCGAGCCCGTGCCCAGATCGAGCAGGAGCGGATCGGGGGGCAACGGCACGCGCAGCAACGTCTCGATCAGGTGCTCGGTCTCGGGGCGTGGGATCAAGACGGCGGGCGTCACCCGGAACGGCAGCGACCAGAACTCCTGGGATCCGACCAGGTACTGGAGCGGCTCGCGGCCGGCCCGGCGCGAGACGAGGCCGCGGAAGCGCTCCGCATTCTCAGGACCGACCTCCCGATCGGGGTGGACGTGCAGCCGGAAGCGCTCCACGCCCAGGACGTGCGCCAGCAGCAACTCCGCGTCCCCGCAGGGGTCGGGGACCCCTCGCGCGGCGAGCAGGGCGCCGGCCTCGTCGGCCAGGGCTGCGGCGGTCGGCATGATGGCCCCTGTTCAGACCTTGACTTCTTCCTTGAGGGCCTCGGTCTGAAAGTGCGCGGCGATCGGACCGACGAGAGGATCGAGGTCGCCGTCCATGAGATCCGGCAGGCGGTGGACCGTGACGTTGACCCGGTGATCCGTCACCCGGTTCTGGGGAAAGTTGTAGGTGCGGATCTTCTCCGCCCGATCGCCGGTGCCGACCTGGCTGCGCCGGCTCTGGGCGATGGCGTCCCGCTGCTTCTGCATCTCGAGGTCGAGGAGGCGCGAACGCAGCACCTTGAGGGCGCGGGCCTTGTTCTTGTGCTGCGAGCGCTCGTCCTGGCACTGCACCACGAGCCCGGTCGGCAGGTGGGTGATGCGGATCGCCGAGTAGGTTGTGTTGACCCCCTGGCCGCCGGGGCCGGTGGCGCAGAAGGTGTCGACCCGCAGGTCCTTCTCGTTGATGGCGATCTGCACGTCATCCGCCTCCGGCAGGACGGCCACCGTCGCCGTGGAGGTGTGGATGCGCCCCGAGGCCTCGGTTTCGGGGACGCGCTGCACCCGATGCACACCGCTCTCGTGCTTGAGGCGGCTGTAGACCTGGGTGCCGCTGATGAGGGCGATCACCTCCTTGACTCCGCCGAGACCGGTGCTGCTCATGTTCAGGACCTCGACCTGCCATCCCCGCCGCTCCGCATAGCGGCCGTACATGCGGAACAGCTCGGAGGCGAACAGGGACGCCTCCTCCCCGCCGGTGCCGGCGCGGATCTCGAGGATGATGTTCTTCTCGTCGTTGGGGTCGCGCGGGATCAACATGAGCCGCAGCTCCTCGAGCAGCGCCGCGCACCTCGGCTCGAGCCCGTTGAGCTCGTCGCGCGCCATTCCCTTGAGCTCCGGGTCCTCGAGGAGCATCCGCGATTCCCGGATCTGCTCCTCGATCTTGCGGTACTCGCGGTATTTCAGGACGATGCGCTCCAGCTCGGAGTAGCTTTTGGCGATCTGGCGGAAGCGCTCCTGATCGGCGATGACGAGGGGGTCGCCCATCTGGACGGCCATCTGCTCGAACTTCGCCTCGATGCTGCCGAGGCGCTCCTGGATCTCCACGAGCGGAATCCCGGCGCGTCAGGCGCCGGTCGGGCCGGCGCTCTTGCGGGCCTTGGCGGGCGTGGCCTTGGTGGCGCCGGCGCGCCGGGCCGAGCGTCCCGCCGCCGCGGCCGCCGGGGCAGGCGCATCGGGGGCCGTGGGCGCCGCCTTGTAGCGCTTCTCGAAGCGCTCCACGCGGCCCGCCGAGTCGATGAGCTTCTGCTTGCCGGTGAAGAAAGGATGGCACTTGCTGCAGATCTCGAGGCGGATCTCGGGGTTGGTCGACCTCGCCTTGAAGGTCTCGCCGCAGGCGCAGGTGACCGTCACGTCATGGTACTTGGGATGGATCCCACTCTTCATGGAACGATGCTCCTTGGGGATCGCCGTCCCCTGAGGCTTGCGGCTTCTGGCGCCGACAAAGTGGGCATTATAGCGGACCGCGGGGACAGCTACAAGCTGCCAGCCCGGAGTGAAGTAGCCCCCGTTGAGGCGCCGGCCCCGCGCCCGCCGGGCCGTCTGAGACCGAGCGACGGGGCCCCGCCGCGCGTCTCATAGCGCGGTGGGCGGAGCGAGGCGAAGCGAGGGGAGGCGTCGCGAAGCGTCGCCGGACCCGTGCCCGGCGGGCGCGGGGCCGGCGCCTCACCCCATGCTGCTCATGGAGTCCAGGAACTCCTCGTTGTTCTTGCTCTTCTGCATGCGCTCGATGAGCAGCTCCATCGCCTCGACGGGTGACAGGGAGTTGAGCACCTTGCGCAGCACCCAGGAGCGGTCCAGCTCCTTCTTGGCGAGCAGCAGCTCCTCCTTCCTCGTGCCGGAGCGCGTGAGCTCGATCGACGGGTAGATGCGCCGGTCGGCCAGCTTGCGGTCGAGGTGGATCTCCATGTTGCCGGTGCCCTTGAACTCCTCGAAGATCACGTCGTCCATGCGGCTGCCCGTCTCGATGAGGGCCGTGGCCATGATCGTCAGCGAGCCGCCCTCCTCGATGTTGCGGGCCGCACCGAAGAACCGCTTGGGGCGCTGCAGGGCGTTGGCGTCGACGCCGCCCGACAGGACCTTGCCGGAGGGCGGCACGATGGTGTTGTAGGCGCGCGCCAGGCGCGTGATCGAATCGAGCAGGATCACCACGTCCTTCTTGTGCTCGACCAGACGCTTGGCCTTCTCGATGACCATCTCGGCCACCTGGACGTGGCGCGTCGCCGGCTCGTCGAAGGTCGATGAGATCACCTCGCCGTTGACCGAGCGCTGCATGTCGGTGACCTCCTCGGGCCGCTCGTCGATGAGCAGCACGATGAGGACGACCTCGGGGTGGTTTTGCGTGATGCTGTTGGCGATCGCCTGCAGAAGCATCGTCTTGCCCGTGCGCGGCGCCGCCACGATCAGCCCGCGCTGTCCCTTGCCGATCGGGCAGAGGATGTCGAGCACGCGCGACGAGACATTCTCGCGCGTGGTCTCCAGCTTGATGCGGGTGTTTGGATAGAGCGGTGTCAGGTTGTCGAAGAAGATCTTGTTGCGTGCCTGGTCGGGATGCTCGAAGTTGACCGCCTCGACCTTGATCAGGGCGAAGTAGCGCTCCCCCTCCTTGGGAGGCCTCACCTGGCCGGAGATCGTGTCGCCCGTGTGCAGATCGAACTTGCGGATCTGCGACGGGGAAACATAGATGTCGTCCGGGCCGGGGAGATAGTTGTACTCGGGAGCGCGCAGGAAACCGAACCCGTCCGGTAGCGTCTCGAGCACGCCCTCGGCGAAGATCAGCCCGCTCTTCTCGGTCTGCGCCCGCAGGATCTCGAAGATCAGCTCCTGCTTGCGGAGGGCGGTGGCGTTCGGCACGTCGAGCCCCTTGGCAATGCCGGTCAGCTCGGAGATCGACTTCTCCTTGAGGCTGCGGATGTCGAGCTTCTCGCCGGTCAGCTCGACCCGCGGCACGTCCTGGCGGTCCAGCTCCTCGTCGAGCGCGGTGCCGACGGCCACGTCCGGTTGCGGCGCCGCCTCCTGCGGGTCCGTTGGCGGGCGGCGGGACGGGCGGCCTCCTTGCTCGCGGCCCGGCCCGCGGGGGGGACGGGGCTCGCGGTTGCCTCTGGAATCGCGGTCCATCTCTTTTCCGTTCACAGTCGCATCCTTCTGCTGGCCGGGGTGTCCGGCGTGGTCAGCGTTTCGTGTCGAGGGCTCCGTCTATGCAAAGCCCCGCCGTCGTCGGACGGCGGGACGGCCTTTGAAGGTTGTCTGCGCGAGCAGGCGTCGTCGATGACCCGCCACAGGGCCGGCACGCCATCACCCGTGACGGCCGATATCGGGAGCGGCGGCCGGTCGACGGGAAGCCCCAGCGTTGCCGCGGCCTGCCGCGCCGCCGGCGCCAGCGCCCCCCGGGACAGCTTGTCGGCCTTGGTGAGCAGGACCTCGTAGGGCACTCTCGTCGCCCGCAGCCAGTCGACGAGCTCCCGGTCGAGCGCGGTCGGCTCGTGCCGGCTGTCTGCGAGCACGATCGCCAGATCCGGTCCGAAGGGCCCCTCGAGATACGATTCGACGAGCCCCTTCCACTCCTCGCGCATCGGCCGAGGAACCCTGGCCCATCCATATCCGGGAAGGTCCACGAAGTAGGCCCTCCCGTTCACCAGGTAGAAGTGGATGGCCCGCGTCCGGCCCGGCGTCTTGCTGGTCCGCGCCAGGCCCTTCCTCCCGAGGAGCCGGTTGATCAGGCTCGACTTGCCGACGTTCGACCGCCCCATGAAGGCGATCTGTGGAAAGCCGTCCCGCGGAAAGCGGTCGGCCGACTGGGCGCTCGTCTTGAAGCCGCACGACGTCACGATCATGGTGATTGCCGCCGGGAGCGCCCGCCGTGCGCGACCGAAACGGGCCGCGGGCAACGAACACCGCCGGACATCCGGAGGATTGGAGCGCCGGCCACTGCCGCGCTCACTCTGTCAACGCGCTTCTCGCCGTCTCAGGATCAGGAATGGGGCGGGCCCCCTGGATCCGACCCTTAATGGGTGATCGATCCGGGCAGGCCCTTGTTGAGATCCTTTTCGTATTCCTTGTCCACCTTCGGCGCGGACTCGCGCTCCAGGGCGATCTGGAGCACGTCGTCCATGGTTTCCACCAGGCGGAATTCCAGCGACTTCTGGACGTCGTCGGGCACGTCTGCGAGGTCTTTCTCGTTGTCGCGCGGCAGGATCACCGTCCGGACGCCGAGCCGATGCGCCGCGAGGACCTTCTCCTTGACCCCGCCGATCGGCAGGACCTTCCCCCGCAGCGTGATCTCGCCGGTCATCGCCACGTCCCCCCGGACCGGCGTCTTGGTCAGCAGCGAGGCGAGGGCCGTGGCCATCGTGATGCCGGCCGAAGGGCCGTCCTTCGGGATAGCGCCCTCGGGCACGTGGATGTGGATGTCGAACTTGCGATGGAAGTCGTCGTCGATGCCGAGCACGCCACAGCGCGACCGGATGTACGACAGGGCGGCCTGCGCCGACTCCTGCATGACGTCCCCCAGCTTGCCGGTGAGGGTCAGCTTGCCGCGCCCCTTCATCAGCGTCGCCTCGGTCGTTAGGATCTCGCCGCCGACCTCCGTCCAGGCGAGGCCCGTGGCGACGCCGATCTCCGGCTTCTTTTCGCTGCTGGGCGGGCGGTACCTCGGCACTCCCAGGAACTCGTTGATGTGCTCCGACTTGACGGTGAAGGTGAACTCATTGCCCTCCTTCACAACGCGACGCGCCAGCTTGCGGCAGATGGAGGCGATCTCTCGCTCCAGGTTGCGCACGCCGGCCTCGCGCGTGTACTTTTCGATCACGTCGCGAATCGCCGGGTCCTCCAGATCGAACTTCTTCGGGTCGAGCCCGTGGTTCTTGAGCTGCTTCGGGAGCAGGAAGCGGCGGGCGATGACCTCCTTCTCGAGCAGCGTGTAGCCGGCGAGGCGCAGTGTCTCCATGCGGTCCCTGAGGGCGGGAGGGATGGGGTGCAGCACGTTCGCCGTGCAGATGAACATCACCTGGCTGAGGTCGAACTCCGTGTCGAGGTAGTGATCGAGGAACGAGCAGTTCTGCTCGGCGTCCAGGACCTCCAGCAGCGCCGATGACGGGTCGCCGCGGAAGTCCATGCTCATCTTGTCGACCTCGTCGAGCAGGAAGACCGGGTTCTTCGTGGCGGCCTTCTTCATCATCTGGATGACCTGCCCGGGGAAGGCCCCGATGTAGGTCCGGCGGTGGCCCCGGATCTCGGCCTCGTCGCGCACGCCCCCGAGGCTGACGCGCACGAACTTCCGGCCCGTGGCCCGGGCGATCGACTGCGCGAGCGAAGTCTTGCCGACGCCCGGCGGGCCGACGAAGCAGAGGATCGACCCCTTCATGGTCTTGTGGTTGACGAGCCGGCGGACGGCCAGGAACTCGATGATGCGCTCCTTCACCTTGTCCAGGCCGTAGTGGTCCTCGTTGAGCACCTTCTCGGCGAAGTCGAGGTCGCGGATCTCCCTGGAGCGCTTGTGCCACGGGACCGAGAGGAGCCAGTCGAGATAGTTGCGCGACACGGTCGCCTCGGCCGACACCGGCGGCATGACCTCGAGCCGCTTCAGCTCCTGGAGGGCCTTCTCGTTGGCCTCCTTGGGCATCTTGGCGCTCTGCACGCGTTGCTTGAGCTCCTCCATCTCGTTCAGCTTGTCGTCCTTGCGGCCCAGCTCCTGCTGGATCGCCTTCATCTTCTCGTTGAGGTAGTACTCCTTCTGCGCCTTCTCCATCTGCTTCTTGACCCGCTGATGGATGCGGCGATCGACACGCAGCTTCTCGATCTCGCCGTCGAGCATGGTCGTGAGCAGTCCCAGCCGCTCGACCGGATTGAAGGTCTCGAGCAGGCTCTGCTTCTCCTCGATGCCGACCTGGAGGTGGGCGGCGATGGTGTCGGTGAGCCGCCCCGGCTCCGAGACGCGAATGGTCGAGATCATCGTCTCGTACGGCATGTTGGGCGACAGCTTGACGTATTTTTCGAACAGCGCCACGACCTTGCCCATCTCGGTCTCGACCTCGGGGGTCAGCTCGGCCTTGATCTCGATGAGCGTCAGGCATGCGATGAGGCACCCATCCACCGTCTCCAGGCGTTGGACGCGGCCGCGGGCGGCGCCTTCGACCAGAAGCTTGATGTTCCCGTTCGGGAGCTTCAGGCTCTGGACGATGTTGGCGACCGTCCCGATGGTGTTGATCTCCTCCGGCTTCGGGTCGTCGATCTTCGCATCGCGCTGGGTGGACAGGAAGATCCGCTTGTCCCCCTGGAGGGCCCGCTCGACGGCCAGCAGCGAGGAGCGGCGGCCGACGACGAACGGGATCATCGTGTAGGGGAATACCACGACGTCCCGCAAGGGAACGAGAGGCAGTTTGTCGGTGTTGTCGTCCAGGAGCACGCTTTGATTGTCCATGGGTCCCGCTAGCCCGCCTTCTCCATCAGCATGATGGGCGCCATCTTGTTCTCGACCACTTCCTTGGTGATGACGCACTCGTGGATGTCCGTGCGGGATGGCAGCTGGTACATCAGGTCGAGCATCAGGTCCTCGAGGATGAGGCGCAGCCCGCGCGCCCCGATTTTCCGGCCCATGGCCTGGTCGGCGATCGCCTCGAGCGCGTCCTTGGTGAAGGTCAGCGTGACGTTCTCGTACTCGAAGATTCGCTGGTACTGCTTCACCAGGGCGTTGCGCGGCTCGGTGAGGATCTTGACGAGCGCGTCGCGGTCGAGCTCGCCGAGCACGCCGATGACCGGCAGCCGCCCCACGAACTCGGGGATCAGGCCGTACTTGATGAGGTCGGCCGGCTGCGACTGGTCGAGGATCTCCTGCACTCCCTTGTCGCTCTTCTTTTTGATCTCGGCCTTGAACCCCATCGCCTTCTTGCCGATGCGCTGCTCGATGATGGTGTCCAGGCCGACGAAGGCGCCGCCGCAGATGAACAGGATGTTCGTCGTGTCCATCGGGATGAAGTCCTGGTGCGGGTGCTTGCGCCCTCCCTGCGGGGGGACGTTGGCGACGGTCCCCTCGAGGATTTTGAGCAGCGCCTGCTGCACGCCCTCGCCCGAGACGTCGCGCGTGATGGAGGGCGAGTCGCTCTTGCGGCTGATCTTGTCCACCTCGTCGATGTAGATGATGCCGCGCTTGGCCTTCTCGAGGTCATTGCCCGCGGCCTGGAGGAGGCGCAACAGGATGTTCTCCACGTCCTCGCCGACGTAGCCGGCCTCGGTGAGCGTGGTCGCGTCCACGATCGCGAACGGCACCGAGAGGAGCTTCGCGAGCGTCTGGGCCAGCAGCGTCTTGCCGGTGCCGGTCGGGCCGATCAGCAGGATGTTGCTCTTCGAGACCTCCACCTCGCCCCGCCGCTTCGCCAGCTCGTTGCGCTTGTAGTGGTTGTAGACCGCGACCGCCAGCTTCTTCTTGGCCTTGTCCTGCCCGACGACGTACTCGTCCAGGAACTCCCGGATCTCCATCGGCTTGGGAAGCTTGACCTTGGCCTTGGGCTCGTCGGGCTCGCGCTCCTCGGCGATGATGTCGAGGCAGATGTCGACGCATTCGTCGCAGATGTAGACCGTGGGGCCGGCAATCAGCTTCTTGACGTCGCGCTGGTCCTTGTTGCAGAAGCTGCACCGGAGGGATTCGCCATCACCGCGCTTGCCGGCCATCGCCTGGTCTCCGCCTGTCCTGTCTTCCCTGAATCGAGGGGGGGGGTTATTCCCGCCGCGCGATCACCTGATCGATCAGGCCATACTCCAGCGCGGCCCCGCCGGTCAGGATGAAGTCGCGATCCGTGTCCTTGTTGATCCGATCCAGCGCCTGCCCCGTGTGGTGGTGCAGGATCTCGTTCAGGCGCTGGCGCAGCCTCAGGATCTCCTTCGCGTGGATGTCGACGTCGGTCGCCTGCCCCGAGAAATCCCCCATCGGCTGGTGCAGCAGAATGCGCGAGTTCGGGAGGGCGAAGCGCTTCTTCGGCGACCCGGCCGCGAGCAGCACCGCCGCCATGCTGGCCGCCTGGCCGATGCAGATGGTCGAGACGTCCGGCCGGATGAACTGCATCGTGTCATAGATGGCGAGGCCCGCGGTGATCGCGCCGCCGGGGCTGTTGATGTAGACCGAAATGTCCTTCTCCGGGTCTTCCGCCTCGAGGTACAGGAGCTGCGCGATGACCAGGTTGCTGAGGTTGTCGTCGATGGGGCTCCCGATGAAGACGATGTTGTCCTTGAGGAGCCGGGAGTAGATATCGTAAGCGCGCTCCCCCCGGTTCGTCTGTTCAACGACCATGGGAACGAGGGGCATGGGGGGTTATTTCACCTCAGGCGTAATAGTAGCATCATGAAGGAGGAAGTCAAGCGACTTTTCCCTGACGATCTGCCGTCTAAGCCCCGCCAGACGAGCGTTTTGACCGAGTTTCTCCTTGACGGACGCGACGCTCGCGCCGGCGCGGCGCGCTTCCTCCCGGAGCCATGCGTTGACGTCCTCGTCCGTCGCCGCGATCTCCTCCTTGGCCGCGATCGCATCGAGGATCAGCATGGCCCGGACCGCGTCGATCGCCCCGGGCCGGGCGCGCTCGCGCTCCTGGGCCCAGTCGATGTCGGACTTGGTCGGGTCCGCTCCCCTGGCGATCAGCTCGCGCGCCAGCGCTTCGATGCGCGCGTCGAGCTGCGCCTCGACCATCGACTCCGGTACTTCGACGGAGTGCCGACGGACGAGGTCGGCCAGGATGCGGTTCCTGGCCTCGGAGCGCTCCGCCGCCGCGGCACGGCGCTCGATCTCCTCCCTGACCTTGGCGCGCAGCTCCGTCAGGGAAGCGAAATTCCCCAGCTCCTTCGCCAGCTCGTCGTCGATCGGAGGCAGGACTTTTTTCTTGATCTCCTTGAGCGCGAGCGTGTACTCGACATGGCGGCCCTGCAGGCTGACGGCATTGTAATCGTCCGGATACTCGACCTCGAAGGTCTTGGTGTCCCCGGCGCTCAGCCCCAGGATGGCGGCGTTAAAGTCGGGATGGTTCTCGTCCGAACCGGCCTCGAGCATCAGGCTCTCGTCCTTGAGCTGCTTGCCCTTGCCCTTCAGGAAGCGGCAGGAAAGGCCGCCGACGATATAGTCCCCCTTCTGCACCGGACGGCCCGCGACCGCCTCGAGCCGGGCGGCGCGCTCCGCCAGCCCTTCGAGGTAGGACTCCACCATGGCGTCGTTGACGAGGTGCGCCGGGACCGCGACCGCCAGCTTGCGGTAGCCGTCCACCTCCACACGAGGCCGCACCTCGAAGAACGCCTTGAACTGCAGCGGCTTCCCGTCCTCGAAAGTGACCGAATCCAGGACCGGCGGCGCGATGGGGTCGATCTTCTTCTCCTCCAGGATGCGCAGCGTCTCCTGGCGCACTAGCCGCTCGACGACGTCCTCCCTGACCTCCTTGGAGAATCGGCGCCGCACGACGTCCATCGGGACGTGCCCCTTGCGGAAGCCCGGCAGGCGGGCGTGACGCGAGTAGTCCTCGAAGGCGCGGTTCATCTCCGTCGCCACGCGCTCGTGAGGGATTTCGACCTCGAGGCTGCGCTTGCAGCGCTCCAACTCGTTGATGACCACCTTCATCGCTCCAGGTGCCTCATGGCTCCGTGACCCGCTCGACCCTCGAAACACCGGTGAGTCTCCGGGAAGGATCGACAGGCGGGGTCCACAGCGGAAGACGGGGAGACGGGTTCTTCCTTACACGGCGCGCGGATGATAGCAGGGGCCGGTTCCCGGCGCAAGAGGGGGCGGCGAGGGGGCGGGCGAGTGGTGCGAAAGGAGGGACTCGAACCCTCATGGGTTGCCCCACCGGATCCTAAATCCGGCGCGTCTGCCAGTTCCGCCACTTTCGCGCCTGGATTGAGAGGGTAGCACAGCGGGCGGGCCGACCTACCTCTGCACCTTGTAGGGCGGTCGCTGGCGTTTCTTCGGCGGGTTCTTCTTGAGCTCCTCGAGGACGTAGTCGATCGCCCTCTCCAGCTGCGGGTCGCGGCCCGAGACCATCTGGTCGGGCGCGTTCTCGACCTCGATGTCGGGATCGACGCCGTGGTTCTCGACCACCCACTCGCCCTTCGCCGGGTCCCACATGCCGAAGTCGGGCATCGTCACCCGACCGCCGTCGACCAGGGGCAAGTCATGGCTGATGCCGACGAGCCCTCCCCAGGTCCGCTTGCCGATCAGCGGCCCCAGGCCATGCTGCCGGAAGTAGTACGGAAAGGCGTCGCCACCCGATCCGGCATACTCGTTGATCAGGATGCACTTGGGACCGTCGATGGCGTAGGTCGGGGTGCGGAATCCCTCCCCGTCGCGGGTCGACCAGGCGACCCAGGTCTTCTGGCGCAGCCTGTCGATGAAGAAGTCGGGGATGAACCCGCCGCCGTTGAAGCGCTCGTCCACGATGATGCCGTCCTTGCCGACCTGGGGAAAGTACTGCTTGGTGAACTCCCGCATCCCCTGGATGGAGGTGTTCGGCACGTGGATGTAAGCGATCCGGCCATCGGTCGCCCGGTCCACCTTGTCGCGGTTGGCGCGCACCCAGGCGGTGTAGCGCAGCGAGGCCTCCTCGCCGACCGGTTTGACCGTGAAGGTGCGCGGTTTGGCATCGTCGGGCGACGCGCCGACCTTGATCGTGGCCTGCTTTCCCGTCGTGCCCAGGAAGGCGGCGTGGACATTGAGCGGTGCTTCGACCGGCCGGCCGTTCACCTCCAAAAGGTAGTCTCCCGGCCGGATGTCGATACCCGGTTCGCCGAGCGGCGCCGCCGTCGGGGAGTTCCAGTCGCGCTCGGCGTACACGGTCTTGAATCTGTAGCGGCCGCTCTTCTCGTCCAGCTCGTAGTCGGCGCCCAGCAGGCCGACGTCGATCCGCGGCACCTGGGGCGCGTCGCCGCCGCTGACATAGGCGTGCGAGGTCGACAGCTCGCCGATCAGCTCGCCCAGGATGTAGTTCAGGTCGGTGCGGTGCGCGACGAACGGCACGAGCTGGCGGTAGCGCTCGCCGAGGGCCTTCCAGTCGATGCCGCCCATGCCGGGGTCGTAGTAGAAGTCGCGCTCCAGGCGCCAGGCCTCGTTGAACATCTGCAGCCATTCCAGCCGCGGGTCGATGGTCATCATGAGGGCGCCTGTCTCGATCTTGCCGTCGCCGACCTTCTTCCCCTCCGACACCTCGACGATGCCGAAGGCGTCGCGCGCCCGGTACAGGAGCTTGCCGCCATCCCTGGAGATGCCATAGGCCGCATCGACACCGGCGATGATCGCCTGGTCCTTGCGCTTCTCGAGGTCGTAGACGCGCATCGTCGCGGTGGTCGGCGCATCGCCATCGAAGGCGGCCGGCTCGTCGATCGTCAGATAGATGACCTTCTCCTTGACGACGGACAGCCCTCCGATGCGCCCGGGCGGGACCGGGATTTCGGCCAGCCGGGCGCCCAGGCCCTGGATCTCGATCAGAACGGGCTTCGGCGGCTCTTCCTTTTTGCCCTCGGCTTTTTTCCCTTCGTCCTTCTTCGCGTCGCCCTCTTTCTCCTTGTCCTTCTTGTCGTCGGCGCCCTCCTCCAGCTTCTCCTCCTCGGCCTTCTCCTCGTCGCTCTGGGGCGCGACGGGTGACGCGACCTCGGGGCGCAGCGGCGCGGCGTAGATCTTGTCGGTCGCCGAGAACTGGAAGTCGATTTCGAAGGCGCCGAAGCGCGGGTTCAGCGTGCGGCGCGAGATGAAATAGAGGTTGTCTCCCTGCGGATCGAAGGCCGGCCCGAAGTCGTCGAACATCCCGGCCGAGACCGGCGTCGCCTTGCCGCTCTCGGTCGAATAGACGTACACGCGGTTCAGGTAGTTTGCCTCCGCCCTGGAGTACGCCAGCCAGCGGGAATCGCCCGACCAGCTGTAATCGTGGATCTCGAAGTAGTCGCTCTTGTCGACGCGGGTGCTCGTCCCCTTCTCGACGTCGCACCAGTACAGAGCGTACGTCTTGTCGGAGAAGGCGATCCTCTTCGAGTCTGGCGACCAGCGCGGCGCGAAGCGGAAGGTGGCGCCGCCACCCCGTGTCACCTGCCGGTCCGGCGTCTTGCCGTCGCTGCCGATGACGTGGATCTCGTACTCACCGCTCTTGTCCGACAGATAGGCGATCCACTTGCCGTCGGGCGACCAGGCCGGATCGCGCTCGCGCGCCCCGGGTGTCTGGGTCAGGTTGCGCGGGTCGCCCTTTTCGGCCGGCACGGTGAACAGGTCGCCGCGCGCCTCGAGCACCGCCCGCTTCGCCGAGGGCGACAGATCGAAGCCCCGGATGAACTCGGAGACGTTGCGCAGCTCGGCGCGGGTCGCCGGCTTGTCGTCCGGGACCAGGACGCGGATCCTGGTCACCGTCTCCTTCGGGAGGTCCATGACGTGCAGGTAGCCGCCGTTCTCGAAGACGATGGCGTCGGAGCCGACGGCGGGCCACTTGACGTCGTAGTCGGTGAACCGGGTCACCTGCCGGTGTGACTTCGTCTTGGTGTCGTACGCCCAAACATTCGCCGTGCGTCCGTCACGGTCGGAGGCGTAGTAGACCGTATCCCGATGCCACATCGGCCACTCGTCGGCCCCCGGCCAGTCGGTGATCTTCTCCGACGTGTTGCGAGAGAAGTCGTACACCCAGATGTTGGCGGCATTGCCGCCCTTGTAGCGCTTCCAGGTGCGGTTGTCGTAGCTCGGCGCCACGTACGCGATCCGCTGCCCGTCGGACGACAGGGAGGCGTAGCCGGCGGTCGGCAGCGGCAGGAGCGACTCGAAGCCGCCGGCGGCCGGGACCTGGAAGAAGCGGTCGATGCGACGGATGGGCGAGGCGCGCTGCGAGCGCAGCAGGATGGACCTGCCGTCGGGGAACCACTCGGCCACCTGGTCGGCATCCGGATGCCAAGTGAGCCGCGCCGGCTCGCCCCCTTCCACGGACACGGTGTAGGCGTCGGTGTTGCCGTCGTACTCGCCGGTGAAGGCGATGATCCGGCCGTCGGGCGAGAACTTCGGGAAGCGCTCGATCCCCTCGTGCGTCGTCAGTCGCGCGGCGACGCCCCCGGCGCGCCCCACCGTCCAGAGATCCCCGGCGTACACGAAGACGATACGGTCCCCCTGGATGTCGGGCTGCCGGAGCAGGCGGCACTCCTCGAGCGCCAGGGAAACAGAGAACGGGGCCAGCATCAGGGCGCCGGCGAAAGCCAGGGCGCCGCGGCGAACGATGGCGTGCAGCATGGAACTCGGAGCCTCCTCGATGCGGGCGCGCGGCCCGTGTCTCATCAATCCCTCGCGGACGGAAGCCGGTAAGGATAGGACAGCCTCCCGACAGGGTCAACAACGCAGGGCATCCGCCCGAGGTTCCCGGCCACGGATCGGGAGGCGCGGCGCCCGCCCGGAGGGGAACCTCCCGATATACAATCGCCCCGCATCGCCCCCGCCAATCGGAGGGTCCTCGATCGATGGCCGGCCCGGAGCAAGACTTCCACGCAGCACGCGGCGGAATGACGCGGCGGCTGTTCGTCAACGGGACGCTCAAGGCCACCCTGTTCGCCGGGCTGACCGGCAGCGAATCGGTCGCCGGCCTGACGTCCGACGCCGCGAAGCGGGGTCCGAACCGGGGGTACGCCGGCGAACTGATCGCCGAACCGTACGCCATCGCCCACAGGCTGCGCGACGGCACGCTGGCGATCCCAGAGCAGACACCGGAGGGTCCCCTGCACGACGCCATCGTCATCGGCGGTGGGGTCTCGGGTCTCATGGCCGCGTGGGAGCTGCAGCGCGGCGGGCTTTCCGACGTCGTCCTGTTCGAGATGGCCGGCTACGTCGGCGGCAACGCTCGCAAGGGACACGCCAACGGCACCGACTTCACCTGCGCCACCTGGTCCCTGGCGAGGCCGCGTGACGAGTTCCTGTCGCGGCTCCTGCAGGATCTCGACGTCATCGAGGGGTACGGCTGCGACGGCACACCACGCATCCGGCCGCAATATGTCGGGCCCGGCCCGGACTACAACATCCTGCTCGACGGTGTCTGGTACCCCTTCCCCGATTTCACCGATCCGGACGCGGTGGCCGGGACGCGGCTTCCCCTGCCGGCCAGGGATCGCGAAGGACTCGCCGCCTTCTTCCGCGAGATGCACGACGGCGCCGATCGCCGGGGACGGGACGGCCGGCCCGCCTTCGCCATGCCGGTCTCGGAGGCCAGCCGCGACGCCGACCTGCTCGCCCTCGATCGGATCACGCTGGAGGAGTTCGTGCGACGGAAAGGCTGGAGCGCGGAAACCCTGGCCGAGGCCAACGACTGGAGCACCAGCACTATCGGCGGCACCGCCTCCGAGGTCTCGGCCTATGCCTTCTGGGCCTTCAATTGCCTCGGGCAGGGGGGGGAGGACATCACGCTGCCGGGCGGCAACGCCTGGCTGGCGGGGCGGCTGGCCGAAAAGGCGGGGCGTCAGAAGATCCACATCGGGTCGATGGCGGTGCGCGTACAGAACCAGCGGGGCGAAGCGCGCGTCGTGCTAATCGACCCCGCCACCGGCCGCTTCTCGACGCGGCGGGCGCGCGCCGTCGTGATCGCCTGTCCCAAGCACATCACCGGCCGCATCGTCCCGGAGATGAGCCGGGGGGCGTGGCAGGCGTACCGGCAGTTCCGCTACGGAGCGCTCCTGATGGGCACCGCCCACGTGAAGCGGACGCCGGTCCTGAAGGGCGCGCCGCTCGCCTGGTTCAACTCCGCCATCGGCCGGCTCGTCCAGGGGTTCCTGGTGGCCGACTACAACTCGGATCGCTGGAGGCGGGGCGATCCGGAGCGCCCCAACGTCCTCTGCCTCTGGGCCCCGCTCGCCGGGCGGGTGACTCGCAGCGAGCTGCTCCTTCGTCCCTGGACGCACTGGGCCGACCGGATGGCGGCCGATCTGGAGTTCCTGGTTCCGGGCATTCTCGCCGACGTGACGCGGCTCGACGTTTACGCCTGGGGCCACCACATGGTGATCCCGTATCCCGGCTTCCTGACCGGGTCGGCGCTCAAGGCGGTCTCCCGTCCCCTGGGGCGGATCTTCTTCGCCCACAGCGACCGCAACGGCATGCCGAGCTTCGAGCTGGCGACGCGCGCGGGCCACGACGCCGCGCGCGAGGCGCTCGCGGCGATCCGGACGCCCCTGTCGTGAAGGGGGTCGGTTACGGCCGGGCGAGGGAGGTGCGGGTCATCAGCTTGCGGGCGGCCTCAGCCTCTCCGCTGCCGGGCCAACGGGCGATGATCTCGTCCAGGATCGGCTGCGCCTGCTGGGCCCGGCCGCTTTCGACCAGCACCTCGGCCAGCCTCACGCTGAAGAGCGGCAGGCCCGGGTTCTCGCGCGCGCCGCGGGCGAAGTACCGCTCGGCGATCTCCATCTCGCCCTTGTCCTTCATGATCTCGCCGAGGCCCAGGAGGGCCGGCGGGTAGCCGGGGGCGGCGAACAGCGCCTCGTGGTAGAGCTTGATGGCGCGGACGGTGTCCCGCGAGCCCATCCGGTGCATTTTCGCCAGGGCCGCCGCGACCTCGGGGTCCCCCGGCCGCAGCGCCAGGACTCGCTCCTCGATGGCGATGGCGCGCCCGAAGTCGCGCATCTCCGCCAGGTCGATCGCGATCTTGTGACAGCCATGCGCCTCGGTGCTTTCAGCGCAGGCAAGGCAGCTCTCCGCCGTCGGCCCCTTCGTAGGGGACGACAGGATGCTCGGGGCGATCAGGACCAATCCCTGCAGGGCCAGGAAGGCCGCCAGGCTTCTATAGACGATGGTCACACGCTATCCTCCCGCGCGGATAAGATTGTTCTCGGCCCAAGATTGCGCAAGCGATTCCAGATCTGTAATCTGCATCGCGGAGGGTCATCCCATGCGCGCCCGCCACGCACTGCTTCTCGTGATCCTGATCGCGGCGATCAGTCCCGGCCTTTCGCCCGCCGCCCCGCCTGATCCGACCCGCTCACCGGGCGTTCCGGCCTCCCCTTCCGGAGGCGGCCCCGCGGCCGGCCCTGCCGGCGGCCGGGCGCGCCCCGCCGACGTCGTCCTGCACGGCGGCCCCGTCTACACCGTCGACGCGGTCAGGACCTGGGCCGAGGCGGTGGCGGTTCGCGGCGACAAGATCGTCTTTGTCGGCCCGGCCCGCGAGGTTGCGGCCTACATCGGGCCGCGGACCAAGGTCGTCGACCTCAAGGGTCGCCTGCTCCTGCCGGCCTTCCAGGACGCGCACATCCACCCGATCTCGGGAGGCGTCTCATACGCGCTCGGCTGCTCGCTCTACGACCTCGAGGGAAAGGACGCCTACGTGAAGGGGGTCGCCGACTACGCCGCCAGGCACGCGGGGGCGCCCTGGATCCGCGGCGACGGCTGGCTGCTGTCCGCTTTCGCCCCGACCGGCATCCCCGATCGGAGGCTCCTCGACGCCGTCGTCCCGGACCGGCCGGTCTACCTCGAGTCCTCCGACGGCCATTCGGCCTGGGTCAACACCAAAGCGCTGCGGATTGCCGGCGTGACGCGCGACACGGCCGACCCGCCGGGCGGCCGCATCGACCGCGAACCGAAGACGGGCGAGCCGATCGGAAGCCTGCAGGACAGCGCCATGAGCCTGGTGGCCGACAAGATCCCCCCCTACACCTTCGAGGAGCGGCAGGCGGGTCTGAGGTACGCCCTCAAAATGCTCAACCGGCTCGGCATCACATCGTTCCAGGACGCGAGCGTGAGCGAGGAGGGTCTGCGCGTCTACCGCTCGCTCGACGAGAGCAAGGAGCTGACGGCCCGCGTGGTCGCGTCCCTCTGGTGGGAGCGCGATCAGGGGCTGGAGCAGATCCGCCGTTTCGTGGACCAGCGCCACCGCTACACGCGCGGCAACCTGCGCGCCACGACCGTCAAGGTCATGCAGGACGGCGTCATGGAGGTGCAGACCGCGGCGGTCCTCAAGCCCTACGTCGGCAAGGGAGACGGGACGGGGCTGACGATGATCGACCCGGAGAAGCTCAAGGAGGCGGTGACCGCCCTCGACAAGGAGGGGTTCCAGGTGCACTTCCACGCCATCGGCGACGCCGCCATCAGGCAATGCCTCGACGCCGTGGAGGCGGCGCGGCACGCCAACGGGGCGCGCGACAGCCGGCACCACGTCTCCCACATCGAGCTGTTCCACCCGGCCGACATCCCGCGCTTCCGGCAGCTCGACGTCGTCGCCAACTTCCAGCCGCTGTGGGCCTATGCCGACGGCTACATCACCGACCTGACGCTGCCGTTCCTCGACCAGGAGCGCCGGCGCTGGCTGTACCCGATCGCGAGCCTTCTGAAGGCCGGCGCCGTGGTCGCCTTCGGCAGCGACTGGTCGGTCTCGTCCGCCAACCCGCTGGAGGAGATCGAGGTGGCGGTCACGCGCATGGGATGGTCGGGCCAGACGACGACACCCTTCCTCGCCGAGGAGCGCATCGACCTGCGCGACGCCATCGCGGCCTTCACCCTGAACGCCGCCTACGTCAACTTCCAGGACGACCGCACGGGATCCATCGAGACTGGCAAGCTGGCCGACCTCGTCGTCCTGGACCGCAATCTGTTCGCGATCCCGCCCGAGCAGGTCTCGGAGTCGAAGGTGCTCCTGACGCTGCTGGGAGGGAAACCGGTCTACGGGGACTTCACGCTCGCCGCACCGCAGTGAGCAGTGCGGCGCCAGGCTGGCGCGCCCGGAGGGGCTCGAACCCCCGACCACCGGATTCGAAGTCCGGTGCTCTATCCAGCTGAGCTACGGGCGCGTCGCGGGCAGGCGGCAGCTTACCTCAAGGGACCGCGCCTCACTTCTTCGAGTGGCAGACGGCCTCGATGTTGTTGCCGTCCGGGTCGTGGACGAACGCCGCGTAGTACGTGGGAGAGTAGTTCTCGCGCAGGCCGGGCGCCCCGTTGTCGCGGCCTCCGGCCTCCATGGCCGCCACGTGGAAGCCGTTGACCGCGGCGCGGCTCGAGCTGGCGAATGCGATGTGGACGCCCGAGGAGGCGGGCTTCCCCTCCGAAACCCAGAGCGCCGTCGTCTCGCCGGCGCCGAAGCCGGCGGTGTTCCCGCCGTACTCGCCCTGCACCTTGTAGCCGAGAGGTGCGAGGGCCTTCTCGTAGAAGCGCTTGCTCTTCTTGTAATCCTTCACCTTCAGGCTGACGTGGTCGTACATGGTCTCCTCCTTCCGATCCGGGCGCCCGTGATTATATGCTGGCGGACCTGGCGTCGGGGGTGGGCGGTGCGTGCGAGATTGGACGGGCGGCCACGAACGTGAGCGAAGCGACACGGGAGCCGGAGCTCGTCCGCGCGGTCGGCACCCTGGGCCTCGCGGCCAGCATCGTGAACGTCACGATCGGGGGCGGCATCTTCCGACTGCCGGCTTTGGTCGCGGCGTCGCTCCAGGCCGCAGCTCCCCTTTCCTTCCTGGTGTGCGCGGCGGCGATGGGCCTGATCGTCGCCTGCTTCGCCGAAGCGGGACGTCGTGTCGATCTGACGGGCGGGCCGTACGCCTACGTCGAGGTCGCGTTCGGCTCCTTCGCGGGGTATTTCGCGGGCGTCATGGTCTGGCTCCTCGGAACCCTGGCGGTCGCGGCGGTGTCGACCATCTTCGCCGATTCGGTGGGAGCGCTCGTGCCGATTCTCGATGGCGGAATCGGGAGGGCCGCGTTCCTGGTGGTGATCTTCGGACTCCTCAGCGCCATCAACATCCGCGGCGTTCGGCAGGGCACGCGGCTCAACGAAGTCGCGACCGCGGCCAAGCTCCTGCCTCTCCTTCTCCTGATCGTCGTCGGGGCCTTCGCCGTCCGCCCGTCCAACCTCGTGTGGACGGAGCCGGTCTCGGCCGGTGCCGTGGCCCGCGCCTCCATCCTCCTCATTTTCGCCTTCAGCGGCGTCGAAAGCGCGCTCGTGCCGAGCGGCGAGATCAAGGACGTGCGCCGGACCGTGCCCAGGGCGATCCTGTTCGCCATGGTGGTGATCACCGCCTTCTACCTGGCGATCCAGACGGTGGCCCAGGGGGTCTTGGGCGTCGGGCTCGCCGCGGAGAGGACGCCGCTCGCGGCGGCGGCGAGCCAGATCTTCGGTCCCTGGGGCGGAACGATGTTGCTTCTGGGCGCCGCGGTGTCGATGTTCGGTTATGTGAGCGGGATGACGCTGGCGGTGCCGCGCGCGCTCTTCGCCTTCGGGCGCGACGGATTCCTGCCGCGCGCCATGGCCCGCGTTCATCCGGCCTACCGCACGCCGCACGTGGCGATCGCGACGCAGAGCGCCATCGTCTGCGCCCTCGCGATCACGAGCGGCTTCGAGAGGCTGGCCATTTTCGCGAACCTGGCGACGCTGATTCTCTACGCGGCGTGCTGCCTGGCGGCCTGGGAGCTGGCGCGGCGCGATCCGCTCGTCGCCGGCTCGCCCCGCCGGCGGTGGCGCGCAGCGGTGGTGCCGTTCGCGGCGTGCGGAGCGATCCTCTGGCTACTGACAAGCATCACCTGGGAGGAATGGAGGGTCGCCGGGTTCGTGCTGGTCGCGGCAAGCCTGCTCTTCATCTTGACCGGCCGGGCGCGCAGGCGGGCCCGCGCGATGGCGTGAGCCGGATCACGAGCGGCTGAACTCCGCGAGCAGGATCGTCCGGTCGTCTTCGGGCGGGCGGCCGCCGGCGTGGGCCTTCGCCTGATCCATGACGTCGCGCGCGATGTCGTCCAGACGGCCGCGCGCCGCCGCCAGCCGCTGCAGCAGGCGCTCCCGGCCGTACTCGGCCCCGGCCGCATCGCGCACTTCGTACAGACCGTCCGAGTAGAGGGCCAGCCGCTCGCCCGGCAGGAACGGCTCGTTCTTCACGGGATTCTTCGAAAGACCGATCCCGTACGACAGCAGGGGCGTCGTGGCCGCGAGCTGCACCGGGGCGCGCTCCCCGCCCCAGAGGAGCGCCGGAGGGTGGCCGGCGTTCAGGTACTGCAGGCTGCGGCGGCGGGAGTCGGCGATGCCGATGAACATCGTCACGACCCGCTGCTGGCCGAGCGGAGCCAGCGTGTCCAGGATCGCCCTCGCCGCCGGCAGGATCCCCCCCTGCTCCTGCAACGCCTGTCCGACCGCGGCCTTGATCATCCCGGTCACGAGCGCCGCCGCCACGCCGTGCCCCGCGACGTCGGCCACCATCAGCATGAGCCGGTCCGAGGAGAGCGGCAGGACGTCGAAGATGTCGCCCCCGACCGTCTCGCACGACGAATAGCCCGAGGCAACCCGATGCCGCCCGAAGGTTTTCGGCAGGCCGCGCGGCAGAAGGGCCAGCTGAAAACGCCGGGCGCGCTCCAGGTCCTCCGTCAGGCGGCCGATCAGCTCGTCGCGCTCCCTTTCCAGCTTCTGGATCTCGAGGCAGCGCTCGACCAACGAGGTCAGCACCGAGCGGGAGAAGGGCTTGGTGATGAAGAAACCGGCGCGCTCCTTGACCGATCGCACCAGCTTCTCGTCCAGGTCGGAGATTGATCCGGTGACCAGGATGACCTCCGTGGCCGGGCGCGCCTCCTTGATGGCGCGGGTGAGCTGGAATCCGTCCATGCCCGGCATGCGGATGTCGATGATGGCGACGTCGAACGGCTGCTCCTTGAAGGCGCGCAGCGCCTCTTCGCCGGACGGGAACCCGCGCACCTCGTGGGCCGGCGCCAGGATCCGCTCGACGGCGCGCAGCATCGCGGCGTCGTCGTCGACGACCAGGACCCGGCCGTGCTCCGTCTTCATGATCGGGCCTTCGGCGGGGCGCCGCGCGCGGGCGCCGGAGGGCGCTGGGCCGGGCCGCTCCCACCCGGACGCGGCGCCACCGGCAGCGTGACGATGACCGTCGTGCCGCGGCCCAAAGCGCTCTGCACCGTCATCTCGCCGCCGCTCTCCCACAGGATCGATCGGCAGATGGCGAGGCCGAGCCCGAAGCCCTCTTCCTTGGTGGTGTAGAACGGCTCATGAATCCGCTTGAGCTGCTCGGGCGGAACGCCGGCGCCGGTGTCGACCACCCTGACCTCCACCCTGTCGCGCAGTGGTCGGGCGGTGACCTTGAGCCGGCCGCCCGCCGGCATGGCGTCGAGGGCGTTGGTGAGCAGGTTCAGGAACAGCTGCTCCAGCCCGCCGTGACTGGCGTTCACTTCGGGCAGGTCCTCCGGGAGGCGGATCTCGAGCGTGACGCCGAGCCGCTTCAAACGCGTCCCGAGGATGGCGACCGCGGCTTTCAGGATCCGGTGCAGCGGCGCCCGCTCCGGCGGCCGGATGCCGGATCGCGCCAGCTGCAGCATGCCGTCGAAGATCCTCTGGCAGATCTGGGCCGACTGCTCGATCTGCTGCAGGTCCTGGATCAGGACGCCGCGATCGAAGGTCCCGGCGAGGAGCTCCTCGCGGGCCTGCTGCGCCAGCGGCAGGATCGCGCCGATGGCGTTCTTGACGTCGTGCGAGATGGCCCGCGCGAGATCGGCCATGGCGTGCTTCTTCTCGGCGTCGATGATCCGCTCCTCCATCGACAGGGCGCGGCGCGCGTTGTGGATCACCGAGGCGACGTGCCGCAAGACGCGATCCACCGCCTCGGCCTCCGGCGCGCCGAAGGCCCCCGGACGGCACGCGGCGATCTTCAGGAGACCCAGGGGCTCGTCGTCGTGCAGGAGCGGCGCGATCAGGATCGTTCCCTCGACCGGCTCCTTCCCCTTCCCTCCCCAGCGCAGGAGCCGGGCGAGGGCCATCGCGGGGTCGGCCGTCTCGTTGTCACGCGCCGGCGTGGGCGCCCGACGGGCCGGCCGGCCGGCGTCGAACGCCACGACGCCTGTCCCTCCGGCGCGCCGCAGGAGTCCGCGCAGCTCCTCGGGGACGCGGACCTTCCTGCCGATGCGGCGGCTCTTCGCCTTGATCCAGGCGACCTGCTCGGCGTGAAGCACGAGGCGGGCGCCGTCGTCCTCGGCGATCAACAGGGCGGAGCTGTGGTCGTACCGGGTGAGGGATCGGAGGCCGTGGAGGATCTGATAGAAGAGGTCCTTCGGGCGCAGCTCGCGGACCGTGCGCTCCTTGATCTGGTCGACCACGCGCGCTGTCCGCCGCTCCTCTCTGAGCGCCGCCTCGCGCCCCAGCTTGTGGCACAGCCGCGCCAGGAACCTCCCGGCGCCTTCGGGAAAGACGCCCTCCGATCGCCGCAGCGCCAGGACGCCGGCCGCCCGGCGGCCGATGACGATCGGCGCCATGATGTCGGTCTTCGGCAGCTCGGGGTGCTTGAGGTCGAGGAAGGCGCGGACTGTCCCCTCGTCCCAGAGGTGGCCGTCACGCCCGAACCCTACGGTCTTCAGGGTGTCGGACACCGGCTCCTTCAGGATGACGGCGCCACGGTCGGCCGAGAAGAAGCGCGCCGAGTGCGAAAGCGCCGCCTTGAAGAGCTTGACCGGCTCGTCGATCCGCTCCAGGAGCCGTCCCAGCTGCACCTGGAATCGATCGCGCTCGCTGCGTGACATCGGGAAGTGTCTCCGGCCGCCGGCCGGAGGGCTCAGACGCCTCAGGTCCCGCCGTAGCCGATCGTGACCTTGTCGCCCTCGACGATGACCGGCACGTGCCGGCCGCCCTTCGAGAGCTTCAGCATCTCGTCGAGCCGCGTCCTGTCTCCGAGGACGTCGTAGTACTGGACCTCGTAATTCTTCGCGGCGTAAGCCTCACGGGCCGACGTCGTGTAGGGTCAGGTGTCCTTGCCGAAAATCCTGACGACCTTGGCCATCGCTGCACCTCGATGATGGGGGCATGGTGAGCCGTGGAGGACTCGAACCTCCGACCCGCTGATTAAGAGTCAGCTGCTCTACCGACTGAGCTAACGGCCCACACCGGGTGAAAGTCTGGGGTGAGTGACGGGACTCGAACCCGCGACAACCGGGGCCACAACCCGGGGCTCTACCACCTGAGCTACACTCACCACCCGTCCTGCCAGCCCGGAATGCGCGACCACCCGCCGGGAGCGGCGCGCGGCTGGCGCGCCTGAAGGGATTCGAACCCCTGACCCACGGCTTAGAAGGCCGTTGCTCTATCCCCTGAGCTACAGGCGCTTGGTGTCGCGGCAGGCCCGCGCCCTGGCAGCCGCCACTTCCAGGACTCTGCAAGAGCGGGGCATCTTACCACAGGGGAGCCGGTCGCTTGGAGCAGTATAAGGATGGCGCGCCTGAGAGGATTCGAACCTCCGACCCCCAGCTCCGGAGGCTGGTGCTCTGATCCGCTGAGCTACAGGCGCGCACTCAAAGAACCGTCCGACTCTGCCGGCGGGTGAGGCGTCGGGCCTCGCACCGCAACCGGAGCCCGGGTCGGGGCGAGTGGATTCGAACCACCGACCCTCTGCTCCCAAAGCAGATGCGCTACCAGGCTGCGCTACGCCCCGAAGGCCCCGCGCCGGCCCGAGTACCTTACCACAGTCCACGGCCGCCACCGGCTGGAGGGAACAGCGTAACCCTGCCCCCCCGGCGTCAATTGACCATGTACACGGCTGTCAAGGGTCCACAGGCTACGCCCGTCCCAAGCACAGTCGGACAGGCGGGTGAGAGGAATATCAAGAACTTGGGCGGGGTGGCCGCGGCAGCTAGGCCGGCGACTTGGAACATACGGTCGTCGGGCACTGCCCCGAGCGCCGGCAGAATTCCCCAGCCGTCCAATGCAAAGGGCGGGGCTACCTCATAGACTACCGCCACGCCCATCGCGCCGGCCGTGGCACCGACGAAAGCGGGGACCCCGGAGGCCGCCCGCGCGTCTCCGATGGTAACCACCGCCAGGAAGAGTACGAGCAGACAGGCTCCGAACCGGTTGAACGTTCGCATGAGCGCCTCCCCGCCAGATGTACTGGCTCCGACCGCATCAGTCAAGTGACGAATTCACGAAGAAACGGCACCGTAACTATCCCCAAAAAAGTCGAACCCGTCGACCTTACAACATTCCACACCGATCACCGGATGGAATGGGATTCTGGACCGCATGCTAGGCTACGGACGAATCCGCTGATGAACGCCTCGGCACTTCTAAGTTCGATGTTCATGACCGGGTACAGAAACCCGGACGAGAAGCGGGGGGCCGGGCTCACCCGGCAGGCCGACGAGGCGTTCGAGGCAGGGAGACTATTCCGGGGGATCGACGAGGACGATGTCCACATGACGGTGTTCCTCGCCACCGTCTCGTTGCTCATCGGCGTGCGGCGCACCGCTTCAGGAACAGTGGGGAGCAGTGCCACCCTCGACGTGGCAGGCGCGTTCATCGGCCTCGCCATGCACCTGCTGATGACGTACCTGACAGCCTAAGCGACAGCTCGATCGGACATCCTTCGCGGACAGCGGCGGAGGCCGTGCATCAGGCAAGGAACCACTACGGCGCTGGCCGAGCGGTGAGCCACGCCGGGCTACAGGCCGCTGGTCTTTTTCAGGAACCAGATCCCCGTCGCCAGCACGCCCGCGGCGAGCGCCAGCACGCCGAAGACGGACAACGCCGGCGCGACAGAACCCCCCGTGATCCCGATGGGCGAGCTGGTAAAGCGCACGTCGGGCCAGGCTAGCAATTCGCCGGTGGCCGGATCGAACTCAAAACCGCTCATGAACTGAAGCAGGTCTCGGGCGCCGGTCGGCACGTAGTTGAGCAGAGTCCCCGGCGTGATTTCCCAGGTCGAGGTGTTCACGGCGAGCGCCGCCATCTGGACGGCCCGGTCGGGCGCGCCGGTGGCGACATAGTTCGTGAGCGTGCTAGGGTCGATCTCCCAGGTCGAGGTGTTCACGGTGAGCGCCGCCATCTGGGCAGCTCGGTCGGGCGCATATGTGTTGACGTAGTTCGTGAGCGTGCTAGGGTCAATCTCCCAGGTCGAGGTGTTCACGGTGAGCGCCGCCATCTGGGCGGCCCGGTCGGGCGCGCCGGTGGCGGCGTAGTTGGCCGGGATCTGCGAGATTTCCCCGGTCGCGGGGTCGATCACGAGCTGTCCCAAGAGTGCCGACCGATCCATGGTCCCGCCCAGGACAGGATCCCAGGCCGAAAGAGCAATGAGCACAGTGAGGATCGCAACTGGTGACGCCTTTGAAAATCTCTCACTCATGGTTTCACCTCATCAACATGGGCGGGCTGGGCCGGGCCGTGGTACTGAACGTTCGACTCCCGCATCCACCCTTGCACGGTCTCCCAAAGGCGTTCTCCCGCGAGCGTCCCTTTGGCCACCATCAACTTGATGTCGTCCGGGGCGTCGGCCTGGAGGATGGAGCGGGCCCGGTCGTCGCCCGAAGCCAGGAACTCCCTGGCGTTCCGGTCGCTGATCGCCTGCAACGAGCTCACCTGATCGCGGATGTAGGTCAGGACCATCGATCGGTCGTCGGCCGGGTTCCCGGTGGACTCGATCCTCGCCTGGTACCCCGCCAGCTTCGCCTTCCGCACAATAAGCTTGAACGCCACCATCTGCTCCAACGCCTCCCGCCGCGCCGCGGCCGTCTCGGAGGACTTCAGGTCCAGAGGATACGTGCCAAGCCAGGCATTGAAGGCCTCGGTCGTGATCAAGGGCTTGCTGCGAGCCGTGACCAGGACTGCCTCCTGAGGGCCCGAGAACCTGAGTTCGGCGACATCCTCCTGGAAGCCGGAGGGACTCGCGGATTCGGAGGGGTCGAGATTCCCCTGAGCGCCTTCCGCGGGCCCCGACGAGACTTCCGGCGGAGGCACCGTCTCGGACGAACCCCGGCCGAAGTTGCAGGCCAGGATCCAGAAAGCCAGCATGGACGCGAGGACAGGACGCACGGGACGGTCCGTCGGGCGTCAATTGCCGATGATGGCGAGTGTCAGGAACCCACACGCCGCCATCGCCGCTGCATCGCAACCGTCGCCTGGTAACCCATCGCAGGCCGCGAGGGGCGAATTGATCCTCATGTAATAGGGCGGCGTGGCCGTGGCGGCGGCCACGCTGAGGTCGAACATTGCGTCGCCGAGTGGTGCCCCGAGCACCATCAATCCCCAGCCGTCCATCAGATAGGGCGGCGAGGCGCTATACAGCATCACCGTGCCGGTGATCGCGCCCGTGACAGGGTTGATCCCGACGCTGACCATATTGGGGACCCCGCAGACCGCCCGCGCGTCTCCGATGGTAACCACCGCCAGGAATAGTACGACCAGACAGGCACTGAACCGACTGAACATGCGCATGAGCGCCTCCCGCCGGACGAACCGGCATTGATCGCCTCTGTAAACACGAACTCACGGCGAAATTTTGACACTCCTATACCGCGGGAATCTGAAACTGTCAAGTACTTTTCCCGACAGTTCCTTTCTCGCAGGCTGCCGATTGGGAGTAGTCTTACTTCCTGCCCCAAGCCACATGAGATTGGCAACAGTCTGAAGCGTAACCGCGTGAGCGCCGTAGATTGAGGCAGAGCCCCTGTGAACGGTCCCCTCCGTTACCCGGACGACCGCCGGCGCCTGATGGCGCGCTTTTCCGTGGTGTTTCTGGCGCTGATCCTGGCGTTCACCGGCGCCTCCTCGAGCGGGGTGGCCGGGCGATACCTTCACGAGCCGTTGATCAGGATCATCGCCTGGATGACGGCGACGCTTCTTTCGACCTTGGGTCAGGTCGAGTCTTCCGGGCCGTTCATCCAGTTCCAGGATTTCCAGGTCCAGGTCGTGGAGGCGTGCGACGGCGTGCTGCCGACGTACATTTATCTGGCAGCCGTCCTGGCTTTCCCGAGCCGCTGGGCGGCGAAGGCCTGGGGCGTCCTGATCGGAGTGCCGGCGATCTTCCTGATCAATCTCGCCCGGATGTCCTCGCTCATGCTTCTGGGCGCCTGGCGGCCGGAGCTCTTCGAGAAGGTGCACATCTATGTCTGGCAGGCCCTTGTCATCGCTTTTTCGATGGCTCTCTGGGTCTTCTGGGCCGAGCGCTTCGTCCGGCCGCGTCCTCGGACCCGCACCTAGCTTTCTCCTGCGGTTCGCGGTCTTCTATGCGCTTCTCTACCTGGCCTGGATTCCCCTGCGGGGCCTCTCCATCCGCCTCCTGGCGGCCGCCACTGAAAGAGTGCTGTGGCTCGCCGATCACCCGGCGATCATCACCGGGCTCCTCACGGACGGAGATGCGGTCATCATCTACACCTATCTCCTGGGGCTGGAGCGGCCACTCGCGGTCTGGAACGCCTGGAACCTGCACCTTTATATGGTCGTCTCGCTGGCCCTGGTCCTGGCGGTTCCTCTGCGGTCCCTGGCCGAGCGCCTTCGGCTCGTCGCGATCACACTGGGGGTCGTGGGCTTCGTGGCTCTGCTCATCTGTGCCGTGCAGGTCCTGAGCGCGGCTCAGGCACAGGCATTCTCGAGCCTCGGCGTCCGCCTGTACACGGAGCGGGAAACGGCTTTCCTGGAACGCGCCAGCCAGGCGCTGATCATGGTCGGAATGCTCCTGTTTCCCGCCGCTCTCTTCTTCATGTCCTACCTGTCGTTCTGGACCTTGCCCGCCTCGGGCGGTGCGGGCGCCCTTCGGTCGGCTCCGTTGAGGCCCGACAGGGGACACCGGGGGACAGTGGAGCGGTCTCCTCGCCGGTGGATCCCGCTCCTGACCGCAGCCCTGGCCGTGGGCGCCGTTGTCCTGCTGCGGTCCGCTGACCCACCCGGCGCACGAGATCATCTCGAGGGTCTGCGCCGCCTTCAGGAGCTCAACCCCGCGTCGGCCCGGCCGCACTTCGGTCTCGGCGTCCATCATGAAGAGGCGGGAAGGCTCGAGGAGGCGGCTGAGGCCTACCGAGCCGCGCTGGACCTCGACGCCGGCCTCGCCGCGGCCCACTTCGGACTCGGCAACGTCCTTTTCAAGGGGGGCTCGTTCGCGGCGGCCGAGGCGGCCTACCGGGAAACTCTACGGCTCGACCCAGCACAGCAGTCGGCGCGGCAGAATCTCGGCATCAGCCTGTTCGAGCGCGGCCTGTACGGCGAGGCCACCGGTGTTTTTCAGGAGGTGCTGCGTCTTGACCCGCGGCATGCGGCGGCGCACCACGATCTTGGGCTGGCCCTGATGCGGACGGACCGGGCCTGCGAGGCGTTGCCGCACTTGCAGCAGAGCATCGCCCTGGATCGCCGATTCGCCCTCGATGCGGCCGTGCGGGCGGAGATCACGCGGCTCAAGTCGGTCTGCCCTCGGCCGTGAGCGAACTTGACATCGGCGATTGCATAGTGATATCACTTCGCTAGCGCCACCGCCCCCGATGGTGCGGGCGGGCGGCGCCGGAGGAAGACGATGATCAGGGAGACGGAACGTCGGGTGGTTTCGGGGTTCGTGGGCCTGGGTCTGGGCCTGCCGATCTTGCTGCTGAGCGTCTACGGGGCGATCCAGGCGGGCATGACGGGGAACGGGATGCTGGCCCTCTGGTCGCTAATCGTCGCCGCGGCGGACGTCCTGCTACTCGCCGGGCTGTTCGTGGTCAACCCGAACGAGGGTCGCGTTCTGCAGCTATTCGGAACCTACGTCGGCACGGTGCGCCAGCCCGGGCTGCGCTGGGCCAACCCGTTCTACACCAAGAAGCGCCTGTCGCTGCGCGTGCGCAACTTCGAGAGCGCGCATCTCAAGGTCAACGACAACGAGGGGAACCCGATCGAGATCGCGTCGGTCGTCGTCTGGAAGGTGGTCGACACCGCCGAGGCATGTTTCGAGGTCGACAACTACGAGAATTACGTCCACGTGCAGAGCGAGGCGGCGCTCAGGAACCTGGCCACCAGCTACCCGTACGACGCCCATGACGACGATCATCACTCCCTGCGCGGGCACACGGCGAAGATCGCCGAGCACCTCAAGCGGGAGATCCAGGAGCGCCTGGCGAAGGCCGGCGTCGAGGTCCTGGAGGCGCGCATCAGCCACCTGGCCTATGCGCCGGAGATCGCTTCCGCCATGCTGCAGCGGCAGCAGGCCGGCGCCATCATCGCGGCGCGGCAGAGGATCGTCGACGGCGCCGTCGGCATGGTCGAGATGGCTCTCGAGCGTCTGGCCCGCAACAAGGTCATCGACCTGGACGGCGAGCGCAAGGCCGCGATGGTGAGCAATCTGCTCATCGTGCTCTGCGGCGAGCGGGCGGCGCAGCCCGTCCTCAACACCGGCACGATCTATCAATAGGCCCGTGGCGGAGCGGCGGTCGTTTCTCCTGCGGGTCGATCCCGAGGTGCTGGAGGCCTTGCAGCTCTGGGCGCGCGACGAGCTGCGGAGCCTCAACGGCCAGATTGAGTTCCTGCTGCGCCGGACGCTCAGGGACGCCGGCCGCCTGAGGCGCGAGGAGGCCGGCCCCGGAAGCTCGAAAGGCCAGGAATCGCGACGCCGATGAGGGACCAACCAGGAGGGATCAGCGCATGGCACGCAACTACGAATACAAGTTCATCCGCCTGGGGGAAGGCATCCTGGGCGTCCGGAAGGAAGGCAAGCTGACCTATCAAGAGACGATCCAGCAGCACGCGAGGGAGGGCTGGCGGCTGGTGCAGATCTTCGCACCCGGGATCGGCGCATACGGCGCCGCGAAGTACTATGAGATCGTCCTGGAAAGAGAACGGTAGCGGATGAATCGATGAAATTCGGACTCCTGGGGTTCCCGAAGGTCGGCAAGACCAGCCTGTTCAACATCCTCACCGGGGCGGGCGTGGCGGTCGACAAGTACGCCACCGCCACCGGGCAATCGCACATCGGTGTCGCCAAGGTGATCGATCCCCGCGTCGACCGGCTGGCCCGGATGTTCCATCCGCAGAAGACGACCTACGCGCAATTCGAGTTCCTGGACGTGCAGGGGGTGCAGAAGGGCGAGGCCAAGGAGTCGGTGTCGCTCAAGGACATGCGCAACGTCGACGCCATCGCGCACGTCGTGAGGGCGTTCCGTGACGAGGAGATCGTGCACAGCGAGGGGACGATCGACCCCCGGCGGGACATCGAGACGATGAACATCGAGCTGGTGCTGGCCGACCTCGACGTGGCGCAGCGCCGCCTGGAGCGCCTGCAGCTCAATCTCAAGAAGGCGAAGAACAAGGAGGATGAGCTCGAGCTGCCGATCATGAAGCGTTGCCTCGAGGCCCTGGAGCGGGAGCAGCCGATCCGCGACCTCGATCTCAGGTCCGAAGAGCTGAAGCGGATCCGCGGCTTCGCCTTCCTGACCGCCAAGCCGCTCCTGCTCATCGTCAACCTGGACGAGAAGGACGCATCGCGCGTGGCGACGGCGGCCGAGGACGACTCTCTCCAGGATTGGACCGGCAGACAGAAGACGGCCGTGTGCGCCATCTCGGCGAAGGTCGAGGAGGAGATCGCCCGGCTCGAGCCCGCCGACGCCCGCGCCTTTCTCGACGATCTCGGCCTCCATGAAGCGGCGCGGGACCGCGTCATCCACGCGGGCTTCCGGCTTCTCGGTCTCATCCAGCTCTTGACCGTGGGCGAGGACGAGTGCCGTGGCTGGGCCATTCCGGCCGGCACGAGGGCGCCCCAGGCCGCCGGCGCCATCCACACCGACATCGAGCGCGGCTTCATCCGGGCGGAGGTCGTGGCGTTCGAGGACCTCGTCACCGCGGGCAGCCTGCCGGCGGCGCGCGAGAAGGCTCTCCTGCGCTCCGAGGGGCGCGACTACGTCGTCCAGGACGGCGACGTGATCAACTTCCGCTTCAACGTCTGACGCGCTCGGTATTCCGGGAATCGACGGCGTCCTCCGCCGCAAGGGCGCCGAGCGCGGCCTCCACGATCGGCTCCTGGCCCTCCGGCACGGTGCGCAGGTCGATGAGCACGCTGTCCGATTCGATCCGGGCGATGACCGGGACGGGCCCGAGGCGGAGCCGCTCCTCGACGGCGCGCGGTGACAGCCCCTTTGCTCGCACGGCGATCAGCATCGTCGGCAGACCCTCCTCCGGCGCCGACCCTCCCCCGAGGAGGGAGGCGCCTTCCTGAAGCCGGAGCCCCAGGCGGGCTTCAATCAGAGGTCCAAGCCGCACGACCATCCGGCGGGCCCGAGCCTCGATGGCCTCGTGCGTCATGGCGATCATCCGGGCCACCGGCAGCTCCTCCTGCGCCCGGCCGCGGACGTGCGCCAGGAGGACGGTCTCGAGCGCGGCGTAGATCATCTTGTCCACCCGGAGGGCCCGGGCCAGGGGGTTCTCCCGCACGCGGGCGATGAGCGCCGGTCGGCCGGTCAGGAGGCCGGCCTGCGGCCCTCCGAGGAGCTTGTCGCCGCTGAAACAGACGAGATCGGCGCCGGACGCCAGCACCTCCTGCACCGACGGCTCATTGCGCACGCCATGGGGCTTGAGGTCGAGCAGGTTGCCGCTCCCCTGGTCCATCAGGAGGGGCAGTCGCTTCCGGCGCGCCAGCGCCGCCAGCTCCGGAAGGCGCACCTCCGCCGTGAAGCCCACTATGCGGTAGTTGCTCGGATGGACCTTGAGCAGAAGCGCCGTTTTCGGCGTCAGCGCCCGCTCGTAGTCGCTGAGGCGCGTCCTGTTGGTGGTTCCGATCTCGCGCAGGAGGGCGCCGCTCTTCGCCATGATCTCGGGGATTCGGAAGGAGCCGCCGATCTCGACCAGCTCGCCGCGCGACACGACGACCTCGCGCCCCTCGGCCAGCGTGTTGAGCGCCAGCAGCAACGCGGCGGCGTTGTTGTTGACCACGTGCGACGCACAGCCAGGAAAGAGCAAGGCGAACAGCCGGTCCAGGTGCGCCGTGCGCGACCTTCGCCGCCCGCCGGGGATTTCGTACTCGAGGGTCGAGTAGCTCGAGGCGACCTCGTCGATGCGCCGGATCGCTTCCCCTGGCAGCGGGGCCCTCCCGAGGTTCGTGTGCAGGAGGACGCCGGTGGCGTTGACCACCGGCACCAGCCCCGATTGGGTCCGTCGCTGGCCCTCCTCCAGAACCCAGGCCGGCAGGCCGTCCAGCGCCTCCTGCAATGCTGCCGGAGCGACATCGCCCTTCCGGATGCCCGCCCGCAGCGCCGCGAGCCGCTCGCGCAGCAGCGCGACGATGAGCGGCCGCCCGAAGCGCTCGACCGCGGGGCGCATCCCGGTTCCTTCAAGGACCTCGTCCATCTGTGGAAGGGCCCTCATGGCCGGCGCGCCCGAGCCCCGACTCGAGGACACTTTTCGGATGACCGCCATGGCTCCTCCTTCGAGGCGGGCGATTCCACCATACACGACTTCGAACTGTCAAAGTTCCGTCGTTTTGATCGGACTCCCTGCCGACACTATATTCAGTCCGAACCATCGCCCCGGAAAGGGTTGTAATGACTCTCGAGGAAGAGCTCAAGCACATCGACCACGAGATCCGCCGGCTGAAGGTCCAGTACGACCTCTATTTCTTCGGGACGATACCGCGCCCTCCCAACGATCAACGCGAGGCGCTGGCCCGGCAGGTCCGGAAACTCCAGGGGATAGAGATGCGGAATATGGCGGACCGCTTCCTCTACAACAACGTGGTCAACAAGTTCAACACCTTCGTCGAGCTGTGGACCAAGCTCCTGCGCATCAAGGAGGAAGGCTGCCGGACGCACCCGCTGGCGGCGCGCTCGGCGCAGCGATCGGCCCGCACCGAGACGGGCGGCTCGCAGCGGCCCGTCACGCCGCCGGAGCCGGATGTGCGGGCGGCCGTGGGCGGGCCGGACGCCGAGGCCGCGCCGCCGGTCACCGGTCCCACGGATGCACCCCCCCATTCCTCCGAACCCGGGAAACCCGGTCCGGCACAGGCCTGGCGGATCGGCACGGAACAGGGGCAGGAGGAGTCGCTGCGAGGGCTGTACGACAGCTTCGTCGCCGCGCGGCAGGAGGCGGGAGATCCACGGTCGGTGCCGTTCGACGACTTCGCCCGCGAGGTGGCCCGGCAGGCGGCCGCCATCAAGGGCAAGGCCGATTGTGAGGCGGTCGAGTTCAGGATATACTCGCGCGAGAACAAAGTGACTATCAAGGCCCGGCCCACCGGGCGGGGATTCTAGGCATGCGACGGTGGCGAAATCCGCGAGCGGTTCTCGGCGGAGCGGTCGTGGGGCTTCTGGCGCTGCTCGCCGCTTCGCCGCTGCCGGCGGCCGCCGGGCCGATACCCGAGACCGAGACTGAAGCGAAGGACCGGCCGGCCCACAGGCCGAATCGCGCCGTGCCCCCCACTCTCGATGTCCTCGCCGCGAAAGTGGCCCGCTATCCCGGCCAGCCGTATCTTCTCAACGAGCTGGGGAACTCCCTGCTGCTGCAAGGACGCCGGCAGGACGCCGAGACGCGGTACAAGCAGGCCGTCGCCCTCGACGACGGCTTCGCCGCCGCCTGGAACAACCTGGGTGTGGTGCGTGCGTCCATGGGGAAGCTCACCCCGGCGGAGCAGGCGTACCGGAAGGCAGTCAAGATCCAGCCGAACTACGCCCTCGCCTGGTACAACCTGGGAGCGGTCCTCGACGCCCGGAACAGGTACACGGAGGCGATCGATGCCTACCGGCGCGCCTTCGTCCTCAATCCCGGGCTGCTCGACGTCAAGGAGAACCCACAGGTCGTTTCCAACCGGCGCATCGCGGCGATCGCGGCCCAGGCCTACATGGAAAAGGGCAACACCGTCGGCTATCCGATCGACTCGGCCTACCCGATCAGCAGGGCGGTGAATCTCAGCCTCAGCGAGGGAAAGCCTCCCGAACCCCCCCGTCCACAGTGATGATGCAGCCGGTTGTCTTGAGGGAGCGATCGGATGCGAGCCAGAAAGCGGCCTCGGCCACGTCCTCCGCCGTCACCCGGACCCCGAGCAGATTGCGCTTCCGGTAGAACTCCTCGAGCTCCTCGGGCTTGATGCCGTGGGCGCGGGCTCGCTCCTCCCGCACCGCCTCCGACCAGAGCCCCGAGTCCTGAAAGACCGCGTCGGGGTTGATCACGTTGACGCGCACCCCGGACGCTCCCCCCTCGATCGCCAGGATGCGGGCCAGCTGCACCTGCGCCGCCTTCGAGGCGCTGTAGGCTCCGAAGTCCCGGCCCGGCGCCAGCACGTTTTTCGAGGCGACGAAGACCAGGCTTCCTCCGGTCCCCTGCTCCTTGAGGATCCGCAGGGCGGCTCGCGCGACGAGGAAGTGACCCGTGGCGTTGACGTCGAAGGACCGCCGCCAGTCCTGGAGCTCCAGGCGATCGATCGGGCTGACGAGCGCGATGCCGGCGTTCGAGACGACGATGTCGACACCGCCATAGGAAAGGACGGCCGCCTCGAAGGCCTCACGCACGCTGTCCTCGTCGGTCACGTCCATCGCGAGGGCCAGGGCGCGATCGACCCCGTGGCAGGCCACGATCTCCCGGGCCACGGCCCCGGCGCC
>Ga0247727_10003046_pt1 | contig 37544 bp, 32 predicted proteins | sample WisWelCaveWW1625_FD_202498 | JGI IMG/M metagenome (GOLD analysis project Ga0247727, IMG submission 202498) | Biofilm microbial communities from Wishing Well Cave, Virginia, United States - WW16-25 | ecosystem: Environmental > Aquatic > Deep subsurface > Groundwater > Cave microbial mat | place...
AAAAGAAAAGCCAGGCTCGTACTATGTCAAGCCGAAATCTGCCGCTGACTATACACCTGGCGCGAGCATTCTCTGGCTGAGGTTTGTCAACAGCGAGCCGAGCGCGTGGCAGATCGCGAAACCGATCGCCGCCAAGGATGGGGAGGGGTTGGTGCCGAAAGAGTTCCTCGGAAAAAAGCCCGCCAACAAAAAGGATACAACCGCATCCTGGGCTTACAAGCAGGGAGAAGTCACCACGCGGACTCGCACGACCGTGGATGCGAACAAACTGAAGTCCACGCAAACGCAATGGCTGAGGTGGATCCACGAAGCGACCGTTGCCGAAGTCGCTGAAACTGTGGATGGAACCTACGTCTACACCTACGAAACATCCCTGCCCGATGATGACCGCGGCACATCCTGCCTCGGCGTATTCCGCAACTCACTCAATTGGAATTTCTCCGATGGCACGGAGGATACGTACAACCGTTCATTTGTAGGCTTCACTCCCGAGGGTCAGGTGCCGATGGTTCAATTGAAAGTAATGTTGGATTGGAATAAGGTGTTACGGAAATAATTTGTCTGACCTGAAAAACAATGTCGTTGCGAGGGCGCTCTTGCTCTTCGCCCGAAGCAATCTCCAGTTAAGCGGAGATTGCTTCGTCGGGAAGTGCGCCACTCCTCGCAACGACATGATTTATTTCCCTGCAACTTTTTTCATCCCAAACCTGTAATACAATTTAGCCATGACCGCGCTCACAGACCGCGACCTCATCGTCCGTGCCATGCGCGGCGACCATGACGCGTTCGGCGAACTCGTCACGCGCTATCAGACGGGCGTGTTCAACGTCTGCTATCGCATCCTCCACGAGCGCGGCGAAGCGGAAGACCTGGCGCAGGAATCTTTTATGCGCGCGTATGATCGCCTCAACACATTCGATCTCGAGCGTGAGTTCGGTCCGTGGATTCGGCGCGTCGCCGCGAATCTATGCCTGAATCATCTTGAGTCGCAGAAAGTCACTACGCAATTCAATGAGGAACGGGACGCCGATGAAACTCAAAGACCCGAAGCAGTGGCAGAGGTCCGCGAAAGAAGCGAGCAAATTCGCGGCGCGCTCGCATCGCTGCCCGCGCAGTATCGAGTCGTCGTAGAATTGCGGCATTATCAGGAACTGTCCTACGATGAAATTGCCGCGGAATTAAAAATCCCTCTGAGCGATGTGAAGAGCCACCTCTTCCGCGCCCGAAAAATTTTGGCGGAGAAACTCCATGCACCTGACTGACCACCTAACTGACGTGCAACTCAACGAATATTTGGATAACGAAACAGCCGAGCGCGCGCAAATCGAATTGCACATCTCTTCCTGCGACGAATGTGCGGCGCGTTTAACTACGCTGCAAGATTTATTTTCTGAAATAGAATCTCTGCCCGAGCTTGCTTTGTCTCGTAATTTCGCCGCACCGTTCACGCGGACCTCAAGCTTGCCAGCCCAACTCCCGCGCTGGCTCACGCTGACAGCGACCCTGCAAGCCGCGCTCGCGCTGGTCGCAATCATGGTCGCCGCGCCCTTCATCGCGAATCTTCTGCCTTCCATCGAAGCGCCTTCGTTCACTGATTTTTTTGTCCAAATCCAATCGCAATGGACTGCATGGCTCGACATACTTTCGCAACTTCAAATGCCAACCCTGCCCGAAATCCCCGTTGTTGAATTATCGAGTTTGGTGATCACATTAACTCTTGCAGGCGTATCCATGCTCTGGCTGGTTGGGAATGGGTTGTTGTTGAGGAATCAGATCAAATAAATTCTCCCTCATCCCCAACCCTTCCCCCGAAGGGGGAAGAGAGTCCCCTCTCCCTTTGGGAGAGGGTTAGGGTGAGGGAAAACAGGAGCCACACATGACCGACATCCTTCGCTTACTGCTCATCATCCTCTTGCTGACCACCAGCCTCGCCGCGTACTTTCTCGTCATCGGCGCATTGTTTGGCAACCGCGTGACGAAGACTCAACGCGTCATCAACCAACTGACAGGGCGATCCTTCCTGGTCGGCTTGGTGAACTTCTTCTTTTTCGGAGTCATTGCAATCGTCCTGTTTTCCGTTGCAGACAGCACAGGCGGAGCGATACGAGTCATCCTGACGATTCCCGCTCTTCTCATCACTGCATTGCTGACTGTGATTTTGAGTTTCGGTCTGGCTGGCATGGTCAATGTAGTGGGTGAGCGTATCCTGCCAGAACATTCTTCCTTGAAAAAGTCAGTGTGGGGAACAATGATTCTCACATTTGCATGTGCCCTCCCGTTAGTGGGATGGTTCCTGCTCTTTCCCTACGCTGGGCTTGTCGGCTTTGGCGCAACGATTTTAGGTATTTTCCAACGCGATAGTTAATCCAGACTTCCGAGTTCTTCAAGAACTCGGAAGTCTCGTTGCATGAGACGCGCACCCCCCGCGTCTTTTGATTTAAACCTTCGTGCTCCTTTGTGACCCTTCGTGGTAAAAAATCACTGCAACTTTTCCCGCTTCATCCCTGTATCCCTTACATCAAACAAAAGAAAGGAAGTTTCCCATGGCTGACATCTCCGCCATCTTCTTCATCCTGCTCATTATCGCGATTGCCTTCCCATCCATGCTTGCCGCGTGGTGGCTGTTGTTTCCCTCTCTGATCACTCGCGCGCAGACCCGCGTCGAAAAATCCCTTGCCCGATCCTTTTGGCTGGGACTGGTCATTGTCATTGCCGTCACTATACCAATTATCGTTTTGATGGCATTGCCGTTCGGACCCGCCAAATTCTTCGGCTGGATTCTGCTCGCGGCATCCCTCGCGCTGTCCTCGATTGGCTCCGCAGGCATCGCCGCGCATTTGGGTGAACGAATGAAACGCGCAGGGGACAATTACACATCTCTCAGCGGATTCATCCGCGGCGCAGTCATCCTCGAACTTGCCACATTCTTTCCCATCCTTGGCTGGTTCTTCCTTTTGCCGCTCTCCCTCATCACCGCCTTCGGCGCAACAGGATTTGCTTTGCTGAATTGGATGCCTCGTGAGAAGGCAGTAAACAAGGAGACAAGTACACAGGTAAACACGTTGAAGACAGAGCACGTGTAAACCCATCCTCCATCTTGCTCCATTGAAATCAAACAAACCCATCCAATCTCTAATTCTCTAATCTCCCGTCTCTATTCTCGCCCTACTCGACCACCAATTACCACTTACCAATTACCATGACCCTCTCAAGACGCGAATTCCTCAAGCTTGTCGCTACTAGCGTTGTGCTCGCAAGTTGCGCGCCCATCTACCGCAGACTCGCAGGCGACCTCCCAGCCGTCCCGTGGACTCCGCTCGACGCGCACGACTTCCTCGCGCTGAACAGACTCACCTTCGGTCCCCGCGTCGAAGAACGCGTTCGTTTTTCAGAGATCGGTTTGCAGGCATACATCGAAGAACAACTCGCATTCGACTCCATCAACGACTTCGATAGCGAACTTCAATTGCAACCCTTCAAAAGCCTCCGCATGGACGCCAACGAACTCGAAGGCATCAGCAACGGACTCTTTGAAGATTATGACCGCGAGACCATTCCAAATGAATTACGTCAAGCCACGCTCATGCGGCAGGTTTATAGCAAGCGTCAACTCTACGAACTGATGGTGGAGTTTTGGAGCGACCATTTCAATATCTTCATTGAAAAGGGCAATATCTTCTACCTCAAAACAGTGGATGACCGTGAAGTGATCCGCAAGAATGCAATGGGTTCGTTCCGTGATCTGGTCTGGGCATCCGCGCACTCGCCCGCCATGATGATCTATCTCGATAATCAAGCCAATGAAAAATCTGCTCCCAATGAAAACTACGCCCGCGAACTCATGGAGTTGCACACCCTCGGCGTGGACGGCGGCTACACCCAGCAGGATGTAATGGAACTGGCGCGTTGTCTCACGGGCTGGAATGTCAAGGAACATTTCTGGCTCGGCGATTTTGTCTTCAAGGAAGACCTCCACGATACAGGCGTGAAAAATGTTTTGGGTCTTACGATTCAAAATGCGGGCGTGATGGAAGCGGAGCAGGTCATCGAACATCTCGTCACGCATCCCAGCGCCGCGCGTTTCATCGCGACAAAATTAACTCGCCGCTTCATTGCGGACGAGCCTCCGCAAGAAATCGTTGAAAGAGCCGCGCAAACTTTCCTTAAAACAAATGGCGACATCAAATCTGTCCTGCAAGTGATCCTGCTTGATGGCTTGCCTCTCGCGCAACCGAAATACAAACGACCCGTGAATTTTGTTGCATCTGCGCTTCGCCTCACCAACACAGAAACGGATGGAGCAGGCGTTCAGGATTATTTGCTTCGCATGGGTCAAACATATTTTGGCTGGCCCACGCCTGATGGCTATCCCGATGTCAGCGCGCCCTGGCAAAACAATCTCATGCCGCGCTGGCAATTTTCGTTTGAATTGATCCGCAATGAAATTGGCGGAACAAAAAATAATCTCACTTCTCTTTTGGATGTCTCATCTACGGACAGTTTACAGGACGATGTGGATTCGCTCACATCTTTATTTTTAGGCGCGCCTCTGGAACGCCTCACGCGTGACAAATTAATTGATTCTGTCCGATCGGCCGGCGCCACCGACGAGGAGACTCTGCAAGTCGTCGCAGCAGGGATTCTTGCTTCCCCCGCGTTTCAGTGGCGGTAGTCTATCGTCATTGCGAGGAGGGCTTTAGCCCGACGAAGCAATCTCCTACACAATGACGGAGATTGCTTCGCCCTAACGGGCTCGCAATGACGAAAAAACTTATTGGAGAAAAACAATGTTACCCACCCTCACACAAACAATCCCCGCCTGGATGCCCCGCCTCGCATTCGCGCCTCACAACGCATCCCCGCGCGGTGACACATTAGTTGTCGTCTTCCTGCGCGGCGCGGCGGATATCCTCAACATGGTCGTGCCGCACGGCGAAGACGCGTATTATCAACTGCGCCCATCCCTCGGTATTCCACGTCCCGATGACTCAAGTGAGAAAAAAGAAGAACGCGCCATTGATCTCGACGGCTTCTTCGGCTTTCATCCCTCCATGCACGCACTGCTCGACGCGTGGCAAAGCAAGCAACTTGCCATCATACACGCGTGTGGCGCGCCCGACGAATCGCGCAGTCACTTCAAGGCCATGGAACTCATGGAGCGTGGCGTGGACGATGAACGCGGTCCTGCTTCGGGTTGGATCGGACGTCACCTTGCCACGTTGAATACAGGCGACTCGTCACCTTTGCGCGCGGTGGGGATGGGAACGCGTCCGCAAAGAAGCCTCAGTGGAACGGTACCAGTTTCCGCCTTGCGTTCGATTGCGGATTTTCATCTTGGCGGCGATCAACGCGCATTACAACAAATGCGCCTCGCATTGAACACAGTTTATGAAAATGATGTGTTAGGTCAAGACACATTATCCATCATGGATACATTGGAAACACTTGACCCGCTCACTTATGCTGCCTCACGAAATGCAAAATATCCCGACTCCGAATTTGGACTTGCGCTCAAGCAAACCGCCATGCTCATCAAAGCCGAAGTGGGACTTGAAGTCTCGGCTATTGATGTGGGCGGCTGGGATACTCACTTCGCGCAAGGTTCAGTTACTGGATTGATGCCGAACCTCATGAAAGACTTGGCTGAAGGACTCGCGGCTTTTCACGCAGACATGCAAGATAACATGAACCAACTCACCGCTGTTACCATGTCTGAGTTTGGACGCCGCGCTTCAGAGAATGGAAGTTTGGGAACCGATCACGGACACGGAAGCATGATGATGGTCCTGGGAGGAAACGTGGATGGCGGCAAAGTTCATGGCGAATGGCCCGGGCTGGAGGAAGGTCAGATAATGGGACCAGGCGATCTCGCGGTCACGACTGATTATCGAGATGTGTTATCCGAAGTGCTGGTGAAGCGGTTGAATAACCCCGCGACATACGAGATATTCCCAGATTATTCGCCAAGCATGTTGAACCTGCTTAAGTAGGGGCGACCCCCTGAGTTTGCATAAAACCTTCATTCCGCTTGACGGGTCGCCCTTACATTGGATGTCAATCGCCATCCATGAATCTTTATTGGGATTCTCGATTAAAATCCATCGCACAGATGGAGCCGAAAAAAAATTTCCTCTCAATCTTTGATAAATTCACCCTCGGCGGCTTGGGTTGTGGGATGATCGTGCTTTGTGTTCTGGTTGGATGGTTTTTCTATATTGTACAAAACCTCCCAGTGCCGCGTCAAACTCAGCCCTTCGACACGGCTCAGGACAAGCCGACGGTTGATTCAGTTAATCTATCCTCCGCCACGCCTTTATCATCCATTCTCGACTTTCCAACAGCAATACTATCATCAACATTGGATGCGGCGATTCAGCCCACATTGATCCCTTCCCCGATTCCCAGCTTCGGCAATGGACCCTCTCCATCTGGCAAAATTGTGTTTGCCTGTTACATCAAACAGATTGACCAGATTTGTTTGATGAATGCGGATGGGACAGAACGAAAACAACTCACAGATTTCAAATCAACCGCGTTTTACCCATCCCTTTCGCCGGACGGGAACACAGTTTATTTTTCGTCGCGCCAAAGTGGAGGGTATGAAATTTATTCGATCTCCATAAACGGAGAGAATATACAGCGATTGACAAATGGCATCGGGAGTCTATATGCCCCGGAACTTTCTCCCGATGGCGAATGGAACGTCTTCACGAATCACGGAAATGGGTTGTGGGTGATGAAGCCAAATGGCAAGAATCCCCATCCGATCTCAGACCGCGACGATATTGACCCGACCTGGTCGCCCGATGGCTCGATGATCGCGTTTGTGTCCTCGCGCAACGGGGCGCGTCAGTTGTTCGTCATGAATGCGGATGGCTCGAATGTTCGGCAGGTGACGAACCTGAAGGACATGGGCGGACGCAGTACCTGGTCGCCCGATGGGACGAAACTTGCTTTTTATCGAGGACCGGCTGGTGATCACAATATTTTCATCATCAACGTGGATGGGACAAGTCTGGTGCAACTCACAAACGGAGGAGACAATCTCGGTCCTAGTTGGTCACCAGACGGGAACTGGATTGCGTTCACGTCGTTTCGAGATGGCAACAATGAAATCTACATCATGCACCCTGATGGCGCCGGGCTGACGCGTTTGACGAATACCCCGATTTCAGACTGGCAGCCGCGCTGGGGAAAGTAGTATACTTGCCTCGTGGATTTCAGTCAGTTCTCCAATTTGATACTTGAATAATCGTTTTACGAGGAGGTAGTCAAATGGCTCCCAGGAAGGTAATAAAAGCGGAAAAGAAAATAAAAGGTAATCGTCCAAAACCTAAAAAGCTCCAAAAATCGGGCAAGCCTCGTAAGCGAATCATGGGCGGCACGGGGAGTGCGAAATTGTTTGTGACCCCCAGCCCCGCGCTTGAATCGAAATTATTTCGAGTCCGAAGGTGGGGAGACCCGGTAATGGCTCCTTTAGGGTTTGACGTAAATGTTGTGGAAACAACAAATTTTCAAGCGGTGGGACTCTACAACAAGGAAACGGGCTTTGGCGCGGTAACGAACTTTATTCATATCCTGCCCGATGATGTTGATCGCCTGCGTGATATGCAATTTACCCAGGTCGTGGATGGAAGGAAGTTTAACCAGGACCAGAAGATGGACTGGCTTTGCAGTTTTCGCGGCAAGATCTATATGTACGACAACGGGCTGGATGAATGGCAGACCGCCTCTCGTATTCGATGGGGGACGCTTGCGCTTGGCGGCAACCTGGTACAGGCGGATGGTTTTGAAAATTTCAAAGTGAAACTACCGGGCGAGACTCGAATCCGCAATCATAACATGGCGCGGCTTGTGGGTTTTCGGAAAACGGACTGGTCCAGGCCCCTCGATGAACTACTGGCAGAGGGATTGGTACACCGGTGTTATTGCGCCTATAAAAATAACCAATTCGGTGATTCGCCCAAAGGCATCGTTTACAGTCCGTTTTACAGCCTGCTCGATTGGGATTTTGCAGGTACCAAGAAGCCGCGCACGTTGTACATTCCGTTTGAGTATTTGGAACCCAAAGAAGCCTGATGAGGAAACTTCACGGTCTCCCCATATTCACCGTCCAATACCCGCCGTAACTGCTTGTTCGTACAAAAACATACCCAACGCCAATCTCCGTCACACGTGAATTGATGACTGCATCCCAGTGCAAGGGATCAATGCGCCATTGATTTATTGCGTCTTGTGGGAGTCCGATCGCGATGATCTCAAGATAATACGTGGAGAGATACCCTGCTTGAAGCAGGCGGTCGCCGATCCATGTGCCGTCTGTTCCGCTGTGTTCGAGAAAGTCGTTACATCCCATATCCAAACTGTGACCTTGCGCGGCGGAGGTGAGTTGCGCGTTGACCGTGAGCGCGGCTCTGCCTACATCTGCGCGCGCCTGGTTGATCAGGTCAATTAACTGCTGAACATAATCGGGGTTTGTTGTGTAGTAACAATTTGTGTTGCCGATTTGCGCGACGGTATTCCCGACGACGATCTTCACCCAAAAAGTTTTCTCGATGCCAATCGGAAGAATCTCTCCCGCCGCGTTGCGTAATTCGTAATTGCCTGTGTAACCTCCATCTGCAGATGGAGCAACGAGATCAACGGAAACATCCACGCTTGATTTTGCCGCGGTTTCAGGGACGGGAACCGAGTCGGGCGCGTCCATTCTGTCGCCGGAGACAAACGCAACCGAGTAATCCGTCCACGCGCAGGCGCCTGTGTTTTTCAGTTTCCACGTCTTGGTAAATTTTTCGCCTTGCGCCACATTCGCGTTATCAGGAAACGTCACATCTTCAACGAAGATCGCGCTATCTTTGCAACTGGTGGATGAGGTGGCGTTGGGAGTTAACGCGTCAGGCGTGGGCGTGGATGGAATCGGCGTCGGCAAAGTTAACCCTTGTTTTGTCGGGGGCAGGGTGGAGGTCACGAAAAGAGGCGCCGCATCGGGCGTGGTTGTCTCTTGTGAAACGGTGACGCAGGAGGTCAGTATCAAAAAGAACAAAAAAATCAGCCTTATTTTTTTAAGCATACTATTCCTATGAAATGTCATTCTGAGCGAAGCGAAGAATCTTGGATACGACGAGGAGACTCTTCGGTCGCTATCGCTTCCTCAGAGCGACATATTTATCAAAACATCATCATCTGTGACTTGGATTTTTCAAGCGGATCGCTTGCGACCTGTTCTTCAAACGTCTCACGCGTCAATACCGGGACCTCGAGCAGGGCGCGCAGTAAACGATATTTTGCAAGCCGATAATTTTTCATGCGCGCCGCGAGCGCGGGATCGCGTTGCGCTTTGTATGCGACCAGGGACGACCGCCCGCCTGGGATGGCGATGATGGTTTGCTCAGGTGGGAATGGCGTTTCAGCAATCGCGCGCCCAACAAGCGCGGAGGCAAGCACATAAAAAACATAATCAATTTTCTTGCCTTCCTCCCACAATAAATTTTTATCCTGCTGGCGTGTGGAATAGTTCAATCGTTTTCCGACGATTTCGAGCATGGCGGTAATCGTGTTGAGTTCATTGCGCCGCGCGGATGCAACGTCCTCCGCGCGCAATTTCCATGCCGCGCCATCGCGTTCGGCATACGACTCAAGCACCACATAGATCATCCGCTTCGATGGCGTGAGCAATCCTGGGAAGCGCGGGTACAAATCATCTTCGATTTCAAGATAGATGCTGTTCGGATTCATTTGCAGGAACGTGACGATGGCAACTTCCACGCGGTCGGCGAGAGACTCGGACATGTCACTCTGAGCCGCCAAAGGCGCCGACACTTGCACCTGGCGCAAGTGCAGGTGAGAGTCTCCTTCACGCGGTGGGAGATTCTTCGCCCCTTCGGGGCTCAGAATGACATTGCTAATACCCCACAAGCCAGTATCCACACTTTCGCCTGTGGAATAGTGAATAAACCGTTCATCTTCAGACAACGCGGTTTGAATGAGTGATTGTGTCGCGCGCATGGCTTCATCGAATTCCTGGTCTTTTTGTTTGAGCGCGTGTGATTCTGAAAGTGCAACCAACCCAGCCGCGTGGACGTGCAAATAACTTGCAGGTTCGCCGCGTTCAACCAAATGTGAAAAGATCGCGTCTCTCACGACATCCACCTCGGCTTGATTTGATTCGCGCTTCAAGTGTTCGCCGCGCTTCCACATGATTTGCACTGGGTCATATTCCGTTCGCAATGCAAGGCTCTGCAAATCAAAGCCTGCCGCGCTCGCGGCGGTGAGCGCCGAGGTGAGAAACGACGGCTCGGGTTCGGGCAATAATCCAAAGAATGGTGTGCCAAGCGGCAACAACTCAAACAGATGCGCAAATGCGGCGTTCAACGCGGTTGCGTTCCATGCCCAGTCATACCGCCTGCGGCGTAACGCGACCTTATACGGTTCCACGGCATCGCGCCCCCACAGCCACCCAGCCCACAATGCCGAGAGAGTCCAAAAGGCTTGATTCGGACGCGGCAACGACCCGATCACCGCGGCAATCGGAATTTCCTTTTTGACTTTGTGCGCCAGATCTCTGAGACGACCTTCATAGATGCAGATGCCGCCACTCTCTGGAAGTTTCTGGGGCCACGCTTCACAGACCACGCCCGAGGCTGTCTCCGTCCATAGACTTAATCCACGCTCGAGCTGAGTCCACAAGTTGTGCTCACGGAACTGGCTTGGGATGTTGAGTTGTTTGGGCCGCGGTCTTTGATCTGGATGGTCCCACAACGTGTTGCCCGCGTCGCACGCGACAAGGATCAACGCGCTCAACGCGCGCCTGCGTTCGGGCGTGAGATTCAAACTATCGAGCCGGTTGATGATCGTGGTCAGCGCATACAACGGACGCGGCAAATAGTATTGAATGGCTTCCTCTGCGTAGACGCGGTCTTCATCCTTCAGTTTGACGACTCTTTCGAATGCGCGTGAGCGATGCAACCCGTCTGTGGATGCGATGTTCTTCGCGCGGTCAATATCCTGTTGTGTTGCAACGCGCTCCCCTGAATCTTCGCAATGCGGGCAGGTGTAAACACGAGCGTATGGCGTATGTTCATCTTTGCGCCAAAGAAATGTTTCAACCTGAATTTCACGCCCGCATTTTTCACAGGGGGTGAGATAGAGGGATTGCAAATGTGCGCCGAGCCGCTCGTCGCCTTTTTTGGCTGTCTCCAATTCGGCAAGCGCGGCTTTGAAATCTGATTCGAGCGGGGGATTGGCGGCTGTTTCCAGCAGGAAACGCGTGATTGGGTTATTCACCGTCACGAGCACACGATAGCCCGCGCGCGCGGCTTCGAGGACGAGTCGCGGGGAGAATCCGAATGGGTCGAGGAGCCAGCTACCGGCTGGGGCATGAAGCGGAAGCCAGCGTGCGATAACTCCCTCTTCGAGAGGAGGGATGAATCGCGAGAGCGGACCTGCGTCCGCTGGCTTCAATCCAGGAATATATGGCTGGGCTTGCATGGGTTAAGTATACATCCCCCTGAATGATTAACGTCCCGCAGGTTTGATCGAAGGACGTGGTCTCTTTTAGAAACCTGCGGGACGGTTGACTGCCGCGAAGACTTCAAACAACGGAATAGGCTGGTACAGCGTGGCGATGTGTTCGATGCGCGCGATGCGGCTGAGTTCGCGTTTGATCTCCGCGATGCCGCGTTCGTGGTATTCACCGGAATATTCGGGACCGGCAAATTTACGCCCGATTTGATAAAGAATATTTTCGGTTGGACCAGAAACAACAAGTTGCCCGTTGGGTTTGAGAATATTCATGAGTTCAGAAAGTGTGCGAGGCAGATCGTCCACGTGTTCAAGGACATCGAGCGCGTTGATGATGTCAAATGATTGTCGCGGAAGTTGTGAAATTGGAGTTTGATTTGCATCAAGCGCTTTTACATTCGCGGCGAGGGGGATATGTTTTTTCACCTGCTCAAGCGGGAGGAGGTCAACGTCAGTGGCGGTTATTTGTTTGCTGAGTCCTGAAAGGAAGGGAAGCATCACGCCGCTGCCGCAGCCAAAATCCAAAATGTTTTCGTGCGGCGCCGATTTTTCGATGTGATTCATCGCGGTGCGAAGCCGTTGCCAGAACAGCCAGTTGATCAACGGGTTGGGGTGAGAGTAAGCAGGGAAGCCCGCTTCATCCAATCTGCCGAGTTCGGCTTCTGCAAGGACTTTGCGAATTGCTGAACGATAACGGGTTTTGTAGGCGTTGAACTCGGAGGTGTTCATTGTAAGAAAGTGTGTCACCCTGAGGGAGCGTTCCCTTCGACAGGCTCAGGACAGGCTTTGCGACCGAAGGGTCTCGACCTACGTTATTGGGAATTCTTCGCTGAGCTCAGAATGACATGCCACGGGCAGTTACGGGATTGCCCCGTATGTCGGCGCGCAGAGGATGTCGTAATATTCCAGCTCGATAGGTTGGTTTTGTTTGGCGTATGCCGCGGCTTCATTGCCGATGTTGCGGACGGTGTCAATGTTCGATTGCACTTGATAGGGCCAGTAACGCGGAATGACCATGCGCGGGTCATTGACATATCCTTCAGCGAGATAAGCGGGCCGCGCGGGGTCAGGCTGGTCTGCGAGCGGAATCCAGTTATACATCACTGGTCCGCGCGGGTTGATGGTGAAGCCGAGACGATAGCCATATCCCCGCGCGAATTGCACAGGACGGAGTCCGAATCCGCCGCCGGGCCAGATGACGGCAAGAGGTGTCTTGTTGAAATTGGTTTGCAGGTCGGCGATGGATTTCTCGAATTCCGTTTTGATGAACTCGTCTGTGGACGAATCTCCCATGTTGATGTTGTGGATGTAGCCATGCGATTGGTGATCCAACCAGCCTTCGGCTTCGAGGGCGATGTTGGCGTCTATGCTGATGGCACGCGGACCGTCTTCCAAACTGATCCAGCCGTTGACAGCCTGCCAGCCCCACTTTTCGTAAAACGGGCGGAAGTGATCGTTGAAGTATTCGCCCTGGTGACGGTCATCTGAAATGAGGAGGACAGAGCGCGATGGAATCTTCGCGTTGTGATCCATGAAATCCGCCATTTGGGTCGCGTTGATGGCTTCGAATCCCTGGTCTTTGAGATCGTTCATCATCTTCCTGAAATCAGAGGCGAGGATGTCGCTAGGGTCGTCCACAGAATCTTTGTTGATGCCGTGGAACATGATGACCATGACCACCGTCCCGGGCGCGGCGTTCGTTGAACTCCACTTGTTGAGGAGATATTCACACGTATCTTGAATGTAGGTGTGAGGGGTATCCAGCGGATTTAATTGACTCGCGACAAATGTTGAAGGGAGTGCAGGAGGTGTGCGGATCGCAGTTGGTGGCGGGATGGGTGTATCTGTTGGGGCAGGAGTCTCAGTCGGTTGAAATTGCGCCAGCGCGGTTTGAAAGGCTTGGGTGAAGAGCGCGTTGACATCCGAGGTGGGGGACGAGGCTGAGGGAGCGCACGCTGTCAGGATAACGGCGAGCAGGCTCAAGCGTAGAAAGAGGCGATGGCCCTCACCCTGCCCTCTCCCAAAGGGAGAGGGTCTACTCATTGCTGTCGCCTTTGATGAAGGCTTCCACTTTTTCGCGGCAGATGTCGTCGCGGAATTGTTTCGGGGGAGTCTTGAAAAAATAAGACGAGGGTCCGATAATCGATCCACTTAATTTTCTATCGAGCGCGATCTTGGCGCAACGGATGGCGTCAATCATTACGCCCGCCGAGTTGGGGCTGTCCCACACTTCGAGTTTCACTTCCACGTTGAGGGGAACGTTGCCGAAGGTGGTGCCTTCCATGCGAATGTACGCCCACTTGCGATCGGAAAGCCAGGGCACGTAATCGCTGGGTCCAACATGAACATTATCTGCGCCGAGCTCATAAGGAATCATGCTGGTGACCGCGTTGGTCTTGGATATTTTTTTGCTTTCGAGTCTTTCGCGTTCGAGCATGTTGAGGAAGTCGGTGTTGCCGCCGAAGTTGAGTTGGTAGGTGCGGTCAACTTGCACGCCGCGATCCACGAAGAGGGTGGCGAGAGCGCGATGCAGGATCGTCGCGCCAACTTGTGATTTGATGTCATCGCCGAGAATGGGAAGTTTCGCATCGCGGAATCTTTTTGCCCAATATTCTGACGAGGCGATGAAAACGGGGATGGCATTGACGAACGCGCAACCGGCTTCGATACATTGTTCCACGTACCACTTGGTCGCCATCTCAGAGCCGACGGGGAGAAAGTTTACAACCACGTCTGTCTTTGTATCTTTGAGGAGTTTGACGATGTCTGCGGTTGGTCCGGGAGCTTTGGTGACCATGCCTGAAAGATATTTGCCAAGCCCGTCGTGTGTCATGCCGCGCACAACGGGGACGTTGAGTTTCGGCACATCGGCAAACTTGTAGGTGTTGTTGGGTTCGGCGAAGACGGCTTCAGATAGATCCTTGCCAACTTTCGTGATATTCACGTCAATGCCGATGGTGAATTCGATATCGCGGATGTGATACCCACCCAGACGCGCGTGCATGATGCCTGGGACGTTCGATTCATCCGTGGTGTCTTTATAGAATTGGATTCCCTGCGCGAGAGAGGAGGCGCAGTTTCCCACCCCGATGATTGCCACGCGTACTTTTTTTTGTGCCATGTATTACTTCTCCTTGTTTGTGCGGTGATTAGGTGACAGTCACTTACTTTGTAGTTGACCCTACCGCTTGTCTCATTATTTACTAGACCTCTTGCGAAAGTCTTCTTTGCCACAGAGATCACAGAGAAAATGGGTTTTAAGAGCTTTTTCTCAAAGATCTCTGTGTGCTCTGTGGCTGATTGTAGTTACTTATGCAAGAGGTCTACTAACTTTTTGGATTAAATTGCAGGCTAAATTTCCTACATCGAGTTTAGATACACATGCCAAACATACGTGCGGCACTCTGTAAACAATATCTCGCGGAAGTGACTGTCACCTGCCTGATTACAATGATTTGACTATTCTTTTGCGCGGTCGGTGTTGTATAATTTGCGCAATGGTAACCAATGAGCGGCTGGATCACCTGGAACGCCTGGTTGAAGTGGTGCGGGGTCTCACGACAGCGCCTGACATTGAAGCATTCCTGCAAACCGTAATTAACGAAGCAAGCGAGATGACGAACAGCGAGTTCGCCTCCATCCTTGAATATGAGGAGACCGCGGAAGAACTTCGCTTTTTGTCCATGCAATGGATCCATCGCGAAGCGCTTCGCCCGGTGGGCGTCCCTTTGGACGGAAGCGCGGCGGGCTGGGTTTTCCGCAAGGGTCAGCCGTTGATTATACAGGATACAAAGATTGACCAGCGCCATTTCAAAGTGCCGGATCAAGTCTCGCAATATCAAACCAGATCCCTTGCGGCGGTTCCGCTCATGGTGCGCGGCGAAGTGATCGGCGTGCTCGAAGCGATCAACAAAAAGGACGATGCGCATTATACCGAAGAGGACCTGACGATCCTGGGGACGCTGGGCGCGCTTGCCGCGCAGGCGATGCGCGACCATCAATTGCAACGGAAAGTCAGGGTAGCGCGCATCGAATTGGCGGAACTCGAACGCCTCAAAACGGACTTTATCGCGATCACGTCACACGAGCTTCGGACTCCCCTCGGCTTGATCCTCGGCCACGCCACGTTCCTGCGTGAACTGGCTGGCAGCGAATATACGGAACAATTGGATACGATCATCCGCAACGCGACCAAGTTGAAGGACATCGTTGAAAACCTTTCGGATGTGGATAATTATCGGACCGGGTCCGCGCGGGTGCGAAGTAACCAGGTGTCGTTGACCAAAGTCGCTGAGGATGTCATCCTTACATTCCAGGATGAGGCGAAATCGCGGAACATTACGCTGAAGGGTGAGCTTGGCGATTCTCCATTCCATATTGATGGGGACAGCGTGAAGATCAACATCGCGCTTAGTAACCTGGTGAAGAACGCGATCCAATTTACGGAATCTGGCGGGGAGGTGAAAATAATTATTGAAGAAGACTCGGGTTATATGAAAGTTGCCGTCATGGATGACGGGATCGGAATCCCTGCAAAGGATTTGCCGCGTGTCTTTGAACGCTTCTTCCAGGTGGAAGAACATCTCACGCGGCGCTATGGCGGGATGGGGCTTGGGCTTGCCGTTGCCAAAGCGATGATCGAATTACATCGCGGAAGGATCTGGGCGGAAAGCGAAGTGGGCAAGGGAAGCACATTTACATTTCTCTTACCGATCCATCAATCACAACGACCTGCGCCTGCATCGAGTCAATTTGTTTAACCCCTGCTCGTCCGCCATCGGGCGGATTTTTTTATGAAGATCATGCTCCGGCGGCGTCCTCGCCGCCGCTCCACAGGAGTGCTTCGCAAAGGACGGCGGCATGAGCCTCTATATCCATTAACTATCATATAATTACCGCACCATGCCTCCCCAGTTTCTTGTCTTTGGAAATTTGACGCGCGAATACTTGTTGCCTGCAATGGGTCAGCCGCGGCTGGATGTGGCGGGGGGTAGTCTGCTGTACGCGGCGGCGGGGCTGAGGGTGTGGGAATCAGGCGTCGGCTTGGTGGGACGCGTGGGCGATGATTATCCGCGCGCGTGGTTGAATGAGTGCAAGTCGCGCGGGTTTGATACCAGCGGAATCAAAATCCTTTCCAAAAATTTGGATGTGCGTGAGTTCGTTTCCTATAACGAATCATTCGAAGCCAGCGAACTTAACCCGATCACTCACTTTGCGCGCCGCGAAATGACGTTTCCAAAAAACCTGCTGGGATATCAACCGCTTGAAGAACGCGCGCTGGATGAGGCGAGAAGGCTTATTGTTACGGATATTCCTGAAAATTATCTATCCGCGCGCGCCGCGCTGATCTGCCCGATGGATTTGACGGCGCAGAATCAATTGATCGCGGGTCTGAAGCGCGGGGACACGCACACGTTCATCCTTGACCCATTGCATACAAATATGACTCCGAAAGCAAAGCGCGAACTCCCCGCGTTGTTGGACGGCGTCACGGCTCTGCTCCTTTCGCAGGAGGAGTTGCGTAATTTATTTTGGGGCGAGACTCATGATCTGTGGGAAATGGCGGAAGCAATTTCGATGTATGGTTGTGAATATGTAGCGATCAAGTGCGGCGCGCGGGGACAGTTGCTTTTTATCGCGAGCAACAAACGCAAATATGAAATCCCCGCATATCCCGCGCGCATTGCCGACCCCACCGGCGCGGGTGATGCGTTCGGCGGCGGTTTTCTCGCGGGCTATTGCAAAAATTATGACCCGCTTGAAGGCGTGTTTTATGGGAGCGTTTCTGCGTCGTTGAAGCTGGAGGGGAATGGCGCATTTTATCCGCTGGAGGTGATGCCCGGTTTGGCGGAGGCGCGGTTGAACGCGGTGAAAGAGTTGGTGAGAGAAGTATAAGTGGTAAGTAGTAATTGGTGATTGGTGGTGGTCGAGTAGCCCTGAGCGTTTGTTGCGAAGGGCGTATCGAGACCAGAGAATTAGCGAATTGGAGACTGGAGATTGAATTTAGCAGAACGCGTGATTGACCTGGCAATACAGATCCAGCAATTTCCTGCGCCTACTTTTGAAGAAGGGAAGCGCGCGGAATTTGTGCGCGTGTTGTTTGCAAAAGAAAATTTGGATAATGTTTCCATGGATGAAATTGGCAATGTGTTTGCGCGATTGCCTGGAAATGGAAACGGGAAGCCGCTTATCGTCAGCGCGCATTTGGATACGGTCTTTCCCATGGATACAGACTTACGCGTCACGCGCCGATCAGAGCGGATTCATGGACCCGGGCTTGGGGACAACTCTCTCAGCGTTGCCGCGTTGTTCGGGTTGTTGTGGATGTTGCGCTCACAACTGCCCTCACCCCAGCCCTCTCCCGAAGGGAGAGGGGGACTCGCTGGCGATGTGTGGTTTGTGGCGAACGTCTGTGAAGAGGGACTCGGCGATCTGCGCGGCATGAAAGCCGTTGTTGATCGTTTCGGCGCGGACGTACAAGCGTATCTCGTGCTTGAAGGTCTGGCGCTGGGACACGTCTATCATCGCGCGGTGGGAGTCAAACGGTATCGCGTCACAGCAAAAACAGCAGGCGGGCATTCATGGTCAGATTATGGCAAACCATCCGCGATCCATGAATTGTCGAGACTGATCCTGGAATTGACTTCGCTTGCATTGCCCAATCATCCGCGCACGACGATGAACGTGGGGAAAATATCGGGCGGCACTTCGATCAATGTGATCGCCTCCGAAGCGTGGATGGAGTTGGACTTGCGCTCGGAAGGGCAGGAGTCTTTGGCGGGGTTGGTGTCAGCAGTGGAAAAATTAATTCGTGAGCGAAACCAGCCCGATGTGAAGTTTGAAGCGGAAGTGATCGGTCAACGTCCTGCGGGTGAGATGTCAGCGGATGATCCGCTCGTCCAACTTGCGCAGGAATGTATCCGTGAGCAGGGCTTGGAGCCTGTGCTGACTTCCGGCTCAACGGATGCGAATATCCCATTGAGCAAAGGCTATCCCGCCGTTGTGCTGGGTGTGACAACAGGCGGCGGCGCGCACACGACGAATGAATTTATCAACATCGCGCCGATTGAAAAGGGGATGGGGCAGTTGGTGAGGTTTGTGGAGAGGGTGTGGGATTAATTCTCGATTAGGCTGTTCATTATTTCTTGAAGCCTTACAACTAGATCCTTACCCCACGCGAAATGAAGGGGGTCGGCCCACAGATCATCGAGTTGATGTGCCCAATCCAGCGGGGTTGGTGGATGTTCCTTCCACTCGGTTCCTTTATCGTAAAACAAATATGTGTCCCATGCGATCATGTTGTTCGCACCTATGCTTTCCGCGATGATTTTTCCTGCTACTTTATTTGGATCGTAAAATTGTCGAACTTGTTCGCTCTCAAAGATTTTTGCGGAATTGCTAACAGACGCCTCATTGTCCCCCGCTAGCATATTAATCCAGACGATAATAATGTCAATGTCTGCTTGATGAGATTCCTCAAGCAACACTTTATGCACCGCACGGGCGCCAAGAAGGCATGGTTCTCAAGTTGGAGAGACCAGTGCGATGAATCTGAATTTGCCCTGGTTAGCGTTGTAGTGATCTTTAATTGGAGTGATGGAATCACCCAAAGAAACTATCACTTCAACCCCACCACATCAAACACATCCAACGGTTGCGTTTTGCCCTTCACGATGAGAGGCGCAAAGGGTGTCGCTTCCACTTCATCTTTCACGCGTTCGTACGCTTCCTTGCTGATCAAAATTTGATTCTTCGCGGCGTTTTCCTGAATGCGCTTGGTGATGTTTACGCTATCGCCGAGGGAGGTGAATTCGAGCCGCTTCTCGGTGCCGATCCAGCCGAGCACGGCTTCACCGTAATGAATGCCCACACCAAAATCGAGATGCGCTTCCTTGGGTAATACTTCATGTAATCTTGCGATCGAATCTCGAATCGCCAGCGCGGACTTCACCGCGCGCAGGGTGTGATCGGGTTGAAGGATCGGCGCGTTGTACCATGCCATCACCGCGTCGCCGAGAAATTTATCCACGGTGCCTTCGTGCGCGAGCACTGCATCTGCGGCGGCGGCGAGATATTGGTTCAACACGGCGACCAGATCTTCAGGAGAATGTTTTTCGCTATAGGAAGTGAAACCACGCACATCCGCAAACAGAACGGTGATGAAAACTTTTTTCCCGCCGATCTGCAAAGTATTCGGGTCAATCTGATCGAGCACAGCAGGTGAAACCATTCGTTGCAATAACCCGCGCTGTGCCTCGAGTTTCTTGCGTTCGGTTAAATCATCGAGCACGATCGCGACGCCATGTGTCTTTTGCCCCGCATCTTTTAGCGGAGAAAGATTCAACCGCCAGTCTACGTTGCCTCCCTCCGCAAGGCTTCGGCTGAGTTCCAGCCCCACGATGGGCTTTTCACTTTTTCGCACGGAGGCAAGGTGCGGCATGATGTCGCTGGCAAAGGTAGGGATGATCTCCTCAATTTTTCTGCCGACGATCTCTGCGGACGTGTGCCCAAAAATGGACGCGGCGGCTCGATTACAAAGGGTGATCTGATCCTGCACATCGGCTGTGATCACCCCTGACACGATGGATGCAAACACGTCATCCATAAGGTTTTTGAGTTCGGTCACTTCTTCCAGTGTGCGTTTGAGCGAGGAGAACAGACGCGCGTTCTCGATGGCAACTGCCGCTTGATTTGCGAAACCTATCATTAAGTCGCGGTCTGATTCGGAAAAGATTCCCGTGCGGATGCGGTTATCGGTGTAGATCACACCGATCAATTCAGTTTTGACCATCAGGGGAACACACAAAATCGAACGCAGGTTGAACGCGATGATGCTTTCCTGCCCGCTGAAGCGCTGATCCTCACGCGCGTTGGTGGTGAGCACGGCTTCGCCCCCGTCAATGACGCGCTGCACAATGGTGCGGCTGATGGAGGATTCGTTCTGGTTGATCGATTCCTGTTCCCAATTGCGCGCGATGCGAATTGCCATTTCTCCGCGTTCGTCGCGCAGCATCAGGAAGCCGCGTTCCGCTTCGGTGAGGCGGACGATGGTATCCATCACGATCTGCAGAACTTCATCCACCTCAAGTGTAGAGTTGACGACCTGTCCGATTCCCGCCAGGGCTTGCAGGTTCCTATATCGCTGTTCGAATGGTATCAGCATTTCGCTGATGTGTTCGAGGGAGATTTCGAGATTGTTCAACCCTTCAATGGCTTCAGGTGAACGGGCGGCATCCAATGACGCACGTAATTTGGCGCTTTGTTTGGTTACTGCAAGGAGTTGATCGTTGATCGAGGTGGTCTTTGTTTTTGCCGTTGCCGTCGTTGCCATGAGGATTCCTTTACCTGTTATGCGCCGTCCCGCAGGTTTATTTTGCAGAGCAGGTTTGAATTACGGCAACCTGCGGGACGTTAATTACATTTTGAGGGAGTATTTGCCTGTCCAGAAGTGGCGGATGCGAGCCAGGATGATTTGCGCGCGGATGTTGAGTGCCGCTCGGCGCGCCTGGTCGGCGTCTGCTGTTCTGGAAGTATAAAGGTATGTCTGGTGTTCGTCCAGCAGGATTTTTATGTTTGGGGCAACTTCAGGCAGGAGATTAACAAGATTGTCGGCTCGTTCGGCAGGCGTGGCATGGATGGGCGGCGAGGCATCCAGTTGACGCAAGCCAAAGTTGATGCTTTCAAATGATCTTTCGATGGATGATAATTTTACCCAGCGTTCCCAACGCAGTATCCAGCCGGGCGTTTCAACACCGCCTCTCTCCATCGTTGTGCGGACGAAGGATGGCAGGCGTGCGGGCAGGGCGTAGCGGCGGCTGAGGAAAATTGTCAGCGCGGCGAGGGCTGTGAAAATTAGAAGCAGGTTGAGAGGAGAAAGAAGCGGTTGTTCCGTTGGAATGGACGCATCGAGCCCTTCGTCGAGTCCCGGGTCTCTGGATGCGAAATCTGCATTATCTTCCTCTAAAAGATCAAGAGGGTTGGGAGGCGTGTTTGCGGCGGTCGAATCTGGCGGTGGCAGGGGACGATCTAATGGGGCCTGGTTGCCGGTTGGCTCAAACTCGACCCAGCCGATGCCGGGGAAATAGACTTCGGGCCAGGCGTGGGCGTTATTTTTGCGGACGGTGTAGGTGTTGGTCGTAATATCTTCGACATCTGCCGCGAATGATTCGCCTCGGGCAGTGCCGGTTCCCTGCGCGAAGCCGACCGCGAGGCGCGCGGGAATCCCAAGCGAACGCAACATGAGGACTTCGGCTGAGGCGTAGTAGACGCAATAGGCTTGCTTGTGTTCAAACAGAATCCACTCGAGCAGGTCTGTGTTGCGCGGCGCCACCGGCACTGTGGGCGCGTATTCGATTGTTTCCCGCAAATAACGCGTGATCGCGCCTGCCTTATCGTATGGCGTTTCTGCTTGCGCGGTAATTTCTTTCGCAAGGTCTTGAATGCGCGGGGAAAAATCCGCGGGAAGTTGCAGATATTTTTCCGTGACCCATTCGGGATATTCTGTTCCCGCTGCGCGCAATTGTTGAAGATTTGGGTTGTTCAAGATCGCTTCCACCTGATACGTTTCGCCCGGGAGGAGCAGGGGAGAGGCATTCCATGAGGTGACTTCTTTTTCTTCGTTCGCAGGGGAGGTGAGCACAGACCCGGGCCGGCTGAACCAGACGGGTTGCGATGGCGCATAGATCAGGGAGAATCTTTGCTCGCCGGCGCTGAACAAAAACCGTGCGGGTTCGCTTTGCTGTTCAATTGAAACAGTGACGCTTTGATCCAGAGGGGAATATGTTTCTCGGGTTGCCCCGGTTGTAAACCATTCGTTGTTGAAAAAATGATCGTAGACTCTGCCGCGCCAATAATATCTGGGCGGTGTTTGGTCGAAGGGCAGTTCGGGCACTTCCACTTTGAACATCAAGATGTCGGAAAGCGGGAAGCCCAGCCCGAGTTCGAGTTCGGCGCCGTAAAATTCACCGGGTTTTCCGCCGCTGGGTGAATCCAGCGCGCTGACGGCGTTTTCCATTCGGTCGGTGAAATCATTCCAGGGTTTGGTGATCTGGTTCCAGACCCGCCGCACTGAATCGATTCTCATGAATGAAGAAGGCATCGTCCAGGCGGTGAGGATGATCAAGCCCGCGGCGATTGCCATACTGCTCGTCAGGTCAATGCTGTTTTCGGGCGAGAGAAAGACGCGCTTTTCCCTCCAGCGTTTTTGTTCCTGCAAAAAATTTAACCGCCCCAAAAGGAACAACGCAACCAGGGCGAAGAAAGCCAGGACCCATAACCTGCTTGTTACTGCGTTGTCATAATTTTGAATGACAAGAATTCCCAGGGTGGACGGGATTGTGACCGCGAGAAAATTCTGGTGTCGTGTCAGATGAAAACCCGCCGACGCGCTCAATACCCAAAACGCCACAGACATAATGGCGATGAAAAATAGCGGGTCTTCGACGGGCCGCCGCGTGAAAAACTCTGAGATGGAAAAAAGCAGGCGGCCGCCCACGCTGGTTAATTGTTCCTCCAAACCAACCTGCTGGTCAATGACCCGTATCCATTGCAGGGGCAGGAGGCAGAGCATGTAAAAGAGTGAAAGCCAGCGCGTGGTGCGACGCGGGAGGCTGCTGTATCCGCACCCCGCGCCGATCACGAACGCCATGGATGTAATTCCCTGCACCAGGTACAGGAACGGAGTCCAGGCGGTGATGACGAGACGCGACGCGACAACCTGTAAGAGTACAAACAACAATGCGACGGACAGCCAGTCCCACCAGTGGTGTTGCGCGGTTTGCGCGGTTGCGGAGGTTTTATCCATCCCCCGAGTGTACAATTAAGAAGGTATACCGTCAAATACTGCGGAGGGGTTTTTGAAGCCGGTGTCTTGACATTTAACAGACCTCATGCGAAAGTCTTTTTGCCACAGTCCCATTCTGGGATGATAAGATCACAGAGAAAATGAGTTTTTCTCAAAGGTCTCTGTGGACTCTGTGGCTAATAAACCGTATACTTATGCAGAAGTCAAATGTGGAAGGATCAACGAAAAGGAGGACGATATGGATTTCCTTGTTCAAAACGGTATTGACTGGATCGTTGCGATCCAATCTCTCGGCGGCTGGTTCGAAACGCCGATGAAGTTTTTCTCCTTCCTCGGCACGCAGGATTTTTTCTTCCTTGCCCTCCCGCTCATTTACTGGTCAGTGGACTCAAGACTTGGGCTTCGTGTGGCGCTGATCCTGATGACAAGCGTGAGTCTAAGTTTCTTTGCCAAGTTATGGTTCGCGGGTCCGCGGCCGTATTGGGTGAGCAGTCAGGTGAATGCGTTTTCCGCTGAATCATCCTTTGGCATCCCATCAGGTCATGTGCAAAATGCTGTCGGCGTGTGGGGCATCATTGCTTCGGGCATTCGGAAACCCTGGGCATGGGTCGCGGCGGTGGCACTGGCTTTCCTCATCGGTTTTTCACGGCTGTATCTCGGCGTGCATTTTCTGCATGATGTCCTCGCGGGCTGGTTGATCGGTTGCGTGTTGCTTTGGGCGTTCATAAAAATTTGGGATTCGACAGCCGCGTGGTTGAAAACAAAAACGTTTTCACAGCAAGTACTTTTCGCGTTTGTTATTTCATTGATTCTCATCGCGATGGGTGCATTAAGTGTGGGACGATTGGATGGATATGTCTTCCCTGATGAATGGACGGATAATGCGCTTCGCGCGGGACCTTCGGTGCCTGCTCCTGTTTCGATGGAAGATGCCATCACCTCAGCGGGGACGTTCTTCGGCATCGCGTTCGGTCTCGCGTGGATCATGTCCAGGGGCGGGTATCAGGCTTCGGGTCCGGTGGAGAAGCGGGCGCTAAGGTTTGTGATCGGCTTGATCGGTGTCCTCATCCTGTGGCGCGGGTTGGGGTTGGTCTTCCCAGGCGGCGATGATCTGATTGCATATATCCTTCGTTACATTCGGTACACGCTGGTTGGTTTCTGGATCATCGGCGGCGCGCCAGGGTTGTTTTTTCGTTTCAAATTAGCCGATGCGCCCAAGATGCAGGGTGTCGCTCTGATATAATCCCAAATCTACTAGATGACAAAACGCAGTAACGACTTCAGTCGTTTGCGTATAAGGCGACTAAAGTCGCCACTACAATTTTTTTGGGAGCGATTCTGCATCAATGACCCTCGAACGCGGCGCATTACTTCACAAACGATATCGAATCGTTGAAATTCTTGGCCAAGGCGGCATGGGTTCGGTATATCGCGCCGTGGATGAAAACCTCGGCGTGGATGTTGCCGTCAAGGAGAACCTGTTCACCACCGATGAATACGCGCGGCAGTTCCGACTCGAAGCGGTCATCCTTGCGAATCTTCGTCATCCGAATCTTCCGCGTGTGACGGATCATTTTGTCATCGGCGATCAGGGGCAATACCTGGTAATGGATTACATCGAGGGGGAGGACTTGCGCCAGCGCATGGAGCGTATGGGCAACATCACGGAAGATGAAGCGGTTTTGCTGGGCGCGGCGATGTGTGACGCGCTGATGCATCTCCATACTCGCAAGCCCCCGATTTTGCATCGCGACATTAAACCCGGCAACGTCAAGATCACGTCTGACGGACACATCTTTTTGGTTGATTTTGGTCTTGCCAAAGTGCTGCATGGCAACCAGGCGACAACGACCGGCGCGCGAGCCATGACCCCGGGTTATTCTCCGCCTGAACAATATGGCACCGCGCGCACGGACCCGCGGACGGATGTGTATTCACTGGGCGCGACGATCTATGCGGCGTTGAGCGGCATCATCCCGGAAGACGGTCTCGCGCGCGCGATGGACAACACCCAGTTGACTCCCTTGCGAAAGCGCAACAGCAAAGTGTCACGACGGTTAGCCGCGGCGATAGAAAAAGCGATGGGCATTGACCCGATAGACCGTTTTCAAAATGCTGATGAATTCAAACATGCGTTGCTGGGAGCCAGGTCCAAGACCCAGCGCTTACCCGGCGATTACGTGATCCAGCCTCCGCCGCCCGAACCTTCAGATGGGAAAAAACAAACCTCCATCGAAAGGGCATCCGGCGCCATCCCCGGCTTTCGTGACTCAAATGATTTATCCGCAGAAGATGCGCCGGTTTTCAAGCCTCCGCGCCGGAAAAGGAAGGGCGCCGTTCGTCGCGTGGTTTCAGCCGTTTTGTGGTTATTGTTAATTCTTGCGGCTGGTACTGTTGGTTTGATTCGATTCAGACCGGACCTTATCCCTCCTGTGGTGATGAGTCAATTGAATTCATTGCCCATCCCGTTTCTTTTTCCGGCAAACACCCCGACTCCGCTTCCCGTTCCAACGGATACACTGTTAGCGACAGAGCCGCCCATCGAAACAGGAACAGCCATCCCTGCGACAGCGACGCGTACTTCCACTGTTGCGCCCACTGCGACGAAGCAGCCAACCCTTGCAGTCTCACCAACCGCGGATAACACCCCCATCCCTCTGCCGACGTCCATTGGCGGCAGTGTCGGGCAGGTGGCGTTCGCGTCGGCGCGATCCGGCATTCCTCAAATTTATCTCATCAATACAGACGGCACAAATCTTCAAGTGATCACAGACATGGACGAAGGCGCGTGCCAGCCCTCCTGGTCGCCGGATGGATCGCAATTTGTGTTTATCTCTCCCTGTCGTGCGCGCGGCGAGTTTTACGAAAATATTTACAGCGACTCCAGTTTGTATGTAATCAATGCGGATGGAACCGGCTTGAGACCGTTGACTGTGATCCCCGGGTCAGACTTTGACCCTGCCTGGTCGCCGGATGGAAAACGAATTGCGTTTGCCTCCGTACGTGATGGTCGAAAGGAAATTTACGTCCTCACCGTTGATTCGGGCGCGGTGATCCGCCTTACGAATTCAACAGGTAATATTGAGAACACCCAGCCATCGTGGTCGCCATTTGGGAATCAAATTGCGTACACAGTAAAACGACTTGACGCGTATCAGGTTTGGGCGATGACGGATACCGGACAGGGAAATGTCCAACTCGTCCGTAGTGGACAGCAGCTGTGGGATTATCTGCCGATCTGGTCGCCGGATGGTGAAACCATCCTCTTCAACCAAAGAAACCTTGCGCCAACCCGTCCGTGGTTAATGAGTATTCGATATGAAGATCGCGATGAAAAAGACCCGACCAGGCTCGACCTGCCAACGCCCATCGAAGATGTTCAATTTTCACCGGACGGTTTGTGGATCATCTTTGAAAGCACGGACGCGGGAGGAAATCGCGATGTCTATTTCACAACAGTCACCGGCGGCGACCGCACCCGCCTGACAAACGATCCCACCGTTGATTTCGACCCAGCCTGGCGACCCGCGCAAAACCCATAATTCGAGTCATCAATTTTAGGAGCGTGGTGAAATGCATCGCGTTCTTAATCTCCCTCTCCCACAGGGTTAGGGTGAGGGGAACTCTTACATATGGCTTTCTCAAAGTAGGTTGCCAAAAGGAGGTATGTCATGCTGAGGGGCGTTTTTTTGCCCCGAAGCATCTCCACGACAACGTGAGAGACTCTTCGGTTGCTGAAGAACGCTCCCTCAGAGAGACATGATTCTAGACTTTGAGAAGGTCTGAACTCTTACACTCCTCTTATTGACGCCCCTCTTTTCCGCATGATATTATTGCTCCACAATGAATAGCACTCTCAAATTGAGAGTGCTAATTGTATGAAACCAATGCTTGATCTCACCGAACGTCAGAAGACCCTTCTATTACTAATCATCCGTGATTATATCGAGTCCGCCCAGCCCATTGGCTCGAAGCGGCTGGCGGAGCACTATCACCTTGATCTTTCCTCGGCAACGATTCGAAACGAAATGTCTGCCCTCACCGAGATGGGATACTTGCGCCAGCCGCACACCTCTGCGGGACGCGTTCCCTCGGAGGATGGCTATCGTTATTTTGTCAGCCAGATGATGCACAATGCCGAATTGCCCGAGGCTGTGCAACACACCATCTCGCATCAGTTTCACCAATCCCGCGCAGATATGGATCAGTGGATGACTCTCGCCGCCTCCATCCTCGCGCATCAATCGCAGGGGGTGTCCGTGATCACCGCGCCCCACGCGGAACAGTCTCGCTACAAGCATGTTGAATTGATCTCAACACAGGGGCGGCAAGTCCTCATGGTTCTGGTGATGGCGGGAGGGGAGGTCAGCCAGCAAATTCTGACTCTGGCGGAACCCGTGACGCAGGATAAACTCAGCCAGACCGCCACGCGTCTCAACGGACTTTTGGCTGGTCTCGCCGTGGACGCGATCTCCTCGCTGACAACCCGCCCCGACGCGCTCGATCAGGATATTCTGATTCTGATCGCGCAGGAAATGCGCCGCGCCTCTGAAAGCAGTTCGGGCGAAGTTTACACAGACGGCTTGACCAATGTCTTATCTGAACCCGAATTCGCCGAATCAGACGATGCCCGCCGCGCCTTGAAAATATTTGAAGAACCCTCCACATTGCAGGATTTGCTTGCGCGTACAACGATCAACAGCAACATCGGCGGTTTGCAAGTGCTGATTGGCGGCGAAGGCGGATGGGAGGAGTTGCGTCAGTGTTCGATGGTGATCGCGCGCTACGGAGTCCCGGGCATGGCAACCGGGACGCTGGGCGTGCTGGGTCCCATGCGCATGTCTTATGGAAAGACAATTCCAACCGTGAGGTATGTGGCTGGATTGCTCAGTGATTTGGTGAACGATACGATTGTTGGAGAGTAATGCGACATTTATGTCGCTGACGCAAAGGCGACATGAATGTCGCGCTACAAATGAAATTATGAATAGTGAGAGACAACAAGCATGACCGACAAAAAGAAACATAAACACAAAGCGGAAGAAATCAACGAGATAAAAGCCGAAGCGGTGGCAACACCTGAGGTCAGCGAGCAGGTATCGGCTGAGATGGACGCGTTGAAACGTCAACTTGAAGATGCCGAATTTAAACTCGCAGAGAGCGTCGAAGGCTGGCAGAGGTCTGTCGCTGATTTCCAGAATTATAAAAAGCGCGTCGAGCGCGACAACGAATTGATGTACGCTTCGATGAAAGGCGACATCATCAAGAAAGTTCTGCCCGCGCTCGATGACCTGGAGCGCGCCCTGCAAAACCGTCCCACAGACGACGCGTGGGCAAATGGCATTGAACTCATTGCGCGCAAACTACAAAATATTTTGGATGCCGAGGGCGTGAAGAGGATCGAAGCCGAAGGCGCGGAATTTAATCCCATCTTCCACGAAGCGATTTCGCATGAACCCAGCGAAGAGGTTGAAAGCGGCCATGTGATCGCGGTGTTGCAAAACGGTTATCTGTTTGGTGAAAGAGTAATTCGACCTGCCCTTGTGAGGGTGGCGCAATAGCAAAGTGTCACGTTCCATGTGTCAAGTATCAAGTTGCTTGATGTGTGATTGACCTGACACCTGATACTTGATACAGGAGAACTGAACTTATGGCAAAAATCATTGGTATTGACTTGGGGACGACCAACTCCGTCGCGGCGGTGATGAGCGGCGGCGAACCGGTTGTGATCCCATCGGCAGAGGGCGAGCGACTTGTTCCCTCTGTTGTGGCAGTAAATAAAAACCATGAACGTTTGGTCGGGCGCGTGGCGCGCAACCAGGCGATCACAAATCCGCAGAACACCATCTTTTCGGTGAAGCGATTCATGGGGCGCAAGGCTGATGACCCCGAAGTGGAACGCACGCGCAAACGTGTGCCGTACGCGGTACATGCCGCAGACAATGGCGATGTGCGCGTCCAACTCGATGAAAAAGATTATTCTCCGCCTGAAGTTTCGGCGATGATCCTCGCGAAGATCAAGTCAGACGCAGAGGCGTATCTCGGCGAGCCAGTCACGCAGGCGGTTATTACGGTGCCAGCATATTTCAACGATGCGCAACGCAACGCAACGAAAGACGCGGGCAAGATCGCTGGTCTCGAAGTTCTTCGCATCATCAACGAGCCAACCGCGTCATCGCTTGCGTATGGACTCGATAAAAAGAAAAACGAAATTATTGCCGTGTATGATCTGGGCGGTGGCACCTTCGATATTTCCGTCCTCGATGTGGGCGATGGCGTCTTCCAGGTGCGCGCCACAAGCGGCGATACCTTCCTCGGCGGCGATGATTTCGACCTGCGTATCATGGATCACCTCATCGAGCAGTTCAAAAAAGATAACGGCATAGATTTGCATAATGACCGCCAGGCTTTGCAACGTTTGAAAGAAGCATCTGAAAAAGCGAAGATCGAACTTTCGACGACGATGCAGACGGAGATCAACCTGCCTTATTTGACAGCGGATGCCACCGGACCGAAACATTTGGTGATGACCCTCACCCGCGCCAAACTCGAACAGATCACCGCGGATCTCGTGGACCGGACGATTGCTCCCCTTAAACAAGCGATATCCGACGCTGGATTGAACGCGAGCGACATCCATGAGATCGTAATGGTGGGCGGCATGACGCGTATGCCTGCCGTGCAGGATAGAGTCCGCGCGTTCTTCGGCAAGGAACCTCACAAAGGTGTCAACCCTGATGAGGTCGTCGCGATTGGCGCGGCGATTCAAGCAGGCGTGCTCGGTGGGGAAGTGAAGGATATTCTCCTGCTCGATGTAACGCCTCTTTCATTATCCATTGAAACGTTAGGTGGAGTTGCTACACAACAGATTGAACGCAACACAACGATCCCGACTCGCAAAAGCCAGGTGTTTTCAACTGCAAGTGATAGCCAGACTCAGGTTGAAATCCATATTTTGCAGGGCGAACGCCCGATGGCGACGGATAACAAGTCGCTGGGTAAGTTTATCCTCGATGGGATTCCTCCCGCGGCGCGCGGCGTCCCGCAAATTGAGGTGACGTTCGATGTGGATGCAAATGGAATCCTGAAAGTCAGCGCGCAGGATAAAGCGACGGGTCGTTCACAGCACATTACGATCACAGCCTCTTCGGGTCTTTCGGATGCGGAAGTTGAGCAGATGCGCCGAGATGCCGAATCCCACGCTGACGAGGACCGCAAGCGCAAAGAATTGATCGAAGCGCGCAATCATGCCGATAATACGGCGTACGCGGCGGAGAAAGCATTGAAGGAGTTTGGCGATAAAGTGCCGGCAGAGACGAAATCTGAAATTGAGACGAAAGTGGCTGAGGTAAAGAAGGTTGCCGAAGGCGAAGATGTCGCCGCGATCAAAGCCGCGACGGAGTCTTTGGGCGAGTCGATTCAAAAAATTGGAGCCAGCGTCTACGAGCAGAATCAGCCGTCGGCTGGGGAAGAGGCGGGTTCAAATCCAGATGCAGGACCGGATGTGGTGGATGGGGAAGTTAAAGAATAGCTGGCTTCAGGCGGCGTCCTCGCCGCCGGGGACGGCGGCTTGAGCATATATGAACAACCGCGATTATTACGAAACCCTGGGTGTTGGACGGAACGCGAACGATGATGAGATCAAAGGCGCATTCCGTAAACTTGCGCGCCAGTATCATCCTGATGTGAGCAAGGAGCCGAATGCGGAGGAAAAGTTCAAGGAAGTGAACGAAGCCTACGGCGTGCTTTCGGATGCTGAGAAGCGCGCGCGGTATGACCGCTTTGGCAAAGAGGGACTCGGCAATATGGGCGGAGGCTTCCACGATTACAGCGCGGACTTTGGCGATATTTTCGAAGACTTGTTGAGCGGCTTCGGCTTTCAAACTGGACGCCGCTCGCGCAAATCGCCGCGTCGCGGGCGCGACTTGCAGATGCAGGTCACGCTGGCTTTTGAAGAAGCAGTCTTTGGCATTGAAAAGGAAATCGAGTTCCAGCGCGAAGAGACTTGTTCGCGTTGCGGCGGCTCAGGTGCGGAACCTGGCACATCGCCAATCAAGTGTTCCACTTGTAACGGACAGGGTGAAGTGCGTCAGATTCGCCAGACCTTTTTAGGTCAGATGGTGCAGACCGGGACATGCCCAACCTGTAATGGCCGCGGTGAAACTATTTCGTCGCCCTGCAAGACCTGCCGCGCAAGCGGACTCGAACGCAAAAGCATCAAGAAGAAAGTGCAAATCCCCGCAGGCGTGGATGTGGGCACACAAATCCGTTTGAATGGAGAGGGTGGACCCGGCGTGTTCGGCGGTCCGAATGGCAGTTTGTTTTTGGTGTTGGATGTCAAAGCGCACAAATTCTTCAAGCGCCGCGAGAACGACATTATTTTGAATCTCGATATTAACGTCGCGCAGGCGGTGTTGGGCGCGGAGGTTCAAGTTCCAACAGTTGACGGCGATGAGAAGTTGAAAATCCCTGCGGGGACTCAGCCGGGCAAAGTATTTCACATTAAGCATAAAGGCGTGCCGCATCTGCGAAGGAGCGGACGCGGGGACGAGTTGGTGATCGTCAATGTGGCGATCCCCACCAAGTTGACGAAGGAACAACGCGAAGCGTTTGAAAAATTAGCGGAGAGTTTGGGTACAACGGTCAAGCCGCAGGAAAAAGGATTTTTGGATTGGTTGAGTGAGGCGTTGGGGGGATAAGAGCGGTAATTGGTAATTAGAGATTAGAGATTGGTGAGCGGCGAGCGGAGCATCAGTGGTTGATAACTTGATTGATAAGCCGCCAATATTTGGTTGTCAGAAATTTCCAAAAACCTGGAACAATTACGAGCGTTTGCTCGTTTTTAATTCAATAAGTAGATGGATGGGTTTTCCTCATAAAAGGAGATGGAAAATGAAACTTAGCAAACGTGCCCGTTGGATAGTTGTGGTCATGGTACTGGCTGTGTCATTGACGATGGCTCTGGCACAAACGAATGTTGTGCGCGCCGCGATTACCGGCGCTCATGCGTTCGAGGTTTATATGCGCCTTGAGACTGAAATTATGCAGAAGACACCGGCTGGGCGATATTATGAGTCTTTGCTTTGGAAACATAACGATGAAATCATGCAGATCATGAACGCTCATCCTGAACACAACAAAGAGCTTTTGAATGCAACCCTTCTGTTTGTCCCTGAATTGGATTCTTTGGTAAATGGGGATGGGGATAAAGCGTATGTCACTGCTGAACATGTCGAAAGCCTTCAATCAGAATTGGATTGGTTCGCTTCTCTAGGTAGCCCGGCTTTGCAGGAAGATATAGCCAGAGAAAGCGAACGTTTGCAACTCGATCATTTTGAGGGGATGACGATAAATGAAGCCTGGGATTTTATCAATTCAAGTTGGTCCCCTGATGCGGTTGTGGAGAAAACTTTAGTCCCTGATTCTGATGGGCTGTGGGCATATTACATCCACAATGGGGTTTATTTGGAATATCCCAGCAGTTATAACTTGCAGGTCTCAGAGACCGAAAAAGATTATGTTTATTTTATGCCGTCAACGGGGATGCCTGAAAACTGGAATCCCTGTGTGGTAAAGGTGCGTATTTTGAATATTCCGGTTGCTGAGAAGGATGCAAACAACCCTCGTTCCTGGTATGCTCCTGATACCATTGTATGGGAAGATGCTGTTCAAAATGCTGAATTTCCTGGTATCGAATTCATTTCAAGCAAACCAAACCTGACGACAATGGGTTTTCATGCCTTTCAGTACAATCAGGAAAATCAACTGGCGGTTGATATATGGGTTTTTGCATACGAGAATCCCCAAGGTGAGTCCCTTGATTATTCAGCCATGGTAAACCAGCGATATGAATATTTTCAACATATGGCGGATAGCCTACGAATTTGGAAGCCGTAAATTTTCGGAAGACAGAATGGCGAGCGGACGTAATGTCCGCTCGCTTTGTTTTATAATGCGGGGACTCTTATGATGAGAATCCTATTGCGTATCTGGCGAATATTTCCTCTTTGGGTTCATACGCTTGCCGCGCGGCTGCTTCGTCCAAGATTTCGCGTGGCGGTTGCCGCGCTGGTGTTTGATGAGCAGGGACGGATTCTGTTGTTCAAACATACGTATCGAAAGCTGGCGTGGGGTATCCCAGTGGGTGGGCTTGAATATGGCGAGCAACCTGAGCAGGGGGTCATCCGCGAGTTTTTTGAAGAGTCGGGAATGACCATCGAAGTTGAAAGACTCTTGTTTGCTGACAGCTCAAAACTTTTCAGGCATGTGGCTTTGATATATTTGTGCAAAATTATTAGCGGCGAATTCAAGGAAAGTTATGAAGTCTCTGAGATAAAATACTTCGATGTGGATGACCTGCCACGGATGTTGTTCGATGAAAAGGATTTGATCCGATTCGTGCATAAGACCTTGTATGAACATGAACTGGCTTGAAGTTTCATTGACGGTGGACGGCGAACTTGCCGAATCGGTTGCGGATGTGTTTGCGCGGTTTGCGCCCAATGGCGTGATGACCGAGCAGGGCGTCAAATACAACGATGCCGAAGATGCAGGCACTCCAACCGGACCGATCACCGTGCGCGCGTATTTGGAGGTGAACGATCAACTCGAAGAGACGCGACAAAAACTGGAAGAGTCACTTTATTATTTGGGGATGATCCAGCCTGTGCCGACTCCCGTCTACAAACAGATCGCGGATCAAAACTGGATGGAAGCCTGGAAGCAACACTACAAGCCGATTCTCATCGGACAGCGACTCCTCATCCTGCCCGCGTGGATGGAGTCACCTGACCCGACTCGCGTAGCCATCAAGATTGACCCAGGCATGGCGTTCGGCACAGGGACGCATCCAACGACGCAGTTGTGTTTGGAGTTGATGGAAGCATGGTTATGTCACCCTGAGCCGCAGAGCGGCGAAGGGTCTCCTCAACGTGTTGGAGATTCTTCGCTTGCTTCGCAAGCTCAGAATGACATAAAAGTCATTGATGTCGGTTGTGGCTCAGGGATCCTCTCCATCGCCGCGATAAAACTTGGCGCGACAAAAGTATTGGGCGTGGATGTTGATGCAGAGTCCATCACCAACTCGCGCGAAAACGCGGATGCAAACGGAGTAGGGGAGGAGTTGATTCTCGGTGCAGGTTCTGTGCAGGAGATTCTCGAAGGCAAATTCGCTTTCAGTAAAGCGCCGCTGGTGGTGGCGAACATTCTCGCGCCGGTGATTATCCGTCTCTTTGTTGCGGGTCTCGCAGACTTGATCGCGGATCACGGCGCGGTCGTCTTAAGCGGGATTCTGTTCGAGCAGGAGAAAAGCGTCCTCGAAGCCGGGCAGGCAAAAGGTCTCCGGATGAACGAGCGCAGGCAGAGTGGCGACTGGGTCGCGCTGACGATGAGTCGCTGAATCCCGTATGAATTCCCCACGATGTACTATCTAAATAGTTACGACGTGATGATAAAATATAGTCTACTTTAATTATCAAAAGGAGAGTGTGAAATGAAAAGCAATACTAGGATTGTTTTGGCGATTACGGCGCTTGCGCTCGCCGCGTTGGCGTGCCAGGCAATTTCAGGAGCAGGAGGAGCCAATGTTCTTTTGAGCGATAATTTTTCATCCGAATCCTGGGGCATCGGGACGGACGCAGACAGTTCGGTTGAATATTCAAACGAAGCGTTGCAGTTCATCGTATTCACAACCAACTATTTTGTGTGGAGCACCCCTGATGATGTGGATTACTCGAATGTTCATATCGAGGTGACTGCGCTCAACAACAGCACAGATCCCACGACGGCATTTGGGATCATCTGCAATATGCAGGTGACGGACACCTCCTACTATTTCGCGGTCACTGCCGCCGGGCAGTATGCCATTGCCGTGTCGGCCGTGGCATTGGATGACCTGTTCCTCACCAACAACGATACGTGGGCAAATTCAGATCTGATCCCGCAGGACGCCTCCTCCTATCGCGTGGGCGCGGACTGCGGAGGCAATGGCGCGTTGACTTTGTATGTGAACGGTCAGCAAATTGATTCTGTTACTGACTCGACATACACCTCCGGCAATGTGGCATTGTTCACATGGAGCGGCGAAGAAGCCGCGGGCGCGAATGTGTCGTTCGATGATTTCGAGATGACGGAACTCCCGTAGTTTCTGCTTTTGATTTTGAATCCTGCGCTCCTATCGGGCGCAGGATTTTTAATTTCAATCACAGACAATCTGTGCTATGATTCGACCAGCATGGATCGCCGCAGACTCGTACTTTATTTGTTACTGAACATCTTTATCTCTGCCTGCGTGACGGGTGCGATCCTCTTCTGGTATGACCGCAACTACCGCGCGGCGACTCTTTCTTCGGTTCAACCTGCCGCGCCCGCCCAAAGCGACTCTGCTCCTCAAGCGACTCTGAATCCACAAATTGATATTCCCGTGGAGATCGTCAGCGTGATCGGCGCGGGGACTTTGAATGCGGAGTGGGTGGTGGTCAGGTACAGAGGTGATGACCAGCTTGACCTGGCGAACTGGGAGTTGAGGGACGATGAGCGGAACGTGTTTGTCTTCCCGCAACTCAGTTTGCACACCAATGGAGCCGTCCAAATTCATACTGCTTCGGGAACAAACACCGTGATTGATTTATACTGGGGCTTGAGCGACTCGGTTTGGCAATCTGGTGAGGAAGCGCAGTTGTACGATCCGAGTGGAAATTTGCGCGCGGTATATAAAGTGCCATAAACAATAAGATCAGAAAGACAAGTGATAAAATATGGCATCAAATACCATGTCTCATACAGTCAGAGCCTTATCATCCATCGAATTAGACTCTTATCGGAAATCACTTAATAATCGTAAAAAGATCAAGAGTCGCTCTTCGACGCGCCTGAGTCGAGCGCGTAAAGCCGCGGGTCGAGCGGCAATGATCTTAAGGAAGCAGTTTGGCGTTACGAAAGCGGTTTTGTTTGGTTCAATAACGTTCCCCTCCTTATTTCACTCACGTTCCGATGTGGATATTGCCGTTTGGGGATTAACAGGCGGCGCTTACTATCGCGCGGTGGGAGTTTTGCAAAGCCTTGATCCTGAAATCGGAGTAGATTTGATCGCTTTTGAAGATGCTTCCCCTGCGCTTCAGGAAGTAATACGCCGCGATGGAAAGAGTTTATGAGCGATTATGCCGCGCTTGCAAGCCGCATACGCATTGCCCTGCAAGATGTAAATCATAATGTTCGCCGCGCCCTTGACCTGAGCGTCAAAGCGCGCACAAGCGGCGATGACGGTTATTGGGACGGCGTTGCCCTTAATTTGCACGGCTTTTATACGGGCGTTGAACATGTTTTTGAGGACATTGCGCGAACTTTGGAACAGAGCATTCCCTCTGGTTCCGGCTGGCATGTGGATTTATTAACGCAAATGAGCGGAGAAATCGAAGGCGTTCGGCCTGCGGTGATTTTACAGACAACGAGAAATGCTCTTGATGAATTTCGCGGTCTTCGCCATGTAGTGCGAAATGTTTATGCTTTCAACTTGCGTTCAGCCCGATTGAATGAATTAATATTGAACCTGCCCGACTGCTTTAACGCTGTGCAGAGCGATCTGCTTGATTTCGCCCAATTTTTAGAGAGCGTTTAAGTGAGATTATTTGATCCAAGCAGAAATTTGCGCGCGTTTTATAAAGTGTCATGAATTCTCCGCTGGTTGAGTAGGTCGAGTGGTTTTCTCGACCGTATCGAAACCAGCAATTTGAATAATACTTATAATTCATGTTTGAAGGTTATTGGTGGTTTTGATACGTTCCTCGCTCTCGCCCGGAACTACTCAACCACCGAAGTATAAAAAATGACCCAAGCCCTCTACCGAAAATACCGACCGAAAGAATGGGCAGAAGTGATGGGGCAGGATCACATCGTCCAGACCCTCAAGAATGCCATCGCGGCAGATCGAGTTGCTCATGCTTACCTCTTTGCGGGTTCACGCGGGACGGGCAAGACCACGCTCGCGCGGCTTTTGGCGAAAGCAGTCAATTGCACGAATCCCGATCCCACAAAACGACCAGATAACGAATGTGAACACTGCAAAGCTGTCAACGAGAATCGTTTTATGGATCTGATCGAAATTGATGCGGCGTCGAACACATCCGTTGATGATGTCCGTGCCTTGCGCGACAAAATCAACTTCTCGCCTTCGCAGGGCAAGTACAAAATCTATATCATTGACGAAGTCCATATGCTTTCAACC
>Ga0247727_10003047_pt1 | contig 37538 bp, 25 predicted proteins | sample WisWelCaveWW1625_FD_202498 | JGI IMG/M metagenome (GOLD analysis project Ga0247727, IMG submission 202498) | Biofilm microbial communities from Wishing Well Cave, Virginia, United States - WW16-25 | ecosystem: Environmental > Aquatic > Deep subsurface > Groundwater > Cave microbial mat | place...
GCGCAAGTGAATGTCACTCGCTCAAAAACGACGCTGGTGCAGGCGAAATATGACAGCATGATCGCCCTCGCTTCGCTCGAAGCCGCAATGGGCGTGTTGCAGCCATAAGGAACAGTTCAATTACTTTTAGCCTGAGGTGGTGGAAGATGTCAAACAAGAAAAAGCTTCTTATTTTCGGCGGCGTGGCGGTGGTCATCGCTGCGCTGGTTTTCATCAACATGCGGCGCGGCAAAGGCGGCGAGATCGAAGTGCAGACCGAGAAGGTCATGCGCAGCGACGTCGTGCAAACCGTCTCCGGCTCCGGCAAGGTGCAGCCTGAAGTCGAAGTGAAAATCTCTGCCAATGTCGCCGGCGAAATCATTCGCATGCCCGTGAAGGAAGGCGACCGAGTGATCAAGGGCCAGGTGCTGTTTGAGCTTGACAGGATGCGCTACGGCGCCTCCCACGAGCGCGCCATCTCGACTTTACAATCGGCGGAAGCAGCATTGTTGAAGTCGAAAAGCACCGCCAAACGCGCTGATGAGCTTTACGCCAAAAACCTTTTTTCGCTTGCCGAGCTTGAGGTTGCGAAGGCCGATCTCGCGGTTGCGCAAAGCAGCGTCGATCAAGCGAGGGCCAGCGTCACCCAGGCCAAAGATGATCTCTCAAAGACGACGGTCACCTCGCCGATGGAGGGCATTGTAACCAAAATCAACAAAGAGCAGGGTGAAATCGCTTTGGGTTCGTCTTTTCAAGCCGACGTGGTGTTGACTGTTGCCGATCTTACGATGATGGAGATGGTCGCGCAAATAGACGAAAATGATGTGGTGCTCATTCAACTCGGCGACTCGGCGCGCATCGAGATCGACGCCATCCCCGATGTCGTTTTTAACGGCCAGGTTTATGAAATTGCCCATACAGCGACGACCACAGGTCGCGGCACCCAGGAAGAAGTGACAAATTTCGACGTGAAGATTAAAATCGTCGACAATGTCGAAAAACTACGTCCGGGTATGTCGTCGAGCGTGGACATCGTTACCGAAGTCCATCCTCACGTATTGAACGTGCCGATCCAATGTATCACCGTTCGAGACAAGAGCGCGCTGAAAGATACCACGGCTCAATACACCGTCATCAAATCCAAATCGACAACCCGGCTCGCATCGACAGAAGCAAGCAACGGCGCGGACGGCGGCGCCGAGGGTATCGCCAAAATCGAAGTGCCCGTGCAAGTCGTTTTTGTAAATGAAAACGGCGCGGCTAAGATGCTGCCGGTGCTCACGGGCATCAGCAACGACACGAATATCGAAGTAACCGGCGGCCTGGAGGAGGGGCAGGAGATTATCACCGGCCCATACAGGATTTTGTCGCGCACGCTCAAGGACGGCGATCGCATCAAAACCCAAAAAGAGCAAGAGAAAAAATCTTCCGAAAAGAAAGCCTCATCGTAAGGCCAATTGAATCAGGGAGTGTGGTCATGCTTATCGAAGTGAGTAATCTGGAGAAAACCTACGTCATTGGCACCGTCGAAGTGAATGCGTTACAGGGTGTCAATTTGAATATAGAGAAGAACGAGTATGTTGCGATCATGGGACCGTCCGGCTCCGGCAAGTCGACGCTGATGAATATCATCGGCTGTCTCGACACGCCGAGCAAAGGTGAGTATAAATTCGTCGATCATTACGTCAGCCAAATGAACGACGATCAACTTGCCGAGATACGCAATCGCCAGATCGGTTTTGTTTTTCAAACCTTCAACCTCTTGCCTCGCGCCAATGCTCTACACAACGTCGAGCTGCCGCTGATCTATGCCGGCGTGCCGTCGGCCAAACGCCGGATGCTTGCCAAAGAAGCTCTGGAGCGCGTCGGTTTGGGTGATCGTATGAATCATAAGCCGAACGAGCTTTCGGGTGGACAGCGTCAGCGCGTCGCCATTGCTCGCGCCCTGATCAACAAACCGAGCATCATCCTCGCCGACGAACCGACCGGCAACCTCGACACCAAGACCGGCGAGGAGATCATGGTCATCTTCGAAGAGCTTCATGAGCAAGGCAATACCATCATTCTCGTTACACACGAAGAGTATATTGCCGAGCATGCGAATCGCATCGTGCGCCTCCGCGACGGCGTCATCGAGCGCGATGAGTCGGCAACCAATGGCAAATCCAAAACCCGCAGGAAATAGCTCATGTCGATTTTCTTTCTGGATTTGTGGGAAGGCGTCAAGATCGCCCTGCAAGCCTTACGCGCCAACAAGCTGCGCTTCGTGCTGACCACGCTGGGCATCGTCATCGGCGTGACCACGGTCATCATCATCGTTTCCATCATACAAGGCCTCAACAAGGCTTTTGCGAAGGAAATCTCCTCTATCGGCACCGACACGCTTTACATTTCGAAATTTCCCTGGGTCATGGATGGTGAAGACTGGGCGGTTTATCGCAACCGCCGAGATTTGACCATGCGCGAGTACGAGGCCGTGTCCGAGCACGCCACCCTGGTTTCGGCAGTGGCGCCCACCCTAAGGACTCGCCGCCGTGTGAAACACGACGACATTGCACTCGACGACATTATGATCAACGGCACTACGGATGCTTATACCACCACCGCGAATGCGCATCCGGCCAGCGGGCGTTTTTTATTGCCCGGCGACGTTGAACACCGCCGCAGTGTATGCGTGCTTGGCGCCGAGGTCGCAGAAAAACTTTTCGGCAGGGATGAGCCGCTCGGCCATCGCATCAGTGTCGGCGGTTATAAGTTTCGCGTCGTCGGCGTTCTGGAAAAGCGCGGGAAAATTTTTGACTTCAATCCCGACTTGTTGGTTCTAACGCCGATTGGCACATTCGAAAAAATATTTGGCCGCGAGCGCAGCGTCGACATTCAAGTCAAGGTGATCAATTTGGCCAGGCTGGAGGAAACGCAGGACCAGCTCACCGGCATCATGCGGCGGGTTCGCAAGCTGGGTCCGGGCGATTCCGATGATTTCGCGATCAATCAGCAGAGCATGTTGACAGATCTTTACAACAACTTGACCGCGGGTTTGTGGGCGGTGGCTATCGGCGTCGGCTCCATCTCATTGCTCGTCGGCGGCATCGGCATCATGAATATCATGCTGGTGTCGGTTACCGAGCGCACGCGAGAGATCGGCATTCGCAAAGCCATCGGCGCAAAGAGGTCAGACGTTCTCTGGCAATTTTTAGTCGAGGCCATGATGGTGTGCGGCATCGGCGTTATTATCGGCCTGGCCATCGCCATCACTATCGTCATGCTTGTTGCAAAGTTTTCCCCGCTGCCGGCGGCGATTACGCCGTGGGTCGCGGTGCTTGGGCTTGGCTTCACTGTGTCGCTCGGATTGTTCTTCGGCATCTATCCGGCGAGCAAGGCAGCGCGCCTCAATCCGATTGAGGCACTGCGGTACGAGTAATCTCAAGAACGTCAAAAGAAACTAAAAACCAAAAAAGCCGCACGCCAAGACGCGAAGAATACGCAAAGAGATTTTCTTTGCGACACCTTTGCGACTTCGCGTCTTGGCGTGAGCCTTTGCCTTTCTTACTCGAATGAGACAATAAATTCATGGTTCTAGGCGAAAGCATCAACATCTCCCTCGACGCGATTCGCGCCAACAAGCTGCGCTCGGCGTTGACCCTGCTCGGCATCATCATCGGCATGACGACGATCATCGGCATGCAGTCGTTAGTCGGCGGATTGCAAGAAAGTGTGCAGGGCCAGCTCAGCCAGCTTGGCTCGAATACTTTTCAAGTGCAAAAATTTCCGGTGATCCACACCAGCCGCGAGCAATGGATGCGCTTGCGCAACCGCAAAGACCTATCGCTTCGGGAATATGATGCGCTGGTGGATTACACCACGCTCACCAAGCAGGTTGGCGCGGAGGTGTGGGACTTCGGCAATACCGTGCTGCGTTATGGCGATAAAAAAACACTACCCACGTTCAGCATCGCCGGAGGAACGACCGAATTCATGGAAAACAACGGCTACCTGATTCGTGAAGGCAGGTTCATCTCGCAGGTCGATGTCGACCACAACCGCAAGGTGATCGTGCTTGGCCAGGATCTGGTCGATCGCCTTTTTGAATTTGAAGACCCGCTGCAAAAAGAAATACGTTTTAACGCCGAGCGCTTTCAAGTCATCGGTGTTCTGGAACCGCGCGGACAAAGCTTCGGCAACAGTCAGGATAATCTGGCGATCATCCCCATCGGCGTCTTCTTTGATCTCTACGGTGAAAAGCGATCCATCAATATTACGATCATGGCGAAGAGCGCGGAAGTCATCGAAAAAGCTATCGAGCAAGTGATCGGTATCATGCGGGCGGTGCGCAAAGTGGCGCCTGGGGATGATAATGATTTCGAAGTTTTCTCGAATCAGACATTGATCGAAGCCTTCAATAATCTGACAAAATACGTTCGCATTGCTGCCATCGCCATTGCCTCGATTTCTCTGATCGTCGCCGGAGTTGGTATCATGAATATCATGTTGGTGTCGGTCACCGAGCGCACGCGCGAGATCGGCATCCGCAAGGCGCTGGGCGCGACGCGGCATCAGATTATGTTACAGTTCTTAATCGAAGCGATCATCCTGTGTGAAATCGGCGGGGTCATCGGCGTCGCCATCGGCGTCGGCATCGGACAATTGATCTCCGCTATCAGCCCGTTGCCGACCGTCATCCCGGTGTGGGCAGTTTTCCTCGGATTATTTTTCTGCTCATTAGTCGGCTTGTTCTTCGGAATATATCCTGCTACGCGCGCTTCGCGTTTGGATCCTATCGAAGCGTTGCGATATGAATAAAGCGTAATCCGTAATTCGTAAAAAGCTTTTTACGAATTACGTTTTTACGTTTTACGCATCACGCATTAGCTCCTACCTGAGTCGAATCACAAACGCGGCAGTGACGAGTATCTTTAAGCCTTCGATGTCACTCGCAATCCCTTTATAATCGTCGCCGAAAAGAAAATTGTTGTACTCCGCCGGAAATTTTTCAAACCCGGCGGCAATTTTGGCCGGATCATTGTCTACAAAAATCTTCTTTTTGCCGCCGGAATAGATCGGATAACTGATTTTAGCGGTAAGCAACATCGGCTCCTTCAAGACGCCGAAAGCGATGCCCAGATCAGTTGAAAACGACTTACCGGCTTTGTACGTGCCGGTCAATGTTTGATCAGTCACCGCCGTGTCGGCGGCGAAGGTGTAGTCGCTCTTCAAACTGAAATTGCGGTTAAAGGAAAATGAGCAGACCGCATTGACAAACAAGTTGTTCCAGGTGCGTCCCATTTGATATTCGACAAATAGCTCGTTCAGTTTCAACTCCAAGGCGCGTGAATCGCCGTTAAAAAATTCGGCGCCGTCTCTGCTTGTATGAAAATGCGCGCCGGCCAGCACGCCATGTCCCCAACGCGCTACCTTCCGATAGCCGATCTCGACGCGAATGCCTTCGGCTGCGCCAAATCCATCGAAGGGCTTGGCGAGTCGATCGTTGAAGATTGAATTGTATTCGGTCTCGAAGCGATCGAGATCTTTTGAATCATACAATGTTTCTGAAAAACCGGCGCCGAAGGTGAGATACTTTTGGTGGATCAATTGCGCCTGTAATGCCACAGGAATAAACATCAGCAAGAGAATCCTTTTCATGGCGAGCCTATTTGGTTTGGTAAGATCGATTGATTTTCCAACTGCCTTGATTCGACAAACTCATCAACCATCGCGTCGGGTTCACGATAAGGATTTTCCGAATAAAATACAACCGCCGAGGTTGCGAAATTAGCCCTTGACTTTTTCGCCGAAGTTTTGCATATAGAGCCACGCCATCCTAACCTTGAATTTCAACCTTCCCAACGACGATTACACTTCTCGAAGCCGGATTCTTGCAGGGGCATGAGAGCAGGCACTGAACAGGGCGTTTCTTGTTACACGGAGTTCGCCTCTTTTAGATTTATGACGCGGGGGCGCATAAGGATGGACAGCTATGACAAAATTGCATGAACTGCGTTGAAGCTAACCTCACGCCATTTCCTGATGAGCCGTCGCTGGTTTATGCGACAAAACCACCGTTATTTCTGTCGTGTTTTCCAAATTCTTTTAGGACGCCTACTGTCATTAATACCGCGTTATGTGCCTAATGATAAAGATGATACACAGAACTCTTTTGGGGAGGTGAATGCCACATATAAACTCAAAACGAGAAGACTTAGTGCCATCATAATAAGAAGGCATTTGTAGTGAAGCAAGCAAACACAGATATGTCAATCTGTATAACTATCCCAAATTAAAAAGGAGATGACCCATGGTTTCCCAAGCTCTGACTATCCCGTTGAATATCACCTGGCAAAGGTTTGGTTATTCACGCGACATGATCGACAAAAAATTCGGCGATCTGTCATTGCCGCCGAAATGGCGCTCTTCGCTGGCGGTTTTTGCTTACGTCGTTCCCCGCGAGCAAACCGCGGAGTCTTACCCCAATGCGCGCATTGTTTATCTGAAATTGAGCTGCAGCATAACCGGTTGGAATATTTCTGAAGAGCTGCTCGATCCCGAGAAATTTAAGGATACGGAAGACAAGCTTGATGACTTGCAGAATTCGGCCTGGGAAGCCATCAAGGCGCAAAATTGGGCGAGGCGTTACTGGCCGTGTAAGGGGGCAATTGCCCAGATTGCAATTTACCCCCATCCGGATGATAATGTCGGACCCGATGATTTTCCCTTCATTGTGGATTTCCAGCCCCAAAAAAGAGAGTTATATGAAACACGTTCAGAAACCGGTGAATTCCTCTCAGGTTCATCTGAGAAGATAGCCGTTCAAAAAGGTACGACCGCGACGGATTCAACAGAAAAATCAGATATATTGACTGGCTTTGGCGGCAGTGCTGGGGCTCAAGTTGGACCAATAGGTGGCAATGCAAGTTTTAATGTCAGTGGTGAATGGGGAACCCGTTCAAAGCAGGACACTCAAACAGTGGATATGCGAACCACCGATGCTTCGCGAGAAAGAAGAGAAACCACAAGCTTCAACACGACTTTCAGCCAAATGTACCAGCTTTTTAACGGTTATCACCTGGGCACAAACCGCGCTGTTTTTCTGATCGCGCCAAGACCGCATACCGTCAGCAGCGGCCCTCAGGTTGATTTCAATCTGATCAAAGGAAAGCGCCTGCTCGAAGGCATTCAAGACATGTTCCTGATCGTGCAGGTGCCTGATTCATTGAAAGGCATTTGTGTGCAAGCACTTCTGGATACGGGACATACGGTTACTGGGAATAACGACAAAGAACCTCTAGTCCAGGCGGCACACATTCCTGATGATCAAGGTTCTGCAGATATCGATGAGGAGAATCCCGATGAGGATGGTCTTATTCCTATCCCTGATAAGGTCACAGATACTACTCCCTCTACTCACTACAGCCAACTCGGGGTTACGCGCCGAATTATTCGCAATTGCGGCGTTTTTGATGATTCCCATAATTTAATCCCAACTGGCGCCGGCGATTTTCCCGATGAAGCCGAAACCCAGATATCATTCGAAGATTTCGTTCGGCAAGGCCCACAGGAATATCAATTAGCGAAGCAGGCTAAAAACCCGGTTGAGGCGCAGCGCTTGATCGCCGATCAAAGAAATCGCTTGCAACACCGGATTTTGAGCTCGATGCTGAGCGGTTTCAGCTCCGGTCGATACAAGATTCGCGCCCTTGCCGAAACCGAAATCTTTGCCGTAATGACGGGCCTGACCATGAAGCGAGTTCAACGCGAGGCCAATATGTTGGTGCAGCTTAATGTTCTGACCAGCGACGAGCTGGCATATTTTAAGAAATTCAAGGTGCAGACCGTCGGCGATTTTTTTGACGAACGCTTCAAGAAAAAATCGACCATCGACCTCGAGAGGCTTCGCGTGGCACGAAAAAAGATTGTGGAACACGTGCTCAAGCCGGCGAGAAAGAAGAAATAAGCCGAGACTTTGAGAGCGAAAATCGTTCACAAACAGAGCAAGCTTTGTCTTCCACGCGGATTAAAAGACGCCACGGAGAATTTAAAAAAAGCTGCATGGTTTTTTGATCCGTGTGGAGCTTCGCAACGGGCTTGCCGGTTTGAGGCGAAGTTGGAAACGTTGGATGAGATTCCATTAAATAAAAATGAAAGGATGCTTAAAATGCCGGATGGAACAACACCGACAACGACTAATACGGCAGTGATTTGGCCTCGCTTCGATGGAAATGAGAGCCCAGAGAAGCTTCTCGAAAAATTGAGGGAATTCTGTCACGAAGTAGGAGCCCTTGTTGTTAAAGAGAAGGGTCTCGAATCTAGTTCCTTTATTGATAAGGATACATTACTTGCAGACCTTTCTAATAGAGCCTTGAAAATTAAACCTCCCTTTGACCTCGAACCACTGGATAACAGCAGTCAAAATTATCATGATGCTTTGAATGAAGCTTTCAATACCGCCTTCAATGAGGAAGCCGATCTGCTCCTCGCGAAAGCGGGGTTACTGAAGATCGGCAAGGCAATAGTCAATGCATTTAATGAGGTTGCCACGTTGCTGAAAGCATTCGGTGCCGACCCGGTGATGATGTTCAACGGCCAATTTACGCACACGGCACAGGATATTCAAATCGCGGGAGCCGGTATCGACTTTGTCTTTGTCAGAAGCTACGAGAACCAGGCCTTTTACAAAGGACCTTTGGGTTTCAACTGGGACCACAACTACAATCTCTGGCTCAGGGTGTCGGAAGACAAAGAGACGATCATCCGCTCGACCGGCGCCTTGCGTGAAGATACGTTCGTTCGCCACCCGCTATTCAATTATTGGGTGCCGCCGGACGGCCAGGATGGGATCATCATCGAAAACGGGAATTCCTTTATCTGGCAATCTCCCAGCGGTGCGAAGTTTTTCTATGAGGAGGATCAGAGCGGGCTTCCCTTAATTCATCTCATCAACCGCATCGAAGATCGCTTCGGCAATTATCTAAATTTCACCTACCAGGATGGCCAGTTGCGTGTCGTCGAAATCAATCATCCGGAACGATTGGTGGAATTTGCTTACAACGCTTTGGGAAAAATCGCCGTTATCAAAGATTTTACCGGCCGCCAATGGTGTTATGCTTATGACGATTTCGAGGATCTCGTCGCTGTCACCATGCCCGGCACCGACCGCTATGCCCACTGCCTCACCACCTGCTATGAATACAGCTCTTCCCAATTTACCGGCGCGCTGCAGCACAATCTGACACGGATCATCGACGCGAAGGGGCAGCTCTACCTGGAAAATCAGTATGGCGATAGCCCCGGTTTGCTGGAATTCAATCGCGTGGTGCGGCAAAGACAGGGTGGCGGGGAAACATTTTTCGAATACGAGGATGTGATCGAAGAATTCGAGTTCGACTACAGCGAGAGCGAGCGTCCGGCGCATCAGACCGTGATGATCGACCGAAACGGGCAAAGCAGCCGGCACGTCTACAACAAATTTGGCAACCTGCTGTTTAAAGAAGAATGTGCCATGCTCGGCGGCCTGCCCAAACTTCTCCGGTCCCACTACCGCTACAACCGCGACGGCAATCTGGTGGCGTCTCTCAGCCCGGAAGGCGTCATCACCCAGTTTTTGTATGGCCGGGAATACTTTCTCCGGCGGCATGGCATTGAAAATGAAGATGAGATCACCGCCAACGATAATCTTACCATTGAGGAACGGCAAAGCTTCACTCGTGTGCTGGCCTCGGTTCGCCGGGCGAAATACTTCACGCTTTTGGATTTGAATCTGGCGCGTGAGGTTTGGGGCGACATTTTTCCCGATATCATCGGCGGTTTCGATCCGGATGATATCATTGTGAAGTTGACGTACGAGCCGAAGTATGGGCAACTGCTCACGGCTTCGGATTCACGATTTACCAAAAGCCCTGATCCTGCCTTGCAGACGGAAGTATCGGGCGAACATCCCCGCTATGAAGAAACCTTGAGCCGGTACGAATACACCGGCCCGACTGGCGACCCCACCGTGCTGCCGGCAAAAATTCACCGACCGACGCCCACGCTTGCCGATGGCACAACGGGCGATCCGATCACCGAACAGTTCGCGGTTTATGATGAGCGAGGCCGCTTGTTGCGCCATATCGATCCTGACGGTATCGTTACGGAGAACACTTATTTCGGCGCAGGCGATGGCATTAAGGAAGGCTATCTGCGCCGTACGGTGGCAGATGCCGGCGGCTTGGCGATTACCACAGAAGTTGAAGTTGACGATCTCGGACGTGTCGAGGCCGTGCACCACCTCCCGCGCGCCATCGGTGCGCCTGACGGCCATTTCGTGGCCAGAACCGAATACAACGAATTGGATCAGGTTGTCAAAACCATTTTTTCGCCGCCATTCAGTTTCGAGATTCGCCGCTTCTATGACCGAACCGGCCAGGTGGAGCGCGAGGAGCGCGACGCCAAAGATGAAACCGGAGCGGACATTCCCGGCGCGCCGGAAGTGCGAACCTTTGAATATGACGAGGAATTCAACTTAATCAAAGCCACCATTGGCGGCGCAGACCTGGCGACGCACCTGGTCACCAAACACGGGTATACCGCCGCCGGCCAACGTGCCCTTTCCATTCTGCCGCGAGGCAATCAAACCCGGTACTGTTACGACGAGCGGCTGCTGCCGGTGGCTCAGATCGCCGGCGCGGGCACGGGCGAGGCGGCAACGGTCCGTTCCCAATATGACGGCGACGGTAGAGCTCGCCGCGCCCTGAGCGCACGCGGCCATCCCACCACTTTCACCTTCGATCCGTTCGGTCGTGTTATCGCGGCGGAAGACGCCCTGGGAAACCTCACCCGCCTCACCTACGACAAGGCCGGCAATTTGCTGGTGGAACGCTTCTTCGAGCGCCGAAAAGATGGCACTTACGTTTTGCTGGCGCGCACCGAGCTTGAATACGATGAGTTGGGGCGTGCCATTCGCAGCGGCGTCAATCGCTTTGACGATCCGCTGGAAATCCCCTTCGGCGAAAACCTCGACAACGCCTTTCTGGCCTCTCCCGGCCCGGGCGAGTTTTTGCAGATGCAGACGTTTTATGACGTCAAAAGCAGAATCGTTAAAACAATCGACCCGCTGGGACGCGAGGCATTCGTCGAATACGATGCCCTGAATCGTGTCACCGGAACAATCGATCCCTTGGGCAATCGGGTCGAGAGCCGCTACGACGCGCACGGCAATGTGCTTCGTGTCGATGTCCGCGACCAGGTTCGCCACCCGGAAACCGGTGACATTATTGGCGAGCGTATTTTCTCGCGCAGCTCGACTTATGATGAGCTGGATCGTTTGGTGACCGGCACGGACAGCCTCGGCAATGTGACTCGACATGCTTATGACAGCCGTGGCAATCTGGTGCGGCGTGTCGATCCGTTGGGCAACGTGATGAGAACGGAATTTGACATTTTCAGCCGGCGTGTGCAAGATGCCAGCGAGCAAACCGACACCGGCCTCGGCGGCAGCAATCCGTTGGAAGCAGCGATCAATCGCTATGAATATGATGAGAACAATAACCTGACCGCCGTCATCGACGCGCTCGGACGGCGCACCGCCTATGCTTTCGATGCCCTCGACCGCCGGCGGGAAATCATCTATCCCGACGGCAGCAAAACCTCTTTCACTTATGATGCCGACAGCAATCTCATCGTAACACAGGACAACAACGGCCTGCGCCGTCTCATGACCGTCGATCCGCTCAATCGCACGGTGCGCGTCGAGGTGGATCGCACGAATCTGCACCCGGAATTTCTGGTTGAAGGAGCGACTTTCGAGGCGTATGCTTATGACGGCTTGAGCCGGGCCATTCAACAGCAGAACGATTTCGCCCGCTGCGACTTCCGCTTCAACTCCCTGGGCTGGCCCTTCGAAGAAACGCAATCCTTCACGACGCCGGAGATGCCTTTTACCGACTCGCTCCGCCTCGCGCGAGATTTCAACAACGCCGGCGCGTTGGTCGGGCTGACCTACCCCGGCGGCAGAAAGATTCGCTGCCACCGCGACGCTCTTGACCGGCTCGTTCGCGTTGAGAATCTGGCCAAAGGCCTTGGCTATCCCGGCCATTCTGCCACACCTGACGTATACGACATCGCCAAGATCGAATACGCTGGGCGGCATCGCGTGCGCTGCGCATTCGGCAACGGCGCTGCAAAGACGTACCGCCACGATGGCGCTGGACGCCTGATCGAGATCGCCCACCAAGCCGGAAACAATCCCTTGCTGACTATCCAATATCTCTACGACGCCATCGGCAATATGCGGCTCCGCCATGACATCACACCTGCAGGCAATACGGCAGAACCGTTCGGCTACGATTCCTTTTACCGCCTGGTGGAACAGCAGAAAGCATTCGACCGTCCGGCTTTCGATCCAGCGCCGCTTGCCCCGGCTACGGTGCTGCCGCCGGACCCGATTCCGCACCGGCAGGCAGACATCGATGCACTCATCGGCTTGATGGCGCTTGATCCCGCTCAAAAGACCTTTGACTATGACTTGGTGGGTAATCGCCATTCGGAAAAGCTGCCGGAAGGCGACGCGATTGACTGCACGGTCAACAAGCTCGATCAATACACGAGCTGCAACGGCACGCCATTCTTTTACGACCGCAACGGCAACTTGATCAGAGACGGCGAGCGAACCTACCGCTACGATTCACTGAATCGCCTGGTGCATGTGCTGGATGCTTCGACCGGTGATTCTATCGCGCGTTTCTTTCACGATACATTCGGACGGCGCATTTTGGAGCTGCGAAAAGATGCAGCCACCCATCTGCTGTGCGAAGGCGTGAACTTGACTGCCGAATACCGCAATGGCGCCCTATTCGCGCACTACGTGCATGACGACGACGTGGATCATCCCTTGCAGATCGCGGCGCAGGGTAATGAGCACTGGTACCACGCCGACTTGGTTGGCTCGATACGCAATCTCACCGATCGCAATGGTGTCGATGATGCTGCTTATCGCTACGCGCCCTTCGGAAAACTTCTTGCCAACTCTACAGCAGTATCATACAATCCATTACTTTACACTGCCCATCGTTTTGATGATGATTTGGAATTATATGATTACCGTACTCGCCAATATGATCCCCACCGCGGTCGCTTTCTGCAACGAGATCCGAAGGGAATGATAGATGGAACGAATCTCTATTCATATGCTGAAAGCAATCCACTAACCTACATTGATATGTTTGGCACCAACCGAAAGGAAGTCGAAGATAAAACATCTGTGGTGGCAATTAGAATTATACATGAAAAACCATGGTATCAAAAAGCAGGTAGTTTTGCAAAAGGCCTTGGGAAAGCAATGCTAAAGGCTCCGTGGAATGTAAGTGGTTTGGGTATGGCATATAATGCAGTCACAGGAATAAAAGAGGCTTTTGAAGAAGGCGATGTGAAAAAGGGCGTGTACAGCGCATTACCCATTACAAGTATCCCGGAAGGTTTGTATAGAGGGTGGGGAGCGACTAAAGATGCTTGGGAAGGACCCAAAGAAGGACCCCAAAAAGGCGAAAGAGATTATGAGACGCTTGGTGAGATAGGTGTACCGACGGTTTTGAGTACTGCATTGCTAGCCTATGGTGGCTATCGTGGTCTCCGAGGATTGCGAAGCCCTGGTGGACCGGTAACAACTCCTTCAGGACGCGCTATCCTAAGCGGTATAAGTGAAGCTGAAATTGATGCTGCTAGTAGTACATTTGGAAGAAGCGGTCCTATGTTACAAGCAGAAGCACCATTTCCTGGTGTTTGGAGACACACGTTGAATGAATTAGAGACAATGCCCGGAGGAGGACTGCGAATAAACGAAAGTGGGGGTATGTGGATACACGAAATAAGAATGCAAGCTAGAGGATTGGGTACCGGCGCAAATAAAACTACGCGAGTTATGGTACACACAGCAGATCCTAATGCACCAGCGGGATCGAATTCTGCTACCGGAAATACAATGTATATTAGACAAGGTAATTGGAGAATGTTACCCAATGGCACATGGGTAGATAAAACCGCATCGTCGGAACTATGGAATGAGGCACATATCCCAATTCATCGTTAGATGATTAACATCTGTGAAAGTACTTTTCGACATCTTTAAGCCCAAGAGTTTATGAGAAGATGAGGCAAAAGTTGAGTTGTCAGCGAACTGAACTGTTTCGCTTTGCTCTACAACGGGAGTCTATCAACGCAAAGAAAAAAGTAAAGCAAGAGAACCAAAAACTCCAAAAAAATCTTCGGCGCAGAACCGAAAGCGGGCATCCACTTCCTGCCCATGCGAGATGGCGGCAGGGTTGGGTTGGCAAACTTTATCTCACGGCGAATCGCTCAGATCAGCATTGAAATCGACAAGCTCAAGGAGATTTCTAAGATCGTTCAATTTCCACGTGGGCGGTGTTTCATGATAGATTAAATTCGAGGTAATCACAGCTATTGTGAGAAAACCTCACGGAAACAGCGGCATATAACATGCGCATCCACCGGACAGCGGGACAGTGGCATGAATTTCAGGAATCGGCAACTTCAACGTCCGTCCTTCGATCAAAGTCCGTCTCGCCCTGCAGCCGGTGATGCACGGCGTTAGCCGTTCCCTGAATTTGTACCCACCGATTTTTTTATTCTCACCAACAAAAAATGCCCGAATCACAACCCTACACCCGCACAAACATTTTTCCCGGAAGCTGTTTCACCCCGTTTTTAAATTCCAATTGCAGCAACGTTGACAAGACCTGGGCGCTCGTCAGATTAGCCTGCCGCGCCAACGCGTCGATGTGCAGTGGCTCATGTGTCAATAAATCAAAAAGGCGTTGCTCGGTATCGGTCAAAGTTGCCAAAGGCGCCGATCGGCGATTTGATTTTCCAAACAGATCGAGCTGGGCCGTCAGCTCAGAAAGAATATCATCGACTGAATGTACTAAACGAGCGCCTTCTTGGATGAGCCGGTGCGCACCGGCGCTCTTTGGGCTGAAGATGTTGCCCGGCACCGCAAAAACTTCCCGGCCTTGTTCGAGCGACATCGACGCGGTGATGAGCGCCCCACTTTTTTCCCCCGCCTCGACGACCACCGTTCCAAGCGAGAGGCCGCTGATGATACGATTGCGCCGCGGGAAATTAGTCGCATCGGGCTTGGCGCCAAAAAAGTATTCCGAGATCACTGCGCCGTGGTCGCTCAGCTCTTCGACGAGGCGGCGGTTTTCCGGCGGATAAATCACGTCAAGCCCGGAGCCGAGCACGGCGATGGTGCGGCCCCCGGCTTTCAGCGCGGCGCGATGCGCGATGGTATCGACGCCGCGCGCCAGGCCGCTGACGATTGTAAGTCCGCGTGAGACAAGATCGGCGGCCAACCTTTCAGTGACCATCGTGCCGTAAGTAGTTGGCTGGCGCGTGCCGACTATGGCAATGGAAAACTTATCGCTTGCTTGCAGCTCCCCGTTGACGAACAAGATCACCGGCGCGTCATCGATGGTTTTCAGCGCTGAGGGAAAATCTTCATCCCAGAACGTGATGAGCCGCGCGTGGTGCTTATCGAGCCGCGCGAGTTGTTGCGCGGCGCTGTCTTCTGCCGGCGCTTGGCGAATCGCTTCGGCAAGAACTTGATCGATACCATCGGCGCGGCACAACGCCGCTGTCGTCGCCTGCAGAACCGCCGAAGCGCTGCGAAAGTAACCAATCAGGCTGCGCACCCGCGCCGGGCCAATGCCGGGAACCATCAGCAGACGCAAGAGCGCGAGAAGTTCACTTTGATCCATAATCCCCAAAAGACGATAAATGAAAACACAAGAACGATTCGCGCACAGAATTGGAACTCACACAGAAAAAAACCTAAGGTAAAACAATTTGATGGCAATATGATTTTGTCTTTAAATCATTTTGCTTTTTTCGTTGTGGCCTGGCTCCGCACCCTATCTTTTATAAAAGCGGGGTGGAGTCGTCCGCGTTGGGACTTTGATTTTCAATTCTGTGGGAGTTCATTTTCTGTGAGCGAAAAAGGATGGCTCATCTTCAACCAGAATCTTCATTTTGCTTATACAAAATTTTCCACAGCATGTCGAGCAACGTTTGCAAGCCTTCGCCGCTCACTGAGGAAATGCGGCACGTGGGAGCTTCCAAACTTTTGAGAAAGCTATCACCGGGGCTCTCCTTTTCGTTTAGCAAATCAATTTTGCTGAGCGCCACGATGCGCGGCTTGTCCAGCAGCGACGGTTGATAGCTTTTCATTTCTTCAAGCAAGGTTTGGTAATCCGCCTGCGGCTCCGGAGACATTGCATCGATCAGCACTACGAGCACTTTGGTGCGATGGATGTGTCGCAAAAATTCAATGCCCAATCCCTTGCCTTCATGCGCGCCTTTGATCAGTCCCGGAATATCGGCGACGACGAAACTATTATGCTCGCGATAATTGACCACGCCCAAATTCGGCGTGAGAGTAGTAAATGGATAATCAGCGATCTTTGGTCGCGCTGCGGTAATACGCGACAGCAGGGTTGATTTGCCGGCATTGGGCAAACCCACAAGACCAACTTCAGCGATAAGTTTTAATTCGAGATCGAGCCAGCGCGACTCGCCCAGCTCACCCTGTTCCCAGTCACGCGGCGCTTGATTCGTCGAAGAAACAAACCGCGCATTGCCGCGGCCGCCGCGGCCGGCGCGCGCGATGACGATTTCTTCTCCATCATGCGTGAGATCGACAAGAATGTCGCCGGTCTCGCTGTCTTTGATCAACGTGCCAACAGGCAAACGCACCGTAAGAGATTTCCCGGAGCGGCCATGTTTGTTCGCGCCCATGCCGTGCTGCCCGCGCTGGGCGCGAAAATGTTTATGCGATTGAAAATCGAGCAGCGTGCGCATTTGCCCGTCGGCGCGAAAGGTCACGTCGCCGCCGTTACCGCCGTCGCCGCCGTCCGGGCCGCCCTTGGGAACGAATTTCTCGCGGCGAAAGCTGACGCAACCGCTGCCGCCGCGCCCGGCTTCGACAAAGATTTTTGCGGAGTCAACAAACATGAAATTCGATTTGCATTTTGCCGTTTTCAGTTTTCTTTGTGCGGTTCATTACCACTCCCATTTCCAGATCAGATCAAACCCGGTATCCTTTTCATTGCTCTTCGCCGCCTGCAAGAAGAGAAATTTCGCAATTTCATATTCCAGAGAAACCTTCTGCGCGTCCGCCGAGCTGAAGTCGCGGCTATAGCTCAAAAAAAGATCGTTGGTGATGTACTTGCCGACCAACACGCGGGAATCTTTCAGCGGTTGATCTTCCCCGCTTTGAAACTCGATCACATCAAGGTTGAGGCTCTTTGCCAAAGTGTTGCTGATCTGTTTGGATACCAACCCGGCCAGGAGGCCGCTTGCCACCGTCGACGTCAATTGCTCGTTGGTTTTCTGTCTTTGGCCGCCAGTGAGCTCCTCGAAGCTCACGCCAAAAAGGAGATAGGCGAGGGCGTCTCTCTCCTCGATGCCCTCATCGTCGAGCAAAAAGACGATTTTCGGCGCTTCTGCGCGCCCGGTGATGTTGATGCTGAGGGTTTGTTTCTGCTTGGTATACGCGTTCCGGAAAACCCGCGTGGCGTCGAGATCGATCTCCGGCAGCATGTCCTTGTTGCCTTGAAAAGTCAGCGTGCCTTGATCGATGGTGAACTTGTTGCCGTAAAGCTCATACGTGCCGCGCACGACTTTGATGGGGCCGAACAAGAGCAGTTCGCTTTCATGGATCAGCAGGTCAAGCTCGCCTTCGATTTCGACGTTCATTTCCGGCCCGCGCAGCCAGGTGTTGCGCGGGATCAGCACGCGCAATTCGCCATAACTGTTCTTGAGGAATTTGTCCATAAGATCGTTTTTGACCAGCGCGCTGTCGCCGGGCGCATTCTTCTCCACCGGCTCATCGACTTTCATCACCGTCGTCGGTTGCAGCGCCGGCAGAAAAAATCGCGAGCGCGCCACGGTCAAATCACCGGCAAAGCCGGTCTGCTCGAGCGTGCCGCCCACCCTCACGTCGGCGTTTATTCTCATATCCATGTCGCGATTGTGCACGACCAAAAAGTTATCGGCGCGAATAGACGCAACGACGTTGCTAATGGTGGCGTCGGCGAAATCCAATCGCCCATCGACGGTCAACGTGCCCTCATCGGAAACGATTTTAAAAATTTGCAGCTCGACGAAATTCGTATCAATAATAGCCGTAAGCTGCGCATCGCGATACTTGATGCCCACGGTCGGCGCTTCGAAGCCGGCATCCAGAATATGCAGATATCCGGTAGGCTGCAATTTTGAGAGGGTGTTTTCGGCGAAAAGGTTGAAAGCCAGAAGCCCGTGCAGGTTTTTGAGCTTGGGGAGTATCGCCTGCAAAAAAGAAAGCTCGAGACCGTTCGTGTTGAACTGAAGACGCATCGGACGATCAAAAATGAGAACGTCGTCGTGATTGTCCAGCGCAAGATTCATCGGTAAAAAGCCTTCGCCGACCAGAGAGAGATTTTCATTTTGGCGAAGCTCGACGTCCCAAAAGAATCTGTTATCGGCGTAGCCCAGGCTGCCCTGCGCAGTGGGAAAACGAAACTCCGAGAGACGGCCGTCGCGGATTTCAAATTTTCCCTGAAGTAGTGGCGCGGAGGCAGATCCGAAAAATTTCGCAGAAGCCTTGACCACGCCGGCAAATTCATCTTCGCGGCCCATAAAACCGGCGACGTCGGCGATGCTCAAATTCTCTACGCCGATTTGCAAGTCCTCCTCGCCGAGATAATCGAGCCGGCCCTCGGCCCACACCCGCTGCTCGCCCGACAGCAGAATGACGTTGTGTAGACGATAAACTTCTTCGCCGATGTCGATCCACATCGGCGCATCAGACTTCTGCCATTTTTGCCCGGCGAGAAAAATATCCGCACGATCGATATCCAGCCGCGCCGTGTCGCCGAAAGCGTAACGCCCGTCGATTTCGCCGGAAGTTTTCTTTCCACGAAAAAATTTCGATTGAAAAGTCATCTCGCCCGAATCGTACTGCATGGTTGCCGTCGCCGTGTCCAGCGGCACAGCTCCCAACATGAGATCACCGGCGTCTGCCGTAACCGCGCCGCCGTTGATCACACTTCGGAAATCCGCGCGGCCTTTTAGCGTCTTCATGCCGGCGGTATTCCAAACGACGTCATGCAGCGCAAAATCAGCCTGCGTAACGAGTGAATCCGCCTGACCATTCATCACGCCCCAAAAGTCGCCGCCGGCGCGCAGGCTGTCGACTTCGACAAGGCGGCGGATTAATTCAAGATCGCCGAGCGAGCCTTTGAATCGCACATTGCTATCAAGCTCAAAACTCACGTCACCTGAAGCATAAACCTCGGCGGTGGGACCGCGCCAGAAAAGCGAATCAATATGAACAGTTCGCTTGCCCACCCGCACATGCGCGATCAACGAGTCAATACTTGCAATGCCGACCTCGCTTGCCGCCGCGTCGATTCGTACAAACATCTTCAAGCTGTCCGGATCAAATGAACGCCCTGAGCCGCTGCAAGCCAATGAAAGTTTTGTGTTCAGCAGCGGTGGCCCGGCCGAACGCATCGATTCCTCCGCCATTACACCGGCGTAGAATTTCATGATGTCGAAATTTTTCAATGCAACAAGAAAACGATATGAAGGCTCTTCGAAAAGATCGTCGATATCGGTATTGAGCGCGGCGCTGCCCAGCGCAGAAGAATAATCTGCGCGGGTATTCAATCGGCCTTGATCAAGGCGGGCTTCGATCTCAAGCCGCGGGAGCATAAAGCCGGCGACGCGCGAGGTATCGAGCCAAACAATAGCATGAGCGTTTGCACGAGGCCAGCCAAAGCCACTGCCCTCAGCCGTGAAACGGGCATTAATGGAAGTGCGCCTCGCCGGATCGATTCCAATTTTGGAAAGATCAAACTTTCTCATCACGCCTTCGACGGAGTACGTCGAGTCAGTTTCGTCGAGTGTGCCAACAAATGTTGTTGCCGAAGCGCCGAACGCAAGCTCTGAATCCACGCGAAGCGCGCCTTGCGAACGTACAGCATTCATACGACCAATGAGCGGGCCGCGTGCCTCCAAGCCTGAAACGAAGGGATGCAACTCATCAAGCAGCAGCGGCGCGATGTGAAGATTAATCATGAAATCAGCATTCTTCAGACTGTGCACGATGATATCGCCGCTCAGATTTGAAGCGGCCGTTGCCAGTGTAAAATCGTTTACCTGCAAGCTGTCGCCCCCGGCAGCAATCTCTGCGGCCAGAGATTTCACTTCCAAGCCCGGCAGGAAGGTTTCAACCTGAAGGTTGTTGACATTCATCGCCAAGCGATCATCGACAAACGAGCCATCGACTTCGGCGCGCCGCAATTGAATAAACCGGGGAATGATTTGGCGCGCCGTATCAATCGCCGTGTACTCAATCCGAGCATCGTTTATCATGAAAATTCCAAGCTGCACGGCCCAGGGCTTCGACGATTCGCCGCTGCCGGGGCGCAGCAGGTGAGAAAGATTCAACGAACCGTCTTCACGCTGCTTGACGACCAGACGCAGCGAATACATTTCAACTTTCGATAGGTGAAGCGCGCGCCTCATCAAGGCCAGTGGATGCAGGGCAACATCGACTCGAGGAACATAAACAATCGTGTCCGCGTCTTGGATGATGGCAAAATTCTCGAAGCTGAAGCGCGTCAGCAAATTGCCGTCGATGCGGCTGAGCCTGACTTCGCCGTTGATGGAATCAGTGCTTGCGCCGATGATTTGATTGCGCAGCCAATTCTTGAAAAACCGTGTTTGACTGATCGCGCCGGCAATCAAGAGCAGGAGAGCCAATGCTCCCAAAACGAGCGGAAAGATTTTTGTAAATTTTCTTAACATCGATTGTTCGAACGACGCTTTCAAATGCTTAGCTTTGCATTCGGAAAAGGAAAGGATAACACCGGAATTTCCTTATTTAATAAGCAAACTCTTTTCTGGTTATGGCAAAAAAACCTCGACGACCGCTCTACTTCTGTTTAAAACGACTGCCCAATGCTCAAATGAAATTCAAAAGTATTCCCGTCGCCGGTTTGCTTGTTTACCTTGCCGGCGAGATCGAATCGAACCGGCCCAAAGGGGGTGGCGATCCTGAGGCCGAAGCCGGCGGCATAATGCAATTCGGTCGGCCTGAAGGTGTTGGCGCGACGCCACACGTTGCCGAAGTCGAGGAAGGCCGCGCCGCTGAAAATTTTGTAGATCGGATAACGCAGCTCCGCCGATCCTTCGAACAAACTGTTGCCGCCGAGCGGCGTGAGGTCGACGTCGCTGAACGGCCCCAACTGGAATCGTTGCCAGCCTCGCACCGAGGCGCTGCCGCCGGCGTAAAATCTCTCCTCAATCGGCGTGATGCTCGCCGTGCCCACCGGCGCCATGCTGCCGGCTTTGGCGCGATATGCGAAGACCCAGCCAGGGCCGATGTCGATATACCCGCGCCGCTCCACGGTCACTTTCCAATAGGGAAACGTGCTGCCAAACGCTTCACCGGAGTACTCGACCGTAATCGAATTGACCCCTCCTTGCGTGGGATTGAATAAGGGCCGGCTATCGTTGCGCACCATTCCAAACGAGCCGATCGACTTGTTGCGCTTCAACTCCTCCGCCAAGCTCAAGTCTTGCGCGCCCAATGCGCTGTCGGAATCGATGCGGTCGGTTTCGAACCGATAGTTGATGAAGCCGTCGGTAAATCTGCCGAACTGGCGTTGCACCGATACATTTGCGCCCAGGCGGTTGATGTTGAAATTAATTTCGTCTTCGCGAACGAAGAAGGGATTGAACACGGCAACATTGCGCCGGTCGAAAAAGTGAGGCTGAATCAGCTTCGTTTCGATTCTGATTGGCTCGAGCTTGGAATGCTTGAGCTGCGATTCCAAGCGCCGGCCGTCGCCGAGAAAATTCCTGCGGCGCCACTCGAGGCCGGCGCGACGACCGTCTTCCGTGCCGTATCCCACGCCGATCTTCACGGCGTTATGCGCCGCTTCGCGCACCTTCACGACAACGGGAATTTCCACGGCCCGGTTCTCAAAATTGCTGGCGCGCACCGACACATATTGGAATAACTCGAGACGGTAAATATGCTGTTGTCCTTCGGACAAGAACGACTGGTTGTAGCGCCTGCCCGGCGCGATGGAGAGTTCCCGCATCACGATTTTTTCCGGCACCTCCTGCAAGCCTTCGATCTTGACCTCGCCAAAGCGGCAAAATGGTCCGGGCGCAACATCGTAACTCAGATCGACGGTATGAGCAAGCGAATCGATCTTCGTCGAGAATTTGATCTGCGCATAAGGGAAGGACGCAATTGCCAGCGTCGTGGCAATCAAGTTTGCGTCGGCCTGCATTGCCGCATCGCGCCAGCGGCGCCCGCGCTGCATGGCCAGTTGGCCTGGCAACGCACGCCACGATTTTTCATCGGGGATGTTGCCTTCGAGATCGCGCAGCACGACATTTTGAACGATGCGCGGAGGTCCCTCACCCACATAAACGCTCAGCTTGACGCTTTTGCGCCGATCATCGATAATTACGCGATGCGAATCGACGCGTGCCTCGCTAAAACCCTCCATGTTGTAAAATTTTTCAATGCGCAGCAAATCCCGCTTGAATTCCTCGCTGTCAAAAAACGGATCATCTTTCCAAAACAAGAAGCGATGCGACCAGGGCCGCGCTTTGGTGGCTAATACCTCGCGCAGGGCTTTTTCAGAAACGCTTTTTACGCCATAGAGCTTGAAACTTGTCACCTCATAGTCATCTTGCGCAGCAGCGCTTCTGCATGTGACAATCGATGTGAGGAAAACAATCCGCCTGCACCATGGCGACCGGTTGAGGCGCCGGAGTGACATCATTCAATCGCTCGGGATTAATCAAAGTCGCGATGCTTTTTCGCTGCATCAAGAGGAAAACGCCGCTAAAGCGGAACGAAATGATTCGGGAATACGCGTTGGCCGGCCATTCTTGTTGATAAAAACCATTAGCGTCGCTCCCATCGCCATGTTTTTGCCGCTGATTTTCGAGGTCAGCACATAGCGCATTTCCATGCTGCTGCCGCCGAGCTTGATAACTTCGCCTGTGACGATGATGACATCGCCGCCGCGAATGGGAATTTTGTATTCCACCGAAGCGCGCGCCACCACCGGCACGATGCCCTCATCAACCATCTTAAAGAAATCAACGTCCAATTGGCGCAAAAAATCAAGACGGGCTTCTTCGAAATAATGCAAATACACTGCATTGTTGACCACGCCGTAAAAATCAAGCTCGTAGGTTCGAACATAAATTTCCGTCTGCCAGCGCACGGGGAGCATGAACACCTCAAAATTTTATGCCGACATAATAACGCGATTCGCGATTCGATTCGAGACCGTGATACCAGTAGACGAACATCTGGAAAGCAAGCGCCTGCCTGTACGCGGCAACGAAGTCGAGACCGGCGCCGAGCGACGCATGATACTTATGCCGTCTGAGCAGGTCGCGGCCGCTTCCCACTTGTCCCACTTCAATCTGGGATGAAACACTAATTTCGGATGCAGAGAGTTTGAAGAGCAGCGCCACCGGCTTTTTTTTGAGGCGCAGGTTGTTGAGCAGAGAGCCGTAGAACAAATTGACGCCGGAGAATTCATTGTTGTCGAAACCGGACAGGTCGTTGCGGCCGCCGAGAAACTGCGGCGGCGCGTTGACGCCGCCGAGCAACGAGATAAAGCGAAATCTGCCGCGCAAGGAAAAAACGCCGCGATCCAAAGCCCCTTGGGTCGAAAAGCGGAGTTGCCAGTAATCAAAATCCTTTGTGCCAAAAGACAACGACTTGGCAATTTCCACTTCAACAACGCCGTGGCTTTTCAAGCCCAGCACCTCGACGGTATCGACCTTGCCGCTGAAGCCCTGCGATACCGAATGAACTGATTGCGCTTCGAGAGTCTGAACGTTGACGCTCGACGGAAATGAAAATCGCTCATAATTATAACTCGTTGTCGTGGCCAGCGGCACGCCGGTGAAAAAGAGGCCGCCAACTTTTATCCCTTGCTCGCGTCGCCACAGTCGACCGCTGCCAAAAATCGGCACGAATTTCAGTTTGTCATAAACTTGAAATTGCGGTACGATTCTATAGCGCGTGTAGATGTTGCGCAAAGAAAACCCCAGCTCGCCGCGCACGAAATTATAATGCGAACGGCTTTGCGTGAGAAAATTTCCGAAGCGCTTTTCAAAAGCAATGTTGAACTCGCCTTCGGGCAGCAGAAAGGAAATCTCGTTTTCAAGCTGCAGGGCAAACCGCCGCACCGACTGCTCGAGCGCCGATTGCTTGCCGGTAGAATCAGCGCTCGGAGCGTCTTGCTCTTTCTTCTCCGGTGTGTCTTGCCCACAAACCTGCGCCGCAAAAAGAAGAACACACAGAGACGCCGCTATCCAATAAATCTGCGCCGATGAAAAGCGCTTTGGATTCTGTGCATCGACTGTTTCCATTTCCCGATTAGCTCATCCGTTCCTGAACAATCTGGCGGATTATTTGACCTCTACTTTTTCCGCCGCAATCATTTCAATGAGACGATCATGCACGCGACCGTTGCTCGCCATCAATCCTTTGCGAAGACGCAGCTCTTTGGATGAATAGAGAATCGGCTCGCCATGAATGTCGGTCATGATGCCACCGGCGGCGGCCAACACTGCAGCCGGAGCGCAACTGTCCCAGAGCTTGGCATAAGATGATGGGTGCACGTAAATCTCGCAATCGCCGCGAGCGATGAGGCCGCACTTCAAACCGACGCTGCCGGAGCGAATCAGCTTGTCGATGCCGAGACGCTGTCGCAGCCGATCCACGCTCGGCTCGAAATGCGAGCGGCTGGCGACGATTCGCATCTCGGCGAAATTCTCAATCGTTGAAACTCGCATCGCGCGGTCGTGGCCGTTCTCCGACATCCACGCGCCGAGACCGACCGCGCCGCTGTAAAGTCGAGAGGTAGACGGTTGTAAAACGGCGCCGAGCACCGGCTTGCCGTTTTCGATCATGCCGATCATCGACGAGAACTCGCCGTTGCGGCTGATGAATTCCTTGGTGCCGTCGAGCGGATCGACCATCCATACAATGTTGCTGCCGAGCCGCGTCAGGTCGTCGGTCGACTCTTCTGCCAACACCGGCTCGCCGCTGAACGTCTTGTGCAAATGATCGACGATCATTTCATTCGCCGCTTTGTCCGCCTCTGTGACCGGATCGCCCGGCGCTTTCATTTCCACTTCCACGGAAGTTTTGTAGTAGTTCATGATGATGTCGCCGGCCTGCCGCGCCAGTATGCGCAGAATTTGCAGACGCCGGTCGAGCTCGCGTTTGTCCATGGGGTTATCTTTTCCTATTCGTCCAAAGTTGTGTTAAATAGATCAAAAAATATCATGCAAAGTCGCCGAGACGCGAAGGCATCGCAAAGAAAAACTCTAAAGGCCTCGCCCATCCCGCCGCGGCGGGAGAACTGCCACAGAAAAAATCTTTTCTTTTCAGTGAAAGTTCCATTTCTGTGAGCCGTTTTTTTTGCAACAAGTCCAATATAGATACTTCAAATTTTTCTTTGCGGATTCTTTGCGTCTCTGCGCCTTTGCGTGTGTCTTTGTTTTTGGTCGTCGTGTGCCTGATTAAAACTTTAGTCAACGCCGCCAAAAGGTCCGCCAGAAAGCTTGCGCGCCGCGCAGCATGCCGGATATGAACGCGGTGATTTCGACAATCGGCTCCTCAATGCGCTCACGCAAACGCGTTTCAAAATCTTTCACGTCTTGCGCGGCATCGAGCAACGCATGAGCGCCGTCCTCGACTTTTTCGGAAGCGCTTTCAATGCGTTGCACGGTTTTGCGCACGTCGGCGCTGATCAGCGTCACGTCGTGAATCACTGGCGCGATTTGCAGCTTGATCGCTTCCAGCAATTCTTCGGCTTTCGTCGCCGCCCGGCGAACCCGCCACAATGCCGCCGCCGCCGCGACCATGATGACCACCATGCACAGCGCGATCACCGCAACGCTAAACGTCATGATTGTTTCCATCCTGTCCTCGCGGCTCTAAGCCGATTTTTTGCCGCCGGTCTCTTCGCGATAAGCCTTCACGCCGGCATCGATAGCGCCTTTGATGCGGCCCTTTTCATCCTGCACGATTTTTTTGCCTTCGTCCACCGCATCGCGCAATTTCGTTTTGCCTTCGGAAATAATTTGCTCGGCTTTGGCGCGGGCTTCGGCAATTTTGGCCTCGGCCTGCGCTCGCAAAGCATCGGCCTGACGGCGGGCATCGGCCATCACTTCTTCAGCCTTGTCGCGAAACTCGCGGGCCTTATCGCTGACGTCGTCATACAATTCACCGGCGCCACGGCGAAGGTCTTCGCGCGTTTCCTTGCCGCTCTTCGGAGCGTACAGCAACGCGATGATCGCGCCAATTGCGCCGCCCACCAAAAATCCTTTGAAAAAATCTCCACCACCATTGTCACGGGACATATCCGCCTCCTGAAATTGAATCGTTCACTTCCTTGCGCATCTATGACAAGAATTTGTCCAAATCTAATTTGGACATATTGACTTGGCAATTGGGGCAACCATTCTTACTTACTTATAGAAAAAATCAGGCTTTCTCTTGAATCTTTATATGAAAGAGTATTGCGTTTGTGATAGCATTATGCCAATCAATGTAATCTCCAAGGTTCTCTTCAATTCTAGTGAGTTCGCTTTTTGTCAAACGGCGGTCAAGTTCATCTTGAGCTACTTCTTGAATATCTCCAACATTAATAGAATAGACAATTCTGTTGTCCCGCTTCATGTCGGACCTCGACGATTTCAAATTATTCTTTTCGCTAAATAGGCGCACAATGCTGGTCTTTGATCTCCTCCATGGAAATTTATACCATAACAGGCGTCAATCTGAAAACACGAGCAAGCTCATTTGCCCTCCTTAAATCTCCGTTATGCAAAGCAGATCGAACATCATCCAATTTTTGTGCATTGTCTAGGGAAAGATAGGGCGACCATCCGCCTTCAGTGTAAATCAATTCAATATCTACTTCAGCAGCGAAATTCCCTTCGTGAATGATTTTTGTATGCGTTCTTTTTGTCATTATTTTCTTTCGCGAATTGATTCGACCGCAGTTACTATTCTATCGATACACGACTCTAAATCATGCTTGATCTCGTGTTGCCAGATTCGAACCACACGCCACCCCATTTTGCGCAGTTTTCTGAAATTCTTCTGATCTCTTTGGCGATTTTGTTGAATCTTTTTCTTCCAGAATTTCTTTAGTTTTTGTTCCCACTGAGGGAAGCGGTAACCATGCCAGAAATCCCCATCTATGAAGATGGCTATTCGTTCATTTGGAAACACTGCATCAGGGCTTCCTGGCAGACTCTTAACATGTTTTCTAAATCTATATCCTCTTCTATGTAGCTCAGAACGAATCATCACTTCCAAGCTGCCATCTTTTAACTTGACTCGTGACATGGCACGGAAGCGTTGTTCGGGTGTTAGATGATCACGCATCTGAATGTCGACTTGCTTACGATAGGGATTTAGTCACATCGCGGATATCATAAACTATCAACCAGCTTTTGTATACGATCTATCTTTTCTTGCCGCTTTAAGTAATCTCCGTAAGTGGCGCGTGCATGTTCTATAAGGGTTTCATAAGGCATAATCAGGGCGTTGTAACTTTTTAGAGCTGCTTCGTCTTTATGACCGTAATCTTTCGGTAGGTTACCCACGAGTACGATGATGTCGAAGTTAGGCATAAGCGGCTTACCAGACTCTTTTGCAAGAGCAAGCATGATTTCGTAATACTTCCTGACTTGTTCTATTATTTCCGGCACCGTCAAAATGCGCTTACTTCGCTTCAATTCTACGATCAAGTCCTTACCGGAAACCGTAAGATATTTAATATCGTATCGCGACAACTGTTTGTTTCGATCCAGTCCGATTTTTAAGGCTTTGAGTTTATCGATAAATCTCTTCTCCTTACGAACATCATGTGTTGGTCTTTCCCACGCAGCATCCATCAGCCACAAGTTACTATATATCTTTTCTTGCAGAAATTTTTCTTTTGCGTTTCGATCTACTAATTTCTCGACTTGACGAAGTACCGCCCATCGAGTCTTAGCTATTTGATAATAGTGAGCTACTTCCAGATCATCCATTGCGCTCATAATTCTTTTCAAACTCTCCACGTCGTTAATTGGCGTTTCGCCCAATGCTCCTAAATTTCCTTTAAGCGCAAGCGTCTCGAAAGCCATGATACCATGCTTGAAAAGTTCCTTTTTATTCTCTTGATCGGCAACTGGCATTCCCTCTATCGTGGAGATGAGTTTCTCGGCGTGCCTGCGGTTATCAAGCGTCATGCTATCCAGCCATTCCTGCAATACCGGATGTCTTTCGACCGCGTCTTTTAGTCCAACATCTTTCCTCCAATCTGTCCACTTTTTGGCAATATCAAGCAATCGGTCCCGTACATAATTCTGTAGAGCCAAAAAACGTGGGTCGTCCTCCTTCAAACTTTGACGGCCGCTTGTCGCTATATCGGTTGCAGAATCTTCGTCCAGCCACTCAGCGTTGATTTCTCCGACAACGTATTCCGCGAATATTCGCGAGGTTCGTGCGAACGGCAACAAGTTCTCGTGAACGAGCTTGCCCCGAGCCATAACGACGATCCCATTGTTATCAATGTCGCCGTCTTTCAACTCTCTGGGAAAATGAACTGTACCGATCCAACCGCTCACTGTTTCGTCATTCTGGCCCGGCACATTCACAATTTCGGTCAAGGCTTCGCTTCTTCGAACCTTTTTGCCATTCTTGGCGATTTCGTACGGCGGGTCATCTCCAAGTCTCCATACGAATTGCAACTTGTCCCAATACTGCCTTTCGGCTGGAGTCACTTCCTTCTTGTCAACAAAAACTTGAAACTTTTTCCCGAAAACGGAAAAACGTCTGGCGAGATTGATCCGAACGTAATCCGTCTTAATACTACGTTTCTTTTTCAATTTACGTAGAACGATTCGCGTACCATTTGCGATCACCTTGTCATGATCACTGAGAGGACGAGGATGGTAAGGTTTTTCTTCCCTCGCTCTTTTCTCTAATTCGACAACGTCCATTATGAAAGCCGCTTTACCAATCTCCTTTCCGGTCTTTGGTTGAGTTTTCACAGAGCGAACCTCTACTTCATCTGCGATTGCAAAAGCTGATAGTTTCCCAATGCCTTTACGCCCCATCGGTTTGCGTTTGTATTTCGGAGTAACACTTTCTCCCGAGTTCCTCTTATCGTAACCGACTGTGAGGAATTTCTTGTTAGCGTCTTCTACGTTCATCCCTAAGCCGTCGTCTTTGATCACGATTTCATCGTCTTTGACCGTGATCTCGACTTTCCCAGCATCGGCATCGTAGGCATTAGCTACCATTTCCGAAACTACTGCTGGCACATTGCTATAAAGGCCTATGCCGAGATGTTTCAGCACCTGGAGGTCAATCGTTAACGTATACGTAGAGGCAGTAGCACTGTCTCGACGACTTTCGGCTTGAGGCCTATTTACCGGATCATTTGTGGCTTTCACCATATTTCTCCAAGTGTCTCTTGATACTCCTGGCGATTATGATTCCAAGTCGAACTGGCACCGCGTTGCCGATCTGTCTTGATAGTGTTTTATTGACGACATGGAAACCAGGTTCGATGAATTTATAACTCATCGGAAAAGTTTGGAACAAAGCAGCTTCTCTAAGCGAAATCGCTCGATGCTGCTCAGGGTGTCCGAACCTGCCGTTGCCGAGCCCTCCACAATGAGTGGTCATTGTCGGAGCAGGCTCGTCCCATTTCATACGTCCGTAAACACTTGGGTAGCTACGTCCAGCTTCCGCTTTATGACATTCGAGCACCAAATCCTCATCCCAATCCTTCCAACCACCGCCTGGCGGCGTGTTTTTGATTCGTTTCAGATTCAATTCGGACAGATTTCTTGCTTGATGGAGCGGATCTTCGATACTTTGTTGCCCAGCTTTTATTGGCCCTAGATGTCCTATGACGTCTCGGACGGTTCGGTAATTTTCGGTAGAGTGTGTTTGCTTGACGATGGTGATCTTGGCGAATTTGGATGCAAACAACACAAGTCGCTGGCGTGTTTGAGGCACGCCGTAATCGGGACAATAAACCATATACGAATTGACAAAATAATTTTCATCCTCCAGTTTTGTAATGAACTCGTCGTAAATAGAATGTTTTCTTAACTCAGGGACGTTTTCCATAGAGACTACATCTGGTCTTACCCCCTTGATCATTTTCACAAAAGAACGGAGTAGCTTCCATTTTTCGTCATTATTTTTGCCGATAGTATAGCGGGAAAATGGCTGACACGGTGCACACCCGACCAAAATCTTCCAATGCCTCTTAGGGTAGAGCCGCATGATTTCTTTGACGGTGACTCGTTCTATGTCATTCTCGATGAAAGTAGCACCATTATTTTTTTCAAAGGCGTACTTACAAGTCACATCGACATCTATTCCTGCAACGACATTGAAGCCCTCTTTGACGAAACCGTGCGTCAATCCACCAATCCCGCAAAATAAGTCAACGACTGTAGCAGGTTGCATTCCCTTTTTCCACATACTCAAGTTAGTCCTCTGGCTCGTGAGGGGCAGATATTACATACTCTTATTTGTATTGAGCACAGTATGATAAATCCCTACTTTATCATCTTCAAAAACTCGTCTTCCGAAATCACCTCGACGCCAAGCTCTTTCGCCTTTGCCAGTTTCGATCCGGCGCCGGGGCCGGCAATGACATAATCTGTTTTCTTGCTGACCGATCCGGAAGCACGACCGCCGCGCGCATCGACCATGGCTTCGGCTTCGTCGCGGCTGAATTTTTCCAGCGCGCCGGTGAACACCGAGGTTAGACAATTACATCGCACGACCTCTGCACCATTTTTGAGCGCGACTTTGCAGTTGAGTATGATGCACTTCCATCCGCGATGATGGGCAAAGATATTTGTTCGTTTGCAGTACGCTTTCGTGCCAAACTGATATACTCCTTGCTGATATCAATTCCAACAAAGTTTCTGCCCAAACGAATTGCCGCAAGCGCAGTTGTTCCCGAGCCCATGAATGGATCCAAAACTATATCATTCGGCTGAGTAAAAAGTTTGATGACCACGAGGGTAAGTCAATAGGAAAAGTGGCGCTATGATCTTGATTAGAGCACTCGGTGGGCATGTGAATCACATTGGTCGGATAAACCTTGTTGCGACCCAGCCAGTTTGAAACGTTCTTGCCGAAGCCACTCCCGACTTTCGACTCGTCTCGAATTTTATCGGTATGGTTCAATTTGGCCAAGCGGTCTTTTGCCCAATCGCCAATTGGAACCATGACCGCTTCCTGATACATATTAAATTTCTTGTCCTTGTTAAACTGAATCAGTCTTTCCCAATTGTCCCTGAAGCGGTTTGGCCACTTGCCCGGATATGAGTTCTTCTTATGCCACATGAACTCTTCAGTCCATAGCCATCCGTGTTTTCTCATTTTCAAAATTAAATCGATAACGTATGTGTGTCTTTCGCCATTTACAACGCGTTCTTTGATGTTCAGAATAAAAGTTCCAGTAGGTTTAAGCACCCGCAAGAACTGAATGGCTCTCGGCACGAACCAGTCAACGTACTCATCTGGACTTATGCCGCCGTACGTCTTTGTTCTTTGATCTGCATTAAGGTGGTGAAGTGAAAATCAAGTCAATAGAATTATCGGGAAGGCTCTTTAAGACTTCCTCGCAATCGCCATGTAGAAATTTGTTTATGAACTCCATCCCTGTCTCCGCGAATTATTCAATATCCATCCTTACTGCTGCGCTGTTTTATAATAGGAAGGAAATCTCTTTACTTCACCATCTTCAAAAACTCATCTTCCGAAATCACCTCAACGCCCAGCTCTTTCGCTTTCGCCAGCTTCGAGCCTGCGCCCGGGCCAGCGATCACGTAGTCCGTTTTCTTGCTGACGGATCCCGAGGCGCGTCCGCCACGCGCATCGACCATGGCTTCGGCTTCGTCACGAGAGAATTTTTCCAGTGCGCCGGTGAACACGAAGGTCTTGCCGGCAAAGCGCTGGTCGGCGACGACCTTGGCGGCCTCGCGAATTTTAACGCCGCCTTTTTTGAGACGTTCGATGGCCTGCAAATTTTTCTTCTCGCCAAAGAAGCGCACGATGCTCTGCGCCACCTGCGGGCCGACTTCGTGAATCTCCATCAATTTCTCTTCGCCGGCTTTGATCAACTTGTCAAGACTGCCAAGCTTCCGCGCTAAGAGACGCGCCATGTGCTCGCCGACGTGGCGAATGCCGAGCGCATAAAGAAACCGCGCGAAATCCACCTCGCGGCTTTTGTCGATGGCATCGATAATATTCTGCGCCGACTTCTCCGCCATGCGCTCCAGCTCGGCGAGCTTTTCTTTTTTTAGAAAATATAAATCACCATAGCTTTTGATAAGGCCTTTGTCAACAAACTGCTCGATGAGCTTCTCGCCGAGACCGTCGATGTTCATCGCCAGCTTCGAGGCGAAGTGGCGGATGCTTTCCTTCACCTGCGCCGGACAATTGATGTTTTCGCAGCGATGCGCGGCCTCGCCCTCCAGCCGCACCACTCCGGCGCCGCACACCGGACACTTCTTCGGCAGCTTGTATTTTTTCTCCTTGCCGGTGCGCTTCGAGGTGATCACCTTCACCACGTCGGGAATCACGTCGCCGGCGCGCTGGATGACCACGGTGTCGCCGATGCGCACGTCGAGGCGGTCGATCTCATCTTGATTGTGCAGTGTGGCGCGCTCGACGGTGACGCCGCCAACCATGATCGGCTTCATGATCGCCACCGGCGTGATGGTTCCCGTGCGCCCGACTTGCGCGATGATGTTGAGAATCTTCGTCGTCTCTTGCTGCGCAGGAAATTTATAGGCAATCGCCCAACGCGGACTGCGAGTTTTCATTCCTGCCAGGCGCTGCTGGTCGAAGCGATTGACCTTCACCACCGTGCCGTCGATTTCGTACGGCAGTGATTCGCGCGCTTCGCCAAATTCGCGATAAACGCGTAAAACCTGTTCAATACCGCGCACGAGTTGTGTGTGCGGATTGACGCGCAAGCCCCACTTTTTGAAAGTCTGCAACGCTTCCCATTGCGACTTGAACTCGCGGCCAACGACTTGTCCCAATCCGTAGATGAAAATATCCAACGGCCGTTCGGCGGTGAGCTTGGGATCGAGCTGGCGCAAAGAACCCGAAGCGGCGTTGCGAGGATTGATCAGCACCGGCTCGCCGGCTTTGGCGCGGCGCTCGTTGAGTTTTTTGAAATCCGCCACCGGATAAAAAACCTCGCCGCGCACTTCGAGCCGCTGTGGGGCTTTGATTTCATCGGTGCGCAAACGCAACGGAATCGATTTGATGGTTTTCAAATTTTGCGTGATGCCCTCGCCATTGAAACCGTCGCCGCGAGTGGAGCCGAGCACGAACACGCCGTTTTCAAAAACCAGCTCGACCGCCGTGCCGTCCAGTTTGTGTTCGACGGTGTATTCGATCTCATCGACTTCCAGTAGGTTCCGCAATCTTTCGTCGAAGTCGCGCATCTCGGTATCGTCGAAGGCATTGTCGAGCGAGACCATGGGAATCGTGTGGGTGACGGTCTCGAACTCTTCCAGCGGCTCGGCGCCGACGCGCTGCGTCGGGGAGTCGGGCGTCACCAGATCGGGAAACTCAGCTTCAAGTTTTTGCAGCTTGCGAAACAGCCGGTCGTACTCGGCGTCGGATATCTCCGGATCGTCGAGAACGTAGTAGCGGTAACTGTGGTGGTCAAGCTCTTTTCGGAGCTTGTTGATTTCGGTTTTGGCTTGGGCAATGGCCATAAGGAAGAGTTTAAAAATTCGATTTGTTTAGTAGTCGAGTGTTATCTTAAGCAAGAATCATCGGCAGCGGCTTCAATTCTCGCCGTAGCGGATCAAGCGCAAGACCAAGGGCTTCGAGAGTAAAAGCGCCGAGAAGCAGACTATCTCCTTCTTCCCCGAAGATTACATCGGCACTACCGATCTGATCGCGATATTTGAAAAGCGCGATTCCCTTTTTCCTCATAATCTTGCTTCCATCCGCCAACCGGAACTCTTGCTCAGTTAGAGGTTTAATACCCAGCTTTTCCAAAATCGGCGTGGGAACCACTGAATAAATCGCCCCCGAGTCAATCAGAAATTCAAGTTTTTCTGTAACTTCAGGAGTCGCTGGATTTCCAACTTCAACGTTCAATACGGTGAGTCCCATTGCAGCCTCCTTCCGGGTTCTTGAATATGACGTGCCTCAAATCATTCACTCGAACTTCATTTGATGAAACCCGCCAAGTGGGTTTCATAAACTTGAATGTCCTCGGCCCTGACTAATTGATTGGCAAAGGCGATACACGCTCGAACATCATCAAGGGTCAGGTCTGGAAAATCTTCGCTAATGATTTCTTCCGGTGTCGCACCGTCCGAAAGCAAGTCAAGCACTTGCTGTACCGTAATGCGCGTTCCTCGGACACAAGGTTTTCCGTGACAGATTTCTTTATCAATCGAAATGCGTTGCAAAAGGTTCTCTTTCGTCGTTTGCTTCCTTAGAATGCCGAATATTCTTTATCCCTTAATACACCCCAGCGGCTTGAGCAGCGCTACTTTTTTCGAGATGCCCGCCATCGCGCAGGTGTCCACGACATTGGCGACGTCTTTGTACGCTTCGGGAATTTCCTCATCAAGCGTCCCACGACTTGCGCCCATGACGTAAATGCCTTGCTCCAAAAGCTCGCGCGCGATGTTGCGGCCATGCGCCAGCTTTTTGGCCTTGTGCCGGCTCATGGCGCGTCCTGCGCCGTGACAGGTCGAACCAAAAGTTTGCTGCATCGATTCCTCCGCGCCGACCAGCACGTAAGAGTAACGCCCCATATCTCCGGGAATGAGCACCGGCTGGCCGACCTCCTGATAGGCCTCCGGCGTCTGCGGATGATGCGGCGGAAACGCGCGCGTTGCGCCTTTGCGATGCACACACACTTCACGCGGCTGGCCATCTACCGTGTGCGTTTCCATCTTGGCGATGTTGTGGGCGACCTCATAAATCGTGCGCAAGCCAATCTGTTGCGGCGATTTGTGCAATGCTTTTGCGAAAGCCTCGCCCGTCCAATGCGCAATCATCTGTCGATTGGCAAAGGCAAAATTGATCGCGCAGCGCATGGCGCCAAGATAATCTTGGCCTTCTGGAGATTGAATCGGCGCGCAGCAGAGTTGTCGATCCGGCAAGTTGATGTGATACTTGCCAACCGCTTTGTTCATCACGCCGATGTAGTCTTCGCAGACTTGATGCCCGAAGCCGCGCGAGCCGCAGTGGATGATGACAGTGATTTGATCGGGAAAAAGCCCGAGCGCTTCTGCGGCGCGCGCATTGAACAGTTGCGAAACGTATCCGATTTCTAAAAAATGATTGCCGCTGCCGAGTGTGCCTAGCTGCGGCTTGCCACGCTCACTTGCTTTCTTCGAAACCCTCGACGGATCCGCGCCCTCCATTGTGCCGCGCTCTTCGATGAAGTTCAGCGTCGCGTTCTCGCCGTAGCCGTTCTTCACCGCCCACTTTGCGCCCTGGGTCATCACCGCTTCAAGCTCGTTTTGTTTTAATTTCACTTTGCCTTCGGAGCCGACGCCGGTGGGCACGTGATGAAAAAGCGCCGTGACTAATTCTTTGATCTTCGGAGTGACTTCGTCGCGCGTTAGATTCGTCGCCATCAAGCGCACGCCGCAGTTGATGTCGTAGCCCACGCCGCCGGGAGAGATGACGCCGCTGTTCATATCGAATGCCGCCACACCGCCAATAGGAAAACCGTAGCCCCAATGAATGTCCGGCATGGCGAGCGAGTAACCGACGATCCCGGGAAGATGTGCGACGTTCACAGCCTGCTCCGGCGCATTATCGCTGAGAATATCTTTTATCATTTTCTCCGTCGCATAAATCCGCGCCGGAACGTTCATGCCGCCCTGCTTGGGAATTTCCCAGAGGTAGTCGGTAATCTTTTCGAGCTTTATTTCAGACATGGCGAATCAACCACAATACTGTTCCAGCAACGGCTTGGCCGTTGCATGCAAATCTTTTCTTGAGAAAGTATGCCCATCAAAAACTTTGGCGCAGCCAAAGTTGGAACGCGCTATTTTTTTACACATCAAAAATCACTTGCGCCTCCCAGCCATCAGCGCTTTGGCGAATGTACAGGCCGTGATAAGTCACAGCCTTGATCTCCGTGAAAATTTCGTGCCGGTTCTGATCGATCTTCTCTCCCCGCACAACGGCGTCAATCGAGTGCGGAGTCAACGTTTCAATGATAAACTCGCTGAAAAGCTCGTGCTCTACAAGAAACCTGTAATTCAGTTCCGACAGCCACGCCACCAGCAAATTTTCCTGATCATCCGCCGTTACGGAAATCGATCTCGAAAAGTCTGCCTTGATTGAGTCTGGATTAGTTATCGTCGAAAACAATGCGCGACCGCCAGCTACAAAGAGTTCCGCTAAGGTCGGCGCAAAAAGCTTGTAGCCGACATCGGCAGTATGCTCAATTGCTTCGAATCGCGCCTTGCCGGCAACACGTTTTGCCATACGGATAGAATGAAAGTGACGCCATATTTCTTGAAAAATCTGGAAGAAATATAGCAAAATTTGCATGGACATACAAGCGCAAATCCTGAGTAGGAAAAGGAGGCAGGGCATGCACAAACACATTGAGTCGAAGATTGAGAAGGCCCACCCTTCGAATGCAGATCGAGAAAAGAGATTATCGGAGTTCGCTATTTGGCAAAGGACAAAAGCGCAAAGATTTTTATTCAAACCCGCCTTGCATTTCGCTCGTCCATCTTGCCATCGAGGTAGGCGATTTCGAGCAGCTCTTCGAACGCGTTTTCCATCGCCTCGGCGTCGAGTCTCGAAATAATAATCGTCGAAGCTGCTTCTCTATCCACTACGATCGTGACGACCATCTTGCCGTCAGTGATTTCCACTTCATACGTCCTCATGAAGAGTCTCCTTTTTTTCTTCCCTTCTTTTTCTCGTACTTGAGAGAAAATAGCTCGTATATAAGATAAAGTCAAGAATAAATTCTGCTTTGCAAGTTTTGAAAAACTCCAACCCGATTTAATCAATAAAATGATAATTATAGGTTTATGTCTTGATCGAAGTTTTTACGGCCAATGTTACTGGTGATGGTAGGAAAATGGGAGGGATTGACAGATTTTTCTCGTATTAACGAAAAATGGACCGATTCGATATTGCCGAAACAGCCTCAAAAAAAGACTCGATTATCAAACGCCCCCAATATTTCAAACTCAATTCTGGTAAAGCTTGAGTATTTCATACAACGTCGTCCTTTGCGCAGGAATGAATCCCGACTCTTTAATAAGCTGAATCACTTCTTCGGTCGAAGTTTTATTGACAAAATTCGCGGCAGCATGAACATTCTCTTCGACGAGCGTGCCGCCGAAATCATCGGCGCCGAAATGCAGCGCCACCTGGCCGATCTTTTTGCCTTCGGAAAACCACGACGCTTGAATGTGCGGAA
>Ga0247727_10003048_pt1 | contig 37538 bp, 36 predicted proteins | sample WisWelCaveWW1625_FD_202498 | JGI IMG/M metagenome (GOLD analysis project Ga0247727, IMG submission 202498) | Biofilm microbial communities from Wishing Well Cave, Virginia, United States - WW16-25 | ecosystem: Environmental > Aquatic > Deep subsurface > Groundwater > Cave microbial mat | place...
GCCTCGCGCGTGGCCTCCTCCTGCTTGTGGTAGCCGCGGAACACGTTCGCGCCGCGCACCAGCACTTCGCCGTTTTGCGCAATGCGCACCTCGATGCCGGGCCCCGGCGGGCCGACCGTGTTGGGGTTGGCCGCGCTGTCCGGCTGCACGGAGACGAAGGCGCTCAGCTCCGTAGAGCCGTAGACCTGCTTCAGATTCACGCCGAAGGCGCGGAAGAAACGGAAGGTGTCGGCGCCCAGCGGCGCGCCGCCCGTGAGGCACCAGCGCGCCCGGCGCAGTCCGATCTGGTCGCGCACCGGCCCGCAGACGAGGAACTCGCCGATGGCGAGGACCGCGCGCAGGCCCGTGCGCACGGTCTTGCCGTCCGCACGCAGAAGCTCCGCCTCGATCGCCTTGTCGCGGAAGTATTCGAACGTGCGGCGCTTGAGCCAGGAAGCATCCGACGCCTTCACCTGGATCTGCGTGAGCAGGTTTTCCCAGATGCGCGGCGCGGCGAGGAACGCGCTGGGGCCGAGCTCGCGCAGGTCGCGCTGCACCGTTTCGGGGCTCTCCGGGCAGTTGCAGGCGAAACCCACCATCATCTGCACCACCAGTGTGTAGACCGCATCGCCGATCCACGCCATCGGCAGGTACGCGAGCCAGTCGTCTTCGGGCTGCAGGTCCGTCCCGGCGAGGAACGCCGTCGCGCTGGCAATCAGGTTCGCGTGCGAAAGCATCGCGCCCTTGGGCCGACCCGTCGTTCCGGAGGTGTAGCAAAGGAGCGCCACGTCCCCAGGCTGCCCCTTCGCGATCTCGCCTTCGATGGTGCCGGGATGCTGCGCGCCGAACTCGCGGCCGAGCGCCTCGACGGATTCGAAGGAACGCAGGGCCTCGTCCCGGTAATGGAACATGCCGCGCGTGTCTTCGTAGACGACCAGCCGCAGCTTCGGCAGCCGCGCGCGGATGGAGAGGATCTTGTCCACCTGCTCCTGGTCCTCGGCGATCACCACGCCGACTTCCGCGTGCTCGAGCACGTAGACGAGCTCGTCGGCCGCCGCGTCCTGATAGAGCGGCACCGGCGTTCCGCCGAGGCACTGAGCCGCGAGCTGCGCGGCGTAGAGCCGCGGGCGGTTGTCGCCGATCACCGCCAGCACGTCACCGCGCTTGAACCCGAGCGAGGCAAGGCCGAGCGCGAAGTCGCCCACCAGCGCGAAATACCCGGACCAGGTGAGCGTGCGCCAGATGCCTTGTCTCTTCTCGCGCATCGCGGGCGAGGCACCCCGCGTCTCGGCGTTGCGCTTGAGCAGGCGCGGAATAGTAGCGGCTGCCGGCACGTCAGGCCGCCTTCTCCTCGAGGCGCTTGGCGCCGAGGTAGGCGCGAATCACCTCCGGGTTTGCCTGCACGGACCGGGGATCGCCTTCGGCGATCACGCGTCCGCGGTCGAGCACCACCACGCGCCTGGAAATGTCCATCACCACGCCCATGTCGTGCTCGATCAGGATGATGGTGGTGCCGCGTTCCTCGTTCACGTCGAGCACGTAGCGCGCCATGTCCTCTTTTTCTTCCTGGTTCATGCCGCTCATCGGCTCGTCGAGCAGCAGCAGCTTGGGTTCGAGGGCGAGCGCGCGGCCGAGCTCGACGCGCTTTTGCAGCCCGTAGGAGAGCGCGCCGGTCGGGAGTTTCCTCAGGTCCTCGAGCTTGAGGAACTCGATCAGGTCTTCGACCTTCTCGCGGTGCGCGATCTCCTCCTTCTGCGCGAGACCCCAGTAGACGAAGGAGGCGAACACGCCGGACTTCATGTGCACGTGGCGCCCGAGCATCAGGTTGTCGAGTACGCTCATGCCGCGAAAGAGGGCGATGTTCTGGAATGTGCGCGCGATGCCGCGCTCGGCGATCCGGCTCGGCGCGAGGCGCGTAATGTCCTCGCCCTCGAACGTGATGCGTCCGCGGTCCGGCCGGTAGAAGCCGCTCACCATGTTGAGGAGCGAGGTCTTGCCGGCGCCGTTCGGCCCGATCACCGAAAGGAACTCGCCCTGGCGCACCTCGAGACTCACCTCGTCGACCGCCGTCACCCCGCCGAACTGCTTGGCGACGCCGTCGATGCGAAGCTGAACCGCTCCAGCAGTCAAGCAAAGTCCCCCTCCCAAAGTCTACCCGATGATGCGTATCTCCCGTGACGGAACAGTGAGCGTGACCGCCGTGCCGTTGGCGAGCCGGTCCGAACCACGCGCGTGGGGCTGATCGGCCGTGACCATGGCGCCGTTTACCCGCACCTCGTAGCGCATGAACTCGCCGAGGAACTCGCCGCCCTCGATCACGCCCTGCATCTGCAGGTCGTCGGTTGCGGCTGCCCGGTCGAGCCCAACCGCATGGGGCCGGAACGCGAGCTCGACGCGGCTGCGCTCCTCGCGCACGAGCGCGGCGGGAATCGGGCAGTCCCCGAGCTGCGGCGAGGAGAACACCCAGCGCTCGGCGCTTCGCCGAATGGCGCCCTCTAGAAGGTTCACCGAGCCCACGAACTGCGCGACGAACCGGTTCACCGGGCGATCGAACAGCTCGACCGGCGTGCCGATCTGCTGGATCACGCCTTGGTCCATTACCGCGATGCGGTCGCAGATGGTCATGGCCTCCTCCTGGTCGTGGGTCACGAAGATCGTCGTGATCCCGAGGCGCCTGTGCAGGCGCTGTAATTCGTGGCGCATCTGCACGCGCAGCCTCGCGTCGAGGTTGGAGAGCGGCTCGTCGAGCAGCAGCACCTGCGGCTCTACGGCCAGCGTGCGCGCGAGGGCCACGCGTTGCTGCTGGCCGCCGGAGAGCTGGCCGGGGCGGCGAGCTTCGTAGCCGGAGAGCCCCACGAGGTCGAGCGCGGCCTGCGCCCTGCGGCGCACCTCGTCGCGCGGGAATTTGCGCTCCTCCAGCCCGAACGCCACGTTGCGCGCCACGCTCATGTGCGGCCAAAGCGCGTAGTTCTGGAACACCATGCCGACGTTTCGCTTCCACGGCGGGATGCCGGTCACATCGCGCCCGCCGATGAGAAGCTTTCCCGCCTGGTGCTGGTTGAATCCCGCGATCAGCCGCAGCAGCGTGGACTTGCCGGATCCCGAGGGGCCTAGGAGGGCGAAGAACTCGCCCGGCTCGACCGTGAGCGAGATGTCGTGCAGCACCTTAGTGGCGCCGTACGAGAGTTGGATGTTGGACGCTTCGACCTTTACCTGGTCCATGAGTCGCTCCGGTTGCTGAGTCGGTACGATGCGTAGGTCCCGAGCCCCACGATGACCACGGCGATGACGCCCAGCGCCGCGCCGGGGCCGCGGCCCGCGATGCTCTGCATGTAGAGGTAGATCCCGTAGGACATCGGCGCCAGACTGGCCGACGAGGACAGCATGATCGTGGCCGAAAGCTCCACCGCGGCGGTGATGAAGCTGGTGACGAATCCGGCGAGAATGCCTCCGGCCATAAGGGGCACCACGACGCGCCGCACGCTGCGCGCCTTCGAGGCGCCGAGGTTCTCCGCCGCCTCCTCGAGCGAGACATGGAGCTGCTGCAGCGCCGCCATGCACGAGCGCAGCGCATAGGGCAGCCGGCGCACGGCGTAGGCGATCATCAGCGCCACCCAGGTCGTGGTGAAGGCGCTGTCGAAGAACGGCAGCTCCAGCCCCTTGAAGGCGCGCAGGTAGCCGATTGCGAGCACCACGCCGGGGATCGCTAGCGCCGCCGAGGCCGTCGAGTCGAGCAGCTGCCGGCCCGGCAGGCGCGTGCGCAGAATGATGTAGGCGATGGCTGCGCCGAGGATCACATCGATGAGTGCCGCCAACCCGCAATAGAGCAGGGTGTTGCCGATCATCCGCGGCGACTCGGTGAAGACCGTCGCGAAGTGCGCGAGCGTGAAGCCCTCGGGCAGCACGCTGAAGCTCCACACCTTCGAGAGCGAGATGAGCAGGATGCCGAGATGCGGCGAGAGCACCAGCAGCAGCACGAACCCGATCCAGGTGTATGCCGCCGCGGCCTGCCACGCGGAGAGTTTGCGCTTCTGCAGCGACGATCCGCCGCGCTGCAGCGTCGCGTAATCGCGCCCCTTGAGGATGCGCGCCGACATCCACAGTGCCGCCACCGAGAACAGGATCATGATCACGCTGATCACGTAGCCGATCGGGTCCTCGATGCCCACCGAGGTGATACGCAGGTAGGCCTGGGGCGCGAGCATGTTGGTGGTGCCGAGCACCAGCGGCGTGCCGAGGTCGTCGAACACCTTCACGAACACGAGCGAGGCGCCGGCGACGTAGCCCGGCATCGCCAGCGGGAATACGATACGGCGGAACAGGCGAAAACCCGATGCGCCCAGGTTCTGCGCCGACTCCTCCATCGCGCCGTCGATGTTCTGCAGCGCGACGACAAGGTTCAGGAGGATGAACGGGAAGTAGTGCAGGCTCTCGACGAAGATGACCCCGTTCAGGCCCTGCATGAAGGGAATGCGCCAGTCGAACCACTGGGAGAGCAGCAGGTTCACGGAGCCGGAGCGTCCGAACAGGAGCTGCATCGCGACCGCGCCCACGAAGGGCGGCATGATGAGCGGCAGCACGCCGAGGGTCTGGATCATGAGCGCCCCGCGGAAACGGTAGCGCACCGTAAAGTACGCGAGCGGTATGGCGATGACCGACGCGAAAAACACCGACATCCCGGCCACGTAGAGGCTGTTCCAGAACGACTCGCGCATGAGCGAGATCTGGAAGAACGACGCGAAGTGGCCGAAGGTGAAACCTCCAGCGCCAGTCGAGAACGCCGTGTAGACGACGCTCGCGACCGGAATCACCAGGAACGCGACGAGGAAGGCCGCGATCGCCAGCGCGATCGCGACGATCATCTAGCCGCGTTCGCGAGCTCGGCGGCGCGCAGGTAATTGAATCGCGCCTTGCTGTTCCATTCCTCCTCGGCCTGGGTCTTGCGACGGACCGCTGCCTCGTCGCCCTTGGTCGCGGCGAAGGCGGCAAGCAAGGCCTTGTCCTGCGCCTGCTGCGCGCTGACCGGAGCGGTCCACGCGAGCTTCTTCGCTTCCTCCAGTTGCGCGCTGGAGCGCGTACCCAGGCGCTTCTCGGCGTCGTGGATCGCCTTGGCCGCCGCTTGCAGCTCCTTCAGCCGGAAGGTGATGACCTGGTCGAACAGCGACGACACCAGGTAGTAGCGCGACTGCGACAGGTTCGAGTCGAAGTTCACCTTGGCCCGGATCGACCCGTCGAACGGGTTCGGATAGCCTTGCGGCGCCTTGGCGTAGATCGCCGGGAGCACCGGCAGGCGCGAGATCTTCGGATCGAGCAGCAACTGCTGGCCTTCCTCCGACAGCGTGAACTGCAGGAACCGCTTGCCGCCTTGCGGGTTCTTCGCGCCCGCGATCAGCGCGATGTTGGCCGGAACGATGGCGGTCACGCTCGGATAGGCGAACTCGGTGGGGAAGCCCGAGGCCTTCGCCGCCAGTCCGAAGAAATCGATCACGATCCCGATGCCGAACTGGCCGCTTTGTACGCCGTCGGGCACGCCGAAGCTGCGCTCGGTCACCGCGGCGCAGTTGCCCGCGATCTGCAGGATCTGGGTCCAGCCCTTGTCCCAGCCTTCACCCTGCAGGATCGTCTCGAAGGTGAGATGGGACGTGCCCGAGCGCGAGGGCGACGAGGTCGCCACGTGGCCGTGATAGATCGCTTTCGTAAGGTCGGCCCATTCCTTCGGCGGCAGCAGCTTGTTCGCCTGCAGGTAGCGCGTATTCCACATGAAACCGTATCCGGCGAGCGCCTGGCCGTAATACATCCCCTCCGGATCGTTGATCGGGTAGGCTCCGACCTTCGCCGGGATGTTGCCCGTCGGCACCTCCACCTTTTGCAGCAGGCGCTCGCCGGCGAGAACCTCGAAGGCGTCGGGAGCGGACGCCCAGAAGATATCGGCTCGGCTGCCGGCGGACTGCTCGCGCACGTAGGCGATGCCCGCGGAGGTGCCTTTGTTGAGAATCTCGACCGTGTCGCCGGGGAATTTCTTCTCGTAGGCGGCCTTGTAGGCGGTCGTCAGCTCCTTGGGGAAGGAAGTGACCACCGTGATGGTATCGGCGAGCGCAACGCTCGATAGCATTGCGAACATCGTCGCCCCCGCGAAGGCCGGGGCCCAATCTCTGCGCCGCATCTGGTTCTCCTCGAGTGTGACTGGTTTCCGGTCGAACCTCGTTGCCCATGATGCCGATACAATTGTCACCATGCAACACTTCGATACGCTGGAGATCCGCTCGCCTGAGGCGCGCGAAGCGGCGCTGCTGAGCGCGCTGCCCGCGCACATCGCGCACGCCAGTAAGAATGCGCCCGGTTTCGCCCGCATCCTCGCGGGCGTCGATCCTGCCGCGGTGCGCTCGCGCGCGGCGCTGGCGCGGCTGCCCGTGACGCGCAAGTCCGATCTGGGCGATCTGCAAAAGGCGATGCCGCCGCTGGGGGGCCTGAACGCCACGCCGGTGGCGAAGATGGCGAAGCTGTTCGTCTCGCCCGGGCCGATCTACGAGCCCGAAGGGACCGGGGAGGACTGGTGGCGCACGGCCCGCGCCCTCCACGCGGCGGGGATCCGCGCGGGCGACCTGGTCCTCAATACGCTCGCCTATCACTTCGTGCCCGCGGGATCCATGTTCGAGAGCGGGGCACGGGCGATCGGCTGCACCGTGGTGCCTGGCGGCACGGGACAGACCGAGATGCAGGTGCAGACGATCCGCCACCTCGGCATCTCGAGCTACGTGGGCACGCCGTCGTTTCTCAAGCTCATCGTGGAGAAGGCCGACGAGATGAAGGCCAACATCTCGTGCCTCGGCAAGGCGCTGGTCGGGGCGGAGTACCTGCCACCCGCGCTGCGCAATGCCATGCGCGAGCGCGGCATCCAGGTTCTGCAGATGTACGGGACCGCGGACCTGGGACTCATCGCCTACGAAACTGCGCAGCCGGAGGGCGCGGTGAACGACGGCATGATTCTCGAGGAAAAACTGATCCTCGAGCTCGTGCGTCCCGGCACCGGCGACCCCGTGGCGCCGGGCGAAGTGGGGGAGATCGTGATCACCACCTTCAACCCGGATTACCCGCTCATTCGCTTCGGCACCGGGGATCTGTCGGCGGTGCTCGATGCGCCGAGCCCCTGCGGCCGCACCAACGTGCGCATCAAGGGCTGGATGGGCCGCGCCGACCAGACCACCAAAGTGCGAGCAATGTTCGTCACGCCGAAGCAGGTAGGCGAAGTGCTGCGCCGCCATAAAGAGGTGCTGAAGGCGCGGCTGGTGGTGGAGGGCGAGACCGGCAACGATCGCATGACCCTGAAATGCGAGGTGAAGGAGCGGCCCGCGGGGCTCGCGGAGGTGATCGTGACGTCGATCCGCGATGTCACCAAGCTGCGCGGTGAGGTCGAACTGGTGGCCCCGGGAAGCTTGCCGAACGACGGCAAGGTGATAGACGATACGCGCAAGTACACCTGAGACAACCCAAGGAGGACAGACCATGTTGCGGATACTTTTTGCCCTCACGCTCGCCGCGCTGACGGGCTCGGCCCTGGCGCAAGGCAAAGTGGAAGTGCTCTGGCTGGGCCATGCGACTTTCCGCGTCACGTCGCCGGGCGGCAAGGTCATCGTGATCGACCCCTGGCTGCAAACCAGGGGGAATACCCCGCCTGCGTTCAAGGACCTCGCTGCGCTCGGCAAGGTGGACGCGCTGCTCGTCACGCACGGGCACCCCGATCACGTCACGGACGCGCCGGCACTCGCGAAAATGCACAACGTGCGCGTGTACGCTTCCTCGACGCTGCTGCGCACGCTCAATGAAGTCGGAGTGCTGGCTCCCGAACTCAGCGGCGGGATGAACAAGAGCGGCACGGTGATGCCGCTGGGTCCCGATATCAAGATCACCATGGTGCGGGCCGAACACAGCTCCGAATACGTCTGGCGCAATCCCGCCACCGGAAAAGACGAAATCCGCTATGGGGGCGAGCCGGGCGGCTTCATCATCGAGCTGGAGAACGGCTTCAAGATCTACCACATGGGCGATACGGGCCTGTTCGGCGACATGAAGTTCATCGGCGAGTATTACAAGCCCGACCTGGCGCTGGTGCCGATCGGCGGCAACTTCACCGTCAATGCGCAGCTCGGCGCCTATGCGATGCGCGAGTTCGTGAAGCCGCGCTTTGCCATCCCGATGCACTTCGGCACCTTCCCGGTCCTCGCCGGCAAGCCGGAGGATTTCGCCAAAGGCCTCGAAGGGTCTTCGACGCGGGCGATCATCATGAAACCAGGCGAAGAGGTGAAGTTCTAACTTTTGCGCGCCGCGCCGATGGGCAACCCGTCGGCGCGGCGGATCTCGTCGTTGCGCAGCGCCGAGGGGTCGGCGAGGAACGCGTTGACGAAGCCGATCGAATCGGCGCCCCAGAACAGTTCGCCGTCCACTTCGTAGGTCGGCACGCCGAACACGCCGCGCGCGACGGCTTGTTCGGTGTTCTTCCTCAATACGTCCTTTACTTCGGTGGCAGCCAGCCGGCCTTCCTCCACGCCCAGTTCCAGCGCCAGTGTTTTGAGCATTGCCGGGTCGGATGCTTCCGCGCCGGTGGTCCAGATCGCGTCGAAAATGCGTCCCACGGCCTTTGGCGTCGTGCCGGCCGCGATCGCCAAGCGCAGGTGGTGCAGCGGATTGAATGGGTGCGACGCAGGAAAGCGGAACGGTATTCCGAGGCTCTGCGCCCACCAGGTGCACCAGCGGTAGGTCCAGCGGCGCTTGGAGGGCACCTCGGCGGGCCCCTTCTGCCCGAAGTGATTGAGCAGCGCGGCAAACAGCACCGGTCGCAGCTCCACCACGACGTCGCGCGGCAGCTCCTGCAGCCGCTTGAACGCGATGTAGGAGTAGGGCGAGACGAAATCGAAGTACCAGGTGATGGCGCGCATGGATTGCTATCCTAGCGCCGAGGAGGATCCATGCGAACCACCACGCTGAAGTACGCGGTATCCGGCCGCATCGCACGCATCACGCTCAACCGTCCCGCTCGCCTGAATGCGATCGACGACCGCATGCCCGGGGAGATCCGGCGCGCGGTGGAAGCGGCGAACGAAGATGACCGGGTGCACGTGATCGTGCTCGCGGGCGCGGGCCGCGCGTTTTGCGCCGGCTACGACCTGAAGCAGTTCGCCGAGGGCGACCCCAGCAACCGCTGGACGCAGCCCATGCCCTGGGACCCGATGCGGGACTACCGCGGCATGAAAGCCAATACCGACGACTTTTTCTCCATCTGGCGCAGCGACAAGCCGGTGATCTGCAAGGTGCACGGCTACGCCGTGGCGGGCGGCTCGGATATCGCGCTCTGCGCGGACATCGTGATCATGGCCGAGGACGCGCGGATCGGCTATATGCCGGCGCGCGTCTGGGGCTGCCCGACCACCGCGATGTGGGTCTACCGCCTGGGCGCCGAGAAAGCCAAGCGTATGCTGCTGACCGGCGACACCATCGACGGCAGGACCGCCAAGGCTTGGGGCCTGGTGTACGACGCGTTGCCGGCGGCGAAGCTCGATGCCGCCGTGGAGGCCCTCGCGAAGCGCATGGCGGGCGTGCCGAAGAACCAGCTGATGATGCAGAAGCTCATGATCAACCAGGCCTACGAGAACATGGGGCTCGCCAGCACGCAGATGGTCGCGACGCTGTTCGACGGAATTACACGCCACTCGCCGGAAGGCCTGTGGTTCAAGGGACTCGCGGAGCGGCGCGGCTTCGCCGAGGCGGTGAAATGGCGCGACAGCGGCAGGCCGATTCCCGAGCCCGGCGCCGCGAAGCGCAGGCGAAATTCCTGAAGGAGGAGACGATGGCGAACTACGCAGGCATCATGACCGGTGAGTTGTCCACGCGCACGCGCGACCTTCTCGTGCGCTACCGGCGCATCGCGATGCTGGGGGTGTCGGCGAATCCGACCCGCGCCAGCTACCGGGCGCTCGTACACATGAAAAGCAAAGGCTACACCGTCTATCCGGTCAACCCGGGCACGCAGGAGATCCAGGGACTTCGCTGTTACCACTCGCTCCAGGACATCGGCGAGCCGCTGGACATCGTGGACATCTTCCGCCGCGGCGACACGGTGCTGCCGCTGGTGGCCGAGGCGCGCGCAATCGGCGCCAAGGTGTTCTGGATGCAGATCGGCGTCATCAACGAGGAGGCGGCGCGGGCGGCGTTGCGCGAGGGCATGGAAGTGGTGATGGACCGCTGCGTGAAGATCGAGCACTGCCGCTTCTTCGGCAAGAAGGACTACGGCCTGGACGTCGTCGGCCTCTCGACCGGCGTCGTCACCGCCAGCCGTTACGAGTGCCAGTTCCCGGAGGAGGCCAGCCATGATTGAGAAGTTCGATTTCGGCTTCGACACTCGCATGCTGCACGCCGGGCAGACGCCCGACGCCACGACGGGCGCGCGCGCCGTTCCGATCTACCAGACGACCTCGTTCGTCTTCGAGAGCACCGAGCACGCGGCGCACCTCTTCGCACTGAACAAATTCGGCAACATCTATTCGCGCATCTCCAACCCGACCACCGCGGCGTTCGAGGAGCGCGTGGCCTCGCTCGAAGGGGGCGTGGGCGGGCTCGCGGCGGCCTCGGGCCAGGCGGCGCAGCTGGTGGCGATCACGACGCTGCTCAAGGCGGGCGACGAGATGGTTTCGTCGAACACGCTCTATGGCGGCACCTACAACCAGTTCGCGCTTACCTTCAAGCGCTTCGGTATCCAGGTGAACTTCGTGGACGCGACCGACCCCGAGAACTTCCGTCGCGCCATCACTGCGCGCACCAAGCTTCTCTACGGCGAGACCATCGGCAACCCCAAGGGGGACGTTTTCCCGATCCGCGAGGCCGCGGAAATCGCGCACGCGCACAAGATCCCGCTGATGATCGACAACACCTTCGCCTCGCCCTACCTGTGCCGGCCGATCGAGCACGGGGCCGACATCGTCGTGCATTCGGCCACCAAGTTCATCGGCGGGCACGGCACCAGCATTGGCGGCGTGATCGTCGACGGCGGCACCTTCCGCTGGGACAACGGCAGCTTCCCCGAGATGGTCGAGCCCTCGCCCGGCTACCACGGCATGCGCTACTGGGAGACGTTCGGCAACTTCACCTTCATCCTCAAGGCACGGGTCGAAATGATGCGCGATCTCGGCGCGTGCATGAGCCCGTTCAGCGCGTTCCTTTTCCTGCAGGGGCTGGAGACCTTGTCGATGAGGATGGAACGCCACGCGGCGAACGCGCGTGCGGTGGCGGAATGGCTCGCCAGGCACCCGCTCGTACCCTGGGTGAACTTCGCGGGGCTGCCCTCGAGCCCGTACCACGAGCGCGCGAAGAAGTACCTGCCCAAGGGTGCCGGGTCGATCTTCACCTTCGGCGTCAAGGGCGGGCGCGGCGCGGGGCGGCGCTTCATCGAGGCGGTGAAGCTGCACTCGCACCTTGCCAACGTCGGGGACGCGAAGAGCCTGGTGATCCACCCAGCGAGCACGACGCACCAGCAGCTTACCGACGAGGAGCAGATCGCCGCCGGCATCGGGCCGGACATGATCCGGATTTCCGTCGGGCTGGAGAACCTCGAGGACATCCTGTGGGACCTCGACCAGGCGCTCGCCGAGTCGCAGAAAGAGGGGCCGAGCTAGAGAAACACCGTGCCGCCGTCGACCATGATCGTCTGGCCGGTCACGAACCGACTCGCATCCGACGCGAGATAGACGATCGTGCCGGTAAGGTCGTCCGTTTCGAGGTTGCGCTGCAGGGATTGTCCCGCGGCGATGACCTGCTTCGCCTTCTCCAGCTTGTCGCCGAAAAATTCACGGGTGCCCTCGGTCATGACTGCGGAAGGGGCGACGGCGTTGACCCGGATCCAGTCGCGCCCCAGTTCGCGCGCGAGCGAACGGGTCATCGCGATGAGCGCGCCTTTGGAGACGGAGTAATCGAGCGCGTAGGGCAGGCCGTAGACCGGCGCGAGCGAGGAGATGTTGATCACCGAGCCCGATTTCTGCGCGCGCATGAGGGGAACGATGGCGCGGCAGCAATTCCACGCGCCCTTGACGTTGACCTGCATCACGCGATCCCACTGTCCCTCGTCGAGCTGGTCGAACCGACCGCCCTTGAGGTTGGCGTAAAGCGCGGCATTGTTGACGAGCGCATCGATCCGGCCGAACTCCCCGACCGCGGCGTCCGCCAGCGCCTTGCAGGAAGCGAAGCTGGCCACGTCGAGCGAGACGCCAAGCGCACGCCCGTTCGCTTTGCGGATCGCCGACACGGTATCCGCGCAATCGCGCACATCGCCCGCCACGATCGCCGCGCCCTCGCGCGCCATCGCTTCGGCGTAGGCGCGGCCCAGGCCGCGTGCCGCGCCGGTAACGACCGCCACTTTGCCTGTGAGCTGCATGGATTTTTCTCTCCCCGCTTAATATAACGACAATGAGGCGACCATGAGCGGGAAGCCGGACTACCGGTTCATCACCCTGCGGCGCGATGGCGTGGCGGTTCACCTGATGTTCAATCGGCCCGACAGGCGCAACGCCTTGAACCACGCCATGATGGCCGAGATCGGCGATGCGCTCGACCGGGTCGGAGCGGATCGAAACGCGCGCGCGCTGGTATTGCGCGGGAGCGGCGGCGCCTATTGCGCGGGCGGCGATCTGGGCGCGATGTCGAAGCTGCCGCCCAAGCCCCGCGCCGGGCCCGATCCGCTGGTGGCGAGTTACCGCAGCTTCGGCAAGGTGCTGGCCAGGCTCAACCGGATTCCCCAGGCCGTCGTCTCGGTCGTCGAGGGGCCGGCGGTGGGCGGCGGCTTCGGCATGGTCTGTTGTTCGGATGTCGTGATCCTGCACCGGTCGGCCAGTTTCGGCGTGCCGGAGCCGCGCTCGGGCTTCATCCCGTCCCAGGTTCTGCCCTTCCTGGTGCGCCGCCTGGGCGAGGGAGCTGTGCGCTATCTGGCGGTGACCGGCGCGATCATGGACGCGGCGAGCGCTCGGCGGCTGGGCTTGGGCCAGGTTGTTTGCACCACGGGGAAAGGCCTGGACCGGGCGCTCAAGGGGGTATTGCGCGCCATCGGCGAGATGGAGCCCGACGCGCTGGCGACCGCCAAGCGCTTGACACTGATGTGCGCGGCAAGCCGCGACAGCGCGGTGATGGACCGCGCCAGCATCGAGTTGGTGCGGCTGCTGCGCCGGCCCGAGGCATTGGCCGGCATGCAGGCGTTCCTGCGCAAAGCGCGCCCGCCTTGGGCCGGCGGCTTCTAGCGCGGCGGCGCCAGCGGCAGCAGCTTGCCCTCGGAAGCGGACGGTGCCGCTATGCGGAGCAGGCGCGCGAGGGTCGGCGCGATGTCCACGACCTCGACCGTCAAGTCGATGCGGCCGGCCCGAAACCAGCGCGGCCCGTACAGGAGGATCGGTACGTGATAGTCGTAAGCGTGGGCTGAGCCATGTGTTGAGGCGTTACCGCGACTCCACTCCAACAGCCAATTCGCTTTGAGTACGACCTCCAAGTCCCCCGAGCGCTCGCGGTGCCAAGTTTTGCGCACTTGGTGCAGAAACGGGGTGTCAGCAGGCAGTGCACCGGGGTTCTCGAGGTCGCTGCGCGCAAATATGGCAGCAATGCCCGGCTCCGCGAGCAGGATGCTCTGCGCCTCCTGCTCGACGGCACGCCGCGCAAGGCCTTTTTGCCTGATGACTCCGTCATTGAGCAGCACCCCGCTGGCGGACCAGCCGCTCGCCAGCTTCGCTTCGCCGAATTTCGCCGTCAGACCCGCGTTCAGGCGGGCCATCATCTGCGGGATGTTCTGCCGGCCAGCGTCGCGGCCCAGGGACTTGCTGTACTCGGGCGCGGGCATGAAGCCGTGATCCGCGGTAAGCACGGCGATGTAACGATCCCTGCCTAGCCGCCGGTCGAGATCGCGGAAGAACGCCTGGAGCAGCCGGTCCAGATGCAGCACGTGGTCATGCGACAGCCGCGACTCCGGGCCGTAGGCGTGGTTGATGTAGTCGTGCCCGGAAAGGCTGATCGACAGGATGTCGGGCACATCGTCCTGGCCGAGCGCCTCGCCGGCAATCGCCGCGCGCGCGAAGTCGAGCGTGAGCGCGTCGCCGTAGGGGCTGGCCATCAGTGCGCTGTAGAACATCGCGCCCGGTTTCTCCTGGCCTTCCCCCAGCACCTTGGGCAGGTAGCCGCCCGCGGCGTACCAGACCTGGCCGTCCGGCAGCGAGCGCGCGTACGCCGCCTCCGGCAGCAGCGGCGCCCAGCTTGTCTTGAAGTAGCGATCCGCGGGATTCACGGCATTGAACGCGGCCACCCAGGGGGGATGCTTCTTCATGTAATAGGTGGTGGACGCGAAGTGCCCGCTCGAGGCCTGGTAGACATAGGCGGTACCGGTTTTGCCTGCGGGCGGGATTGCGCCGCGATCCTTGCCCGAAATCGCGATGACCCTGGCGCGCGCGTCCGCGCGCCGCAGCACGTCGCCCACCGTCTCGACCATCAGATTTTTGGGACTGGTGCCGGCTAGCTTCTGCGTGTTGTGCCCGATGTAGGTGTGCGCCGTGTCGCCCATGCAGTACTCAAGTTCGCCGGTCAAGCGGTCGAGCCAGTAGTTGCCGATGATGCCAGTGCGGTGCGGGTAGGCGCCGGTAAGCATGGCCGCGTGTCCGGTGGCGGTCACCGTGGAGGCGTGCCCGTAGCGCGCATCGGAGAACCACGCGCCGCGCTCGAGGAAGCGGCGAAACCCGCCGGGCGCCAGTTGATCGCGATAGTCCACCACCTGGCTTTGCGGCAGGCCGTCCACCGTCAGGAACACGATCAACGCTGGCCTGGACGCCGCCGCCTGTACGGCCGTGGCGCAGCCGGCCAGCAGGGCGGCTGCAATGAGAAACGATGGCCAGCGCTTGAACAGGATCGAGATCATTCGCCGAATTTAATCTGCGAAGCCGTTCGGCGCTCGTCCAGCTGCGCCAGCAAGGCGCGTTGCGCCTCGTCCGACATCGACCCCCACGCGGCGATTTCCGGCAACGTACGCAAGCAGCCCAGGCAGTAGCGCTGCCCAACGTCCATCACGCAGACCTTGTTGCAGGGCGACGCGATCAAGCCGCTTTGGCCCTTTTCGCCGCAATGGCCTTGCCGGCCTTTGACGCCGGCTCCCGGCCGAGCACCGCGGAAATCCAGACCCCGGTCTCGACCAGCCTGTCGAGGTCGACCCCGGTGCGGATTCCGAGGCCGTGCAGCAAGTAGACCACGTCCTCGGTGGCCACGTTGCCCGAGGCGCCCTTGGCATAGGGGCATCCGCCCAGGCCGGCAACCGAGGAATCGAAGGTCGCGACACCCAGCTCCAGCGAGGCGTAAATGTTGGCCAGCGCCTGGCCGTAGGTGTCGTGGTAGTGGCCGGCGAGATTCGCCATCGGCACGCGCTTCGCCACCGCCTCGATCATCTTCTGTGTCTTTCCCGGTGTGCCGACGCCGATGGTGTCGCCGAGCGACACCTCGTAGCAGCCCATGTCGAAAAGCGCCCCCGCGACTGCGGCCACTTTCCGCGGCGCTACCTCGCCTTCGTAGGGGCAGCCGAGCACGCAGGAGAGGTAGCCGCGCAGCCTGACTTTCGCCGCCTTGGCGGCGTCGGCCACGGGGCGGAAGCGCTCGAGGGACTCGGCGATCGAGCAGTTGATGTTCTTCTTCGAGAATGCTTCCGATGCGGCGCCGAAGATCGCCACCTCGCTGGCGCCGGCCGCCTGCGCGGCCTGGAAGCCCTTCAGGTTCGGCGTCAGCACCGGGTAGGACACGCCGGGCTTCCTGCGGATGCCCTCCAGCACTTCGGTGTGGTCGGCCATCTGCGGCACCCACTTCGGCGAGACGAAGGCGGTCGCCTCCACAGCGGGCAACCCGGCGTCGGCAAGCCGCTCGATCAGTTCCAGCTTCACCTTGGTCGGCACTTCCTGCTTTTCGTTCTGCAGTCCGTCGCGCGGGCCGACCTCCACGATGCGCACCTGCTTGGGCAATGCGGCCATGGCCTACTCCAGTCTGAGCAGCTCGGCGCCCTCGGGCACCTGCTCGCCCGCGGCGAAATGGATCTCCTTCACCACGCCGTCCGCCGGCGCGGCGATCGTATGCTCCATCTTCATCGCTTCCAGGATCAGGAGCGGCGCGCCCTTCGCGACCGTGTCTCCCGGCTTCACCATCACGGCGATCACCTTGCCGGGCATCGGCGCGGCAAGAGAGCCGCTGGCGGCGTCGACGTCGAGCCCTTCGAGCTCGTCGTGCAGCGTGAGGCGGCGATGGGCGCCGTCGATGAAAACGTGCCAGTCGCGTCCGTCGCGCACGGCGCGCGCCTTGCTCGCGCGGCCGTCGAGCCGCACCAGCAACCGGCCGTCCGGCAGGCGCTCGCCCTCGAAGGCATGCTCGCGCCCGGCGATCCCGATGCGCAAACCCGCGTCGCGGAAATGCACCGCCACCACGCGGCGCTCGTCTCCCTCGGCGAAGGCAAAGGCATGGTGCGAATCCTGGTTCAGTCGCCAGCCGTCCACGCGGTCCCAAGGCGAGTGCGGGTCGCCCGAGGCGGCGGCGCGGCTGCGCGCCGCATCCTCCTCGGCAAGCAATTCTGCATACGCCGCCGCGGCCAGCACCTGGTCTGGGAGCGGTGCTCGCGGCGCAAACAACTCGGCGCGGCTGCGTTCGATCAGGCCGGTGTCGAGCTCGGCCGAGGCGAAGGCGCGGCAGCGCGCGATGCGGGCGAGGAACTCGACGTTGGTCTTCAAGCCCGCGATCTCGACCTCGTCCAGCGCGGCGGCGAGCCGCGCCAGCGCCGCCGGGCGGTCTTCGCCCCAGGCGATCAGCTTGGCGATCATCGGGTCGTAGTAGGGCGTGATCGACGCGCCGCCCTCCACGCCGGCGTCCGTGCGCAGGTCGGCCGCGTCCTCGGGAAAGCGCAGGTGCGCAAGGCGCCCGGTCTGCGGCAGGAAGTCGCGCGCCGGGTCCTCCGCATAGAGGCGCGCCTCGAGGGCGTGGCCGCGGATCTTCAGATCGCCCTGCTTGAGCGGCAGCGGTTCGCCCGCCGCCACGCGCAGTTGCCATTCGACCAGGTCGAGCCCGGTGATCAACTCGGTTACCGGGTGCTCGACCTGCAGCCGAGTGTTCATCTCCATGAAGTAGAAGCGTCCGTCCTGCTCGGCGATGAATTCCACCGTGCCGGCGCCGATATAGTTGACCGCGCGAGCCGCGGCGAGCGCCGCCTCGCCCATCTCCCTGCGCCGCTTCTCGGTCATGCCGGGGGCCGGCGCTTCCTCCAGCACCTTCTGATGGCGGCGCTGCACCGAGCAGTCGCGCTCGAACAGGTGCACGAGGCTGCCCTGCGTGTCGCCGAACACCTGCAGCTCGATGTGCCGCGGCCGGTCGAGATAACGCTCGATCAGCACCCGCTCGTCGCCGAAGGCGGAGCGGGCTTCGCGCTGCGCACCCTCGAGTGCCGCCTTGAACTCGCTTGCCGCACGCACCACGCGCATGCCCTTGCCGCCGCCGCCCGCGGAGGCCTTGATCAGCACCGGGTAGCCGATGCGCTCGGCCTCCTTGGCGAGAAACGCCGCTTCCTGGCGCTCGCCGTGGTAGCCGGGCACCAGCGGCACGCGTGCTTTCTCCATCAGTGTTTTTGCCGCGGACTTGTCGCCCATGGCCGCGATCGCCTCGGGCGTCGGCCCGATAAACACGATGCCGGCCCCGCCGCAGGCGCGAGCGAAGTCCTCGTTTTCCGACAGGAAGCCGTAGCCGGGATGGATCGCCCCGGCGCCGGTGTCGCGCGCCGCGGCGAGGATCGCCTCTGCGTTCAGGTAGCTTTCGCGCGCGGCCGGCGGGCCGATGCGGCGCGCCTCGTCAGCCAGGCGCACGTGGCGCGCGTCGCGGTCGGCGTCCGAGTACACCGCGACCGTGCGTATCCCCATACGCCTTGCGGTGCGCATCACGCGGCAGGCGATCTCGCCGCGGTTGGCGATGAGGATCTTGCGGAACATCAGCTGTGCCAGGAGGGTTTGCGCTTCTCGAGGAACGAGGCGATGCCCTCGCGCCCTTCGGGCGAGACGCGGATTTCGGCGATGCGTCGCGCGGTGTCGGCAATCAGCGAATCGTCGACTGGACCCGAACCGACCGCGTGCACGAGGTCCTTGATCTTGGCATGCGCCTGCGGACCGCCTTGAGTGAGATGCCCCAGCAGTTTATCGATCTCGCCGTCCAGTTTTTCGGACGGCGAGACAGCAGTTAACAACCCAATGCGATGCGCCTCTGCCGCATCGAACACCTCCGCCGTCAGAAAATATCTTCGCGCCGCACGTTCCCCCATCGCGCGCACCACATACGGACTGATGGTTGCCGGCGACAGCCCCAGTTTCGCCTCCGACAGGCAAAATTTCGCTTCCGGCACCCCGATGGCGATGTCGCAGGCCGCCACCAGCCCCACGCCGCCCGCAAAGGCCGGGCCGTGCACGCGCGCCACGGTGGGTTTGCGCAGGCGATCGAGTGTCTTCAGCATCTCCGCGAGCGCCTGCGCATCCGCCAGATTCTGTTCGTAGCCGTAGGCGGCCATGCGCTTCATCCAGTTGAGGTCCGCCCCCGCGCAGAACGCCGGGCCGTTGCCCGCCAGCACCACGGCGCGCACGCCTTCGTCGGCATCGAGTTCGCGCAGCGCGGTGGTCAGCGCACGGATCAGCGCGTCGTCGAAGGCGTTGCGGATCTCCGGGCGGTCCAGCGTCACCCGCGCCACGCCGCCGACCTTTTCAACCTTCAGCATTCAGTCGATCCCGGGTTCGATCGTGACAGCTGTCTTGACGGAATTGGCGATGAAGCAGTTGTCGTGCGCGCACTCGTGCAGCTGCGCGTGCTCCTGCGCGCTCGGGCGCCGGCCCGAGTAGGTCACGGCGGGCCGCAGCGTGACGCGCGTCATCGCCATCCTGCCTTCGGCGTTCTTCTCCAGCACGCCGCTCGCCTCGTCCAGGTAACGGTCGACCACCAATTTCGCGTGCGACGCGAGGTGCAGGAACCACAGCATGTGGCAGGAGGAGAGCGACGCCACGAAAGCCTGTTCCGGGTCCATTCCGGGCGCGCCGGCAGCGCTCGCGGGAATGTTGCCGGGGGACGCGCACGCCGCCACGCGCACGCCGCCGTCGAACGACAAGGAATGCGTGCGGTTGTAGGTCTTGTGGTCGAAGTCGGCGGTTTCGCGCGTCCATTCGACCGTCGCTTTGTATTCGGACACGGCTACATCCTGAAGATGCCGAATTTCGTTTCGTCCACCGGCGCGTTGAGCGAGGCCGAGAGCGCGAGGCCGAGCAACCGCCGCGTGTCGGCCGGATCCACCACCCCGTCGTCCCACAGCCGCGCGCTCGAGTAGTAGGGATGGCCCTGGCGCTCGTACTGCTCGCGGATCGGCGCCTTGAAGGCCTCCTCGTCCGCCTTCGACTTGAATTCGCCGCGCACCGTGGCGAGCACGCTCGCCGCCTGCTCGCCGCCCATGACGGAAATGCGCGCGTTCGGCCACATCCACAGGAACCTGGGCGAGTAGGCGCGCCCGCACATGCCGTAGTTGCCGGCGCCAAACGATCCCCCGAGGATCAGGGTGAACTTGGGCACCTTCGCAGTGGCCACCGCGGTCACCATCTTGGCGCCGTCCTTGGCGATGCCGCCCGACTCGTATTTCTTCCCCACCATGTAGCCGGCGATGTTTTGCAAAAACAGGAGCGGGATGCCGCGCTGGCTGGCGAGCTCGATGAAGTGCGTCGCCTTCAGCGAACTCTCCGAATACAGGATGCCGTTGTTGGCGAGGATCGCCACCGGGTAGCCGTGCAGGCGCGCAAACCCGGTCACCAGCGTGCTGCCGTAATTCTGCTTGAACTCGTCGAGTTCCGAGCCGTCCACGATGCGCGCGATCACCTCGCGCACATCGTAGGGTTTGCGCACCTCGGCCGGGATCACGCCGTAGATCTCCTCGGCCGGGTAGAGCGGTTCGCGCGGCTCGCGCGGCTCGAGCGAGACGCTCTTGCGCGTATTGAGGTTGCCTACGATGCGCCGGCAGATGGCGAGCGCGTGCGCGTCGTTCAGCGCGTAGTGGTCCGACACGCCCGAGACGCGCGTGTGCACTTCCGCGCCGCCCAGCTCTTCGGCGCTCACCACTTCGCCGGTCGCCGCCTTCACCAGCGGGGGGCCGGCGAGGAATATCGTGCCCTGCCCCTTGACGATGATGGATTCTTCGCACATCGCCGGCACGTAGGCGCCGCCCGCGGTGCAGGAGCCCATCACCACCGCAATCTGCGGGATGCCGGCCGCCGACAGGTTGGCGATGTTGAAGAAGATGCGCCCGAAGTGCTCGCGGTCCGGGAACACGTTGTCCTGCTCGGGCAGGAAGCCCCCGCCCGAATCCACCAGGTAGAGGCAGGGCAGGCGGTTCTGCGCGGCGACCTCCTGCGCGCGCAAGTGCTTCTTCACCGTCATCGGGTAGTAGGTGCCGCCCTTGATGGTGGCGTCGTTGGCCACCACCACGCATTCGCGGCCCGAGACCCGGCCGATGCCGCAGATGATGGAGGCCGAGTGCACGTCGCCGCCGTACATGCCGTGGGCGGCGAGCTGGCCGATCTCGAGAAAGGGCGAGCCAGGGTCGAGCAGCGTCCTCACGCGCTCGCGCGGCAAGAGCTTGCCTCGCGCGGCGTGCTTGGCGCGCGCTTCTTCGGGCCCGCCCGCCGCGGCCTGCGCCACCTTTCCGCGCAGGTCGGCTACGAGCCTTTGCATGCGCGCGGAGTTGGCGCGGAATTCCTCCGACCGCGGGTTCAACTGCGACTGGATGACCGGCATCAGCCGCCCCCCAGTGCGCGGCCGATCACCAGGCGCTGGATGTCGCTCGCGCCCTCGTAGATCTTGCACACACGAACGTCGCGCCAGATGCGCTCCACCGGGAAATCCGCCACGTAGCCGTAGCCGCCGTGGATCTGCATCGCGTCCGAACACACTTTCTCCGCCATCTCGGAGGCGAACAGCTTCGCCATCGAGGCTTCCTTCAGGCAGGGCTCTCCGGCGTCGCGCAGGCGCGCGGCGTAGAGGTACAGCTGTTGCGCCGCCTCCACCTGGGTGGCCATGTCGGCAAGGCGGAAATTCACCGCCTGGTGCTCGAAGAGCGTCTTGCCCATGCTCTTTCTCTCCTGCGAATAGGCGAGCGCGGCCTGCAAGGCGGTGCGCGCCATGCCGGTGGCCTGCGCCGCGACGTTGATGCGCCCGGATTCGAGGTTGGCGAGCGCGATGCGGTAGCCCACGCCTTCCTCGGCGAGCCGGTATGCCGCCGGCACCTTGCAGTTCTCGAGCAAGACCTGCGCCGTATCCGAAGCGCGTTGGCCGGTCTTGTGTTCCAGGCGCGCGGCGCTGTAGCCCGGGGTGGAAGTCGGGACGACAAAAGCACTGATTCCCTTCTTTGCCGCCTCCTTGTTCGTGACCGCGAAGACGATCGCCAGGTCGGCGTTCTTGCCGGACGTAATGAACTGCTTGACGCCGTTCAGGACGTAGCTGGAGCCGGTTTTTTCCGCGCGCGTCGTGATGGCCGCGGCGTCCGAGCCCACGTGCGGCTCGGTGAGCGCAAAAGCGCCGAGCATCTCGCCTCGCGCCAGCGGGCGCAGGAACTCCTCCTTCTGCGCCTGGCTGCCGTAGCCTTGCAGGATGTTGGCGGCGAGGTTCGTCACCATGACGATGGTGCAGGTGGAGCCGTCGCCCGCCGCGATCTCGTCGCAGGCGATCGCGAGCGCGGTGAAATCCATGCCCGCCCCGTCCCACTCCTCGGGGATCGCCACGCCCATCAAGCCCATCTGCGCCAGGCCCTTCAGCTGCTCGCGCGGGAAATGCTTGTCGCGGTCCCAGGCAGGTGCGTTGGGGGCGAGTTGCTCGGCGGCATAGCGTCGCACGGCGTCGCGAATCTGCGCGTGGAGCGCCACGCCGGTCACGGTACAGGCCCCTTCACCGCGACCAGCACAAAGCGGAGCTCGCTGATCACATTGAGGTACATACGGGCGGCCTCGCTCGCCTGCGCGTCGGAGATCTCGCGGCGAGCGAGGCGCCCGCGCCAGGGCTCGTCGTAAATCGCTTCGTGTACCGGGATCTCGAAATCGATGCCATGCAGCATTCCGAGCGGCGTATTCGCCGCTCCATCCGCCAATGTCTGGCGGTTGAACGACCGGCTGAACAGGGCAAGCGTATCGAGCGTCACCGGGCGCACGTGCGTGGGATCGCCCAGAAAGTTTTCGTGGCGCGGGTCGGGCACGTGGATGCGCGCCTGCGCCCCGGGCTTGCACACGCGCCACAACTCCTTCATCACGCCGATGAACACGTCGGGAGCCTGGCCGAGATGCTCCAGCACGTGGCTGAGCAGCACCTCGTCCGCGCTCGAATCCGGCCACGGCCAGGGAAAACGCTCCAGGTCCACGACCTGGTCGGGGCCGAGCGACGCGTGCTTGTCCACGTTGACCCAGCCCGCCATGCGCTTCGGACCGCAGCCAAGATTGAGCTTCATCGGGACAGGGCAGCGCCCGGCAGGCGCGAGTAGGTGACCGTGTGATGGGTGAAAAGGCGCCCCTTGCCATCATGGCACTCGGCGGTGCCGTAGATGATGCGCTTGCCGGTCTTCAGCACGCGCGCGGTGCAAAATACCGTCTGCCGGCGCGCCGCATTGAGGAACGCGGTGTTCAATTCCGAGGTGACCGCGTCGTGCTCGATGCCGATGTGGCGCTTGATCGCCAGCCACATGGCGCAGTCGGCGGCCGCCATGAAGGCAGGTCCGTTCACCGTGCCTCCGGGGCGCTCTAGCGCGCGGCGGAACGGCATCGCGATGGTGCAGGCATGGTCATCGACCGATACCAGGCGCATGCCGTAGCCGCCAACGAAGCGCGCGCGCTTGAGCAGCGCCTGCAACTGGCGTTTGCTGGGCCTGCTTGCGCTCACGCCAGCTCGATCGCCATGGCGGTGGCCTCGCCGCCGCCGATGCACAGGCTCGCCACGCCGCGCTTGCCGCCGTACTTGCGCAGCGCGCCGATCAGCGTGACCACGATCCTGGCGCCGGAGGCGCCGATCGGGTGGCCGAGGGCGCAGGCGCCGCCGTGCACGTTCACCTTTTCATGCGGCAGGTTCAGTTCCTGCATCGCCGCCATCGCCACCACGGCGAAGGCTTCGTTGATTTCGTAGAGGTCCACCTGAGCCGCGCTCCAGCCGGTGCGCTCGAAGAGTTTCTTCATCGCGCCGACCGGCGCGGTGGTGAACCAGCCCGGCTCCTGCGCGTGCGTGGCGTGTCCGACGATAGTGGCGAGCGGCGCAAGGCCTCGCTGCTGCGCACTCGAGCGGCGCATCAGCACCAGCGCCGCGGCGCCGTCGGAAATCGAGCTCGAGTTGGCGGCCGTCACCGTGCCGTCCTTGCGGAAGGCGGGCTTCAGGCTCGGGATCTTCTCCAGGTTGGCCTTGAACGGCTGTTCGTCGGTCTCGATGAACTTCTGGTCCTTGCCTGCCTTGATCGCGATCGGCGTGGTCTCCCAGGCGAACCAGCCTTCCTTGTTCGCTTGCTGCGCGCGGTGCAGCGAGGCGATGGCGAACGCGTCCTGCGCTTCGCGGGAGAACTTGTACTTTTGCGCGCAGTCCTCGGCGAAGGAACCCATCAGCCGGCCCTTGTCGTACGCGTCTTCCAGCCCGTCGTAGCACATGTGGTCGATCACCTGGCCATGGCCCATGCGCAGGCCCGCGCGCGCTTTCGGCAGGAGGTACGGCGCGTTGGTCATCGATTCCATGCCGCCGGCGACGATGACTTCGACAGAGCCGGCGAGCAGTTCGTCGTGCGCGAGCATCGCGGCTTTCATGCCGGAGCCGCACATCTTGTTGATGGTGGTGCAGCCCGCGGCGAGCGGGAGTCCGGCGCCGAGCGAAGCCTGGCGCGCCGGCGCCTGGCCCTGGCCGGCGGGCAGCACGCAGCCCATGATCACCTCCTGCACGTCTTCGGGCCTGAGCTTGGCGCGCTCTACGGCGGCGCGTATGGCGGCGGCGCCCAGTTCGGGGGCGGCGAAGCTTTTCAACTCGCCCTGCAAGCCGCCCATCGGCGTGCGGGCGACGGAAACGATGACGATCGGGTCGGCTTGCATGGCTTACTCCTTGATGAGTGCGGCGAGGCGTTGCAGCGCCGCGAGGGATTCGGCTTCGAGCTGCGCGATGAGCTCTGCGGCAGGCAGGGCGCGCGCGAGCGGCGTCGCCTGTCCCGCCCAGAGGGCGTAGAAATCGGGCTTGCCGGCTTTGGCCGAGGCCTGACGCAGGGCTGTGGTGAGCTTGTTCTGCGCCGGGAAGGCGATTTTCGGCAGGTGCTTGGCTTCCGCCTCGCGCAGGAAACGGTTGGCGATGCCGCGCGCCGCGCGCCCCGAGAAGCGCTCGGTGATGCGGGTGTCGTCCTCTCGCGCGGCGAGGATCGCCTGCTTGTGCACCTGGGGTGCGCCGCTCTCGGGGCAGGGAATGAAGGCGGTCCCCAGTTGTGCCGCCTGCGCGCCGAGGGCGAGCACTCCGGCGATACCGGCGCCATCCATGATGCCGCCCGCCGCAACCACGGGAATTCCGACCGCGCGCACGATGAGCCGCGTGAGGGCGAGTGTCCCGGTAAGCGCGTCCTGCGGATCGCGCAGCCAGGTGCCGCGGTGGCCGCCCGCCTCGCCGCCCTGCGCGATCACGAATTCGAAACCCAGGGCCTCCGCGCGCTTGGCTTCCTCGACGCCGGTGGCGCTCGCCCCCAACTTGATTCCGAGCGGCCTGAGCTCGCTCACCCATTTCGCTTCCAGCTCGCCCAGGTGCGCGGTAAACACCGCCGGGCGAATCGCGGCGACCGCGGCGAGCTGCGCCTGAAGGTCGGGCGCGTAGGGCGGGGCTGCGGGCTGCGGCGCCGGCAGTTGCATCTCGGCGTACCACGGCGAGAGCGCCGCGATGGCCGCGCTCTGGCGTACCGCGTCGATGGGGCCGGGCTGCGGCGCCACGAACAGGTTGATGCCGAACGGCCGATCGGTCTGCGCGCGCACCCACGCGGCCTGCTTTTTCATCTCCTCGGGCTGGGTGTAGGCGAAGCCGAAGGAGCCGAGCACTCCCGCGGCGGAGCAGGCGGCGACCAGCGCCTGCGAAGATGGGCCGCCCGCCATGGGCGCCTGGATGATCGGCAGGCGTAGCCCGAGCGCCTGCGAGAGCGGTGTGGCAAGGCGCGCCATCACGCCGTCTCGCCGAACAGTTCCCGCCCGATCAGCCAGCGCCGGATCTCGGAGGTGCCGGCGCCGATCTCGTACAGCTTCGCGTCGCGCCACAGCCGCCCGGTGGGGGACTCGTTGATATAGCCCATGCCGCCGAGCGCCTGGATCGCCTCGCCCGCCATCCAGGTGGCCTTTTCCGCGGCGTAGAGGATCGCGCCGGCGGCGTCCTTCCGCGTGGTCTCGCCGCGGTCGAGCGCCTGTCCTACCGCATAGACGTAGGCGCGGCAGGCGGAAAACGTCGTGTACATGTCGGCGAGCTTGCCCTGCATGAGCTGGAACTCGCCGATCGGCTGGCCGAACTGCTTGCGCTCGTGCACGTAGGGCACCACCGCGTCGAGGCAAGCTGCCATGATGCCCAACGGTCCGCCGGCCAGCACCGCGCGCTCGTAGTCCAGCCCGGACATGAGCACTTTCACGCCCTGGCCTTCCTCGCCGAGCACGTTTTCGGCCGGCACCTCGCAATCACGGAACACGAGCTCGCAGGTGTTGGAGCCGCGCATGCCGAGCTTGTCGAGCTTCTGCGCGGTGGAAAACCCCTTCATGCCCTTCTCGACGATGAACGCGGTGATGCCTTGCGTCTTGCCGTAGATCACCAGCACGTCGGCGTCCGGCCCGTTGGTGATCCACATCTTGTTGCCGTTCAGGATGTAGCGGTCGCCGCGTGGTTCCGCGCGCAATCGCATGCCGACCACGTCCGAGCCCGCGCCGGGCTCGCTCATCGCGAGGGCCCCCACGTGCTCGCCGGAAACGAGCCTGGGCAGGTACCTCCTCCTCTGCGCCTCGCTGCCGTTGCGGCGGATCTGGTTGACGCACAGATTCGAATGCGCGCCATAAGAGAGCCCGATCGAGCCCGAGGCGCGCGAGATTTCCTCGACAGCGACGATGTGAGCCAGGTAGCCGAGCGCGCTGCCGCCGTATTCCTCTTCGACCGTGACGCCGAGCAACCCAAGCCGGCCGAGCTTGCGCCACAGGTCGGGCGGGAACTCGTTCGAGCGGTCGATGCCGGCCGCGCGCGGCGCGATCTCCTTGCGCGCGAACTCGCGCACGCTGGCGCGCAGCATGTCGATCGTCTCGCCGTGCTCGAAGCGTAGCGCTGGAATTTCCATCAGTTACTCCGGCGTGTCCGGGGTGTCCGCCAGCGTCAAGACCGTTTGCTGCATGCTCGCGACATGCACTCGTCCCGACGCGGTTTCCGCATAGACCTCCGCGCGGGTGACCGTCAACGTCCGCCCGGACTTGAGGACCAATCCCTCGGCGACGTACAGGTCGCCGCGGCCCGGGGCAAGGATGTTGATCTTGTACTCGACGGTCAGGGGCGACGCGTTCGCGGGCATGAGGCTGCAAGCCGCGTAGCCGCAGGCGTTGTCGGCGATCATGCCGATGATGCCGCCATGGAGAAACCCCTTCTGCTGGGTCAGCTCTTCACGATGAGGCAATTCCACTTCGGTCCAGCCCGGACCGACGGCGCGCAGCCGCGCGCCGATGTGGTGCATGGCCTTCTGCCGACCGAAGCTTTCCCGCACGCGCGCGGCGAACGCCGGGTCCTTGGGCTGGAATTGCGTGCGTTGCGCGTGCATCGGGCGCAGGCTACTTGACGTTTACGTAAACGTCAACTCCTGCCGTTCCTCTTGCGGCGCGCGCCGAGCTGCTTGCGCACGCGCTTCTCGAACGCGGCGAGCTCGGCCAGCTGCGCCTCGATGTCCTCGCTCTGGCGCTCGAGCGCCGCCTTGTGCGCCTCCAGCACGGCGAGGAAGCGCTCCAGCTGCGGCCGCTCGTCGCGCCCGGGTTCGTACATGTCGATGAGGCTGCGGATCTCCGACAGCGTCAGGCCCAGGCGCTTGCCGCGCAGGGTAAGCTTGAGGCGCGTGCGGTCGCGCGGCGTGTAGATGCGGCGCTGGCCGTCGCGCCGCGGCGCGAGCAGGCCCTCGGCCTCGTAGAAGCGGATGGCGCGCGGCGTGACGTCGAATTCGCTGGCCAGCCCGCCGATCGAATACTCCGCGTCGGCGCGTTCCTTTTCGATTTCGAGCATGGTAGGGTGCGATTGATTCTAGCCCAGGTTTACTGCGTGTCCTCGCTCGAGTTTGCGTTCCGCGACGCGCCCACCCAGGAGGAAGCATGGAAGAACGCACTGACGGCGTGAATCGCGAGGAAACGGCGCGCATGCTGCAGGAGGTGGCCGAGCGCTCTTCGCACATCCTGCAGGAGTTCGGGCAGAAGCAGCTGGTGAGCAGCCTGTCCTCGGCGGTGAAGGACGAACTGGGGATCGCCAAGGCCTACATGGACATGTACGCGCGCGTCCTGATGGACCCGAGCGCCTTCACCGCGGCTTCGGTGAATTACTGGATCGACGCGACGCGGCTGTGGCAATCGGCATGGAGCAAGATGCTCGGGCAGGAGGCGGCGCCGGTCGCCGTGCCGGCCAAGGGCGACGGCCGGTTCAAGGACGAGGACTGGTCGGGCAACTTCATCTTCGACTACATCAAGCAGTCCTACCTCATCGCGGCGAGGCACTTGCAGCACGCGGTGGGCGGCGTCGGGGGATTGCCCGAGGAGTCGCAGAAGAAGATCGCTTTCTTCACGCGCCAGTACGCGGACGCGCTGGCGCCGTCGAATTTTGCCGCCACCAACCCGCAGGTGCTGCGCGAGACCATGGCCTCCGGGGGCCACAACCTGATCAAGGGGCTGAACAACCTGCTCGCCGACATCGAGAAGGGCGAGGGGCAGCTGCGGGTCAGCATGACCGACGAGACTGCGTTCCAGCTCGGCCGCAACGTGGCGACCACGCCAGGCAAGGTGGTGTTCCAGAACGCGCTGATGCAACTGATCCAGTACCAGCCCGCGACCTCCGAAGTGTTCCGGCGGCCGCTGCTCATCATCCCGCCCTGGATCAACAAGTACTACATCCTCGACCTGCGCGAAAAGAACAGCCTCATCAAGTGGGCGGTGGACCAGGGCCACAGCGTGTTCGTGGTGTCCTGGGTGAACCCGGACCGCTCGCTCGCCGGCAAGACCTTCGCCGACTACCTGACCGAGGGCGCGCTCGCCGCCATGGACGCGGTGCAGAAGGCGACCGGCGAGGACAGGCTGAATGTCATCGGCTATTGCCTGGGCGGCACTCTGCTCGGCAGTGCGCTCGCCTGGCTCGCCGCCAAGGGCGACGAGCGCGTCGGCTGCGCCACCTTCTTCGTGTCCTTGCTCGACTTCTCGCAGCCCGGCGAGCTGGGCGTTTTCATCGACGAAGCGCAGGTGCAGAACCTCGAGAGCCGCATGAACGAGCGCGGCTACCTGGAAGGCTCGGAGATGGCTTCGACCTTCAACATGCTGCGCGCCAACGACCTGGTCTGGTCCTTCGTCATCAACAATTACCTGATGGGCAAGGACCCGTTCCCCTTCGACCTGCTGTACTGGAATTCGGACGCCACGCGCATGCCGGCGAAGATGCACAGCTTTTACCTGCGGCACATGTACCTGAAAAACGAGCTGGGCGTTCCCGGCGCCATCGAGCTCGCGGGCGTGCCGATCGACCTGTCGAAGGTGCGGGTGCCCGCCTACTTCATCTCCACGGTGGAGGACCACATCGCGCCCTGGAAATCAACCTACAAGGGGTCCAAGTACCTGGCCGGCCCGGTGCGCTTCGTGCTCGGCGGCTCGGGGCACATCGCCGGCATCGTCAACCCGCCCGCGGCGAAGAAATACCACTACTGGACCAACGACGTCCTGCCCGCGGCACCGGAGGCATGGCTGGAGGGCGCCGCGCAGCATCCGGGCTCCTGGTGGGAGGACTGGCAGCGCTGGATCGAGCAGCAAAACGCCGGCGACAGGGTGCCGGGGCGCATCCCGTCCCATGCCATCGAAGACGCGCCCGGCTCCTACGTGATGCAGCGGCTCGCGAAGTCCGCGAGATAGGCGAGGCCCGCGATCGCGCGCGGCCCATACCAGGAGGTCATCTCGCCGTCGATCAAACGCGCCGGCTTGCCTGTCGCGGCCTGGATCTGCGCCAGGTGCTCCTCGCCGAAGCGGTAGGGCTCTGTTGAGACAAGCACCAAATCGGCTTGAGCCACCCAAGGCTCGACGTGAGCCATACGCGGGTATCGAGAATCCGTCGCTTCGGGCAGCGTCTGCATGCCGAACACGGCGAGCGTGCGCGAGATGTAGGTGTCGCGCGACACCGTCATCCAGGGGTCCTTCCAGATGAGGTAGAGCACGCCCAGCTCGGGATACTTTTTCCCCGCGGCAGCGTTATAAGCTGCCTGGAAGCGCGCGCACAACGCTTCCGCCTCTCTCTCCCGGCCGAAGGCGGTTCCGAATTGGCGGTAGAGCGCAAGGTTGTCGAGCGGGCCGAGCGGGTGCGTGATGACGAGGTTGGGCACGAACTCCGATAGCGCCTGCGCGGTTTCCCTGAGGTTCTCATCTTTGTTCAAGATGACGTGCGTGGGATCGAGGGCGCGGAGCTTGTCGAGATTCACGGATTTGGTACCGCCGACCTTCGGAATGTTGCGCACGACGCTTGCGGGATGCACGCAAAAACCCGTGCGCCCCACGAGCTGGTCCGCCAGCCCCAACTCGCATAGCAGCTCGGTGAGCGAAGGCACCAGCGAGACGATGCGCATCAGAGCGGCAGGCCGCGCGAAGCGCCGCGCCGAGAAAAGGGGATAAGAGGCACGTTTCCGGAGTCACATTTCCTGCTAAGCCGCTAACTGCGCTGAGCCTCGGGGGAACCGTGACTCTGCCCCCTTTTACTGGCCTTTGCGTGCTACGCCGATCAGGTATTCGGCGATGTCGAGCATGCCCTTCTGGCTGCGCCCCTGCTCGGGGCTCACGGTGAATCGCCCGTGCACGGCGAGCGCGGGCGTGCCATCGAGGCGGTAAGCCGCCGAGAGTTGTGTGGCGCGCCGCACCCTGCTCTGCACGCCGAAGGACTTCACCATCTCCTCGAATTTCTTGACTTCAACACCGTTCTTCTGCAGCCAATCGTTGAACGACGCGGAGTCGCGCGTGCTCAGGCGGTCGCGGTGGATGGCGTCGAAGAACGGCCGGTGCAGGCGGGGCAGCACGCCGAGCGCCTCGAAGGCGTAGAACACGGCGGCCTCGTTCGCCCAGCCGGGATTGAGCACCGCAGGCACGCGGCGGAACTGCGCGTCGGCCGGCAGCTTCGGGATCCACTGCTCCAGCAGCGGCTCCAGCGTGTAGCAATGCGGGCAGCCGTACCAGAAGAACTCGACCACGTCGATCTTGCCCTTCGTCTCCACGGGCTGGACGGAGGTGAGTTCGGTGTAGTCCACGCCGGGTGCGGGTTTGCGCGGCTGCGCGAGGGCGCCGAGGGGCGCGAGGCTCATGGCGAGGACCAGGGTGCGGCGACGAAGATTCATGTTCAATTTGCCTTTGCGGATGCCGGATCTTTCAGTTTGACCAGGTTGGCATCGATTCCGTTCTGCGCCAGCGCATTGCGTACTCTGTTCAGTTCGTCAAGCTTGGTGAACGGCCCCAGGCGCACCCGGTACCAGGTGCCCTTGTCCGGCAGGGTGGTGGGCTCGACGTTGGACTCCAGGCCGAGGATCGCCAGCCGCGCCTTCTGGTTGTCGGCGTCGGCCGGGTTCTGGAACGCTCCGGCCTGGATGAAGTAAACGTCCCGCGGTGCGGCAGCCTGACCCTTCGGGGCGGCGGCAGTGCGCAGGCGCTCGCGCAGCTCGCGCTCGCTCACCGGCTCCTCGCCGCCGGCCAGGATCTTGTAGAAATCGAAGCGTGGCTTCTCGGGCGCCTTGGCGGCGGTGGTGGCTGGCGGCTTCGGTTCCGGGGCCGTGGCCGGCGTGGTGCCGCTCTGCGGCATGCCGGCCAGCGCCGGCGGCTTGCCGGCGGTCCTGGCATCTTCCGCGGTTGCCTTGCGGCTCATGAACGGAATCGGCGTCTTGTTCAGGTACAGCGCGATGCCGAGCGCGATCGCGAGACCGATGAGCAGCCCGGCGAACATGCCGAGGAGGAATCCGCCGCCGGGGCCTTTGCGCGTCGTCGCGTGGGGTATTGCCGCCATCACATCCTTTCCGGAGCGCTCACACCGAGCAGCGCGAGCCCGTTGGCGAGCACCTGGCGGACCGCGGCGCAAAGCGCGAGGCGCGCCGTGCGCGTCGCCTGGTCCTCGACCAGAATGCGCTCGGCATTATAGTAGCTGTGGAACTCGCCCGCGAGTTCGCGCAGGTAGAAGGCGACCGAATGCGGCGCGTGCTCGCGCGCCGCGGCCGCGAGCAGCTCGGGAAACTCCGCCAGGCGCTGCATCAGTGCGGCCTCGCGCTCGCCGGCGAGGGAATCCAGGCGCGTGCCGCCCAGAGCCGCGGCGTCCCCGCCCCACTGCCGGAGCACGCTGCACACGCGGGCGTGCGCGTACTGCACGTAGTACACGGGATTCTCGTCGGTCTGTGCCAGCGCGAGGTCCACGTCGAACACGAATGCCGAATCGGCGCGCCGCGAAGCGAGGAAGAAGCGCACCGCGTCGCGGCCCGCCCACTCGATCAGGTCGCGCACCGTGACGTAGGAGCCGGCGCGCTTGGAGATCTTCACTTCCTCGCTGCCGCGCATCACTTTCACCAGGTTGTGCAGCACGTAGTCCGGGTAGCCGGCGGGAACACCGATGTTCTGCGCCTGCAGCCCGGCGCGCACGCGCGTCACGGTGCTGTGGTGGTCCGAACCCTGCACGTTGATCACTTTGCCGAAGCCGCGCTGCCACTTGGCGACGTGGTAGGCGACGTCTGGCACGAAGTAGGTGTAGCTGCCGTCGGACTTGCGCACCACGCGGTCCTTGTCGTCGCCGTAATCGGTGGTGCGCAGCCACAGGGCGCCTTCGTGCTCATAGGACTTGCCGCTCGCCACCAGCGCTTTCACCACCGCGTCGACCTTGCCGTCGGTGTAGAGGCTGGATTCGAGATAGTAGACGTCGAACTTCACGCCAAAGGCCTGCAGATCGGCATCCTGTTCCTTGCGCATTGCCGCGACCGCGAATTTGCGCACCGCCTCGAGGTCCCCGGGCTTGCCGCCGCTAGAGGCGTAGTCGCGCGCTATCTCCTCGATGTATTCGCCGCGATAGCCGTCCGCCGGCCAGGCGGGGTCCTCGGGATTCACGCCTTTGGCGCGCGCCTGTACGGAGAGGGCGAGGTTCTGGATCTGCGCACCCGCGTCGTTGTAGTAGAACTCGCGCGTCACTGCGTGCCCCTGCGCCTCCAGCAGCGCGGCGATGGCGTCACCCAGCGCGGCCTGTCGCCCGTGGCCGACGTGCAGCGGACCGGTGGGGTTGGCCGAGACGAATTCCACCATCACCTTCTGCGGCTGAGCAGCGCGAGCGCGGCCATAGCCGGCGCCTTCGGCGAGGACGCGGCTTACCGCGGCATGCTTTGCGCCCGCTGCGAGCCGGATGTTGATGAAGCCGGCGCCCGCGACCTCGAGTTTCGCCACCTGCGGGTCCGCCGGTATTGCGGCGGCAAGCTGTTCGGCGAGCTGACGCGGGTTCTTCTTCAGCTTCTTCGCGAGCTGCAGCGCGAGGCTGCAGGCGAAATCGCCATGCGCCGCGTCGCGCGGGCGCTCGATCAGCACTTCGGCATCGGCGGCCTCGGGCGCGACCTTGGCCAGCGCCGCGCGGAACAGCGCCGCAAGATGGGCTTTGATATCCATGCGGGGGCGCGAATTATATCGGGGTCAGACCCCGATTATCGACCCCGATTATCAGTCGAAGCCGATGGGGTCGACGTCGAGGTGCCAGCGCACGCCGCGCGGCGCGGTGGCGAACAGGCGCCCGGTCCAAGCGGAGAGGAAACTCTGCAGCGCGGGGCGGGAAGCCGACTGCACCAGCAGTTGCGCGCGCTCCAGGTCGGCGCGGCGCGTGATGACGTGCGGCACCGGGTCGTAGACCCGCACTGCTTCTGGCACCGGCACCAGGCGCGCCGCGTCCTCGAGAAAGGCCATCGCCAGCGCCAGCTTGTCCGCTTCCGCGCGCAGCGCCGCCTCGTGCACGTAAGGCGGAAAGCCCGCTGCTTCGCGCTCGGCGAGCTGCGCTGCCGCGAAAGCGGCGTAGTCGTGGCTGGCCAGCGACGCATACAGCGGATGCCGCGGATAGCGCGTCTGCACCAGCACTTCGCCCGGCTGCTCGCGCCGCCCGGCGCGGCCGGCGACCTGGGCGAGGGTGGCGTACATGCGCTCCGCGGAACGGTAGTCGGTGGACAGGAGCCCACCGTCGGCGTCCAGCACGCCAACCAGCGTCAGCAGCGGGAAGTCATGGCCCTTGGCGAGCAGTTGCGTGCCGACCAGGATATCGGCCTCGCCGCGCGTGATGCCTTGCAGCGTGCGCGCCAGCTCGCTGCGCCGCCGCGCGCTGTCGCGATCGATGCGCACGATGCGCGCTTGGGGAAACCGCGCCTCGAGCGTTTCCTCCACGCGCTGCGTGCCGCGGCCCATCGCTTTCAGGTCCACGTTGCCGCAGGTGGAGCAGGCGCGCGGGATGGCGCTTTCCGCCCCGCAATGGTGGCATCTGAGGCGCCGGTCCGGCTTGTGCAGCACCATGCGCGCGGTGCAGCGCCCGCAGCCCGAGGTCCAGCCGCAGGCGTGGCAGGCCAGCACCGGCGCGTAGCCGCGGCGGTTGATGAACACCAGGCTCTGCTCGCGCCGCGCGAGCCGCTCGCCGATTGCCGCGATGAGTCCCGGCGCGAAGCCGTTCTCCGCGGGTTCGAGCCGCAGGTCGAGCGTGCGCACCCTGGGCAGCCGCGCGCCGGGCACCGCGCGGTCCGGCAGGGCGATGCGCTCGTAGCGCCCGTCGAGCGCGTTGTGCCAGGTCTCGAGCGAAGGCGTGGCGCTGCCGAGCACCACCGGGCAGGCGGCGAACTTGGCGCGGATCACGGCCGCGTCGCGGCCCGAGTAACGCAGCCCTTCGCGTTGCTTGAACGAGGTGTCGTGCTCTTCGTCCACCACCACCAGGGCGAGCCGCGGCAGCGGGGCGAGTGCCGCGAGGCGTGTGCCGAGCACGATGCCGGCTTCGCCGCGCGCCGCCGCCAGCCAGGCCGCGGTGCGCGGCACGTCCTGCAGGGCGCTGTGCAGCAACACGATATGGGCTTCGGGGAAGGCGTGGCGGAACCGCAGTTCGAGTTGCGGCGTGAGGCTGATCTCCGGCACCAGCACCAGCGCCTGGTCCCCGTTTTCGAGCACGCGCGCGATGAGGCGCAGGTAAACCTCGGTCTTGCCGCTGCCCGTGATGCCGTGCAGCAGAAATGTCTGGAAGCGGCCGAGCGCCCCGCCGATGCGCTCGATGGCCTGCGCCTGGCCGATGGTCGGCGCATGGCTGGCGACGAAGCGCGGCGATGTACGCTGCGGCGTCGCGGCGTCGAGCACTTTCCTTGGCAGAGGTTGGAGCGATTTGAGCCGCGGAGGCAATGCACCGATCACCGTTTCGCCAAGCGGGCGCTGGTAATACGCGGCGAGGAACCGCATCAACTCTAGCCACTGCGGCGGCAGGCGCGGCGCATCGTCGAGCACACGGGACACCGGCCTGAGCTTGCCGGCGGCAATCGAGCTGCCCGCGCTCTCCTCGATCACCACGCCGACGCGGCTGCGCGTGCCGAACGGCACCACCACGCGATCGCCGGCGACGACGTCGAGCGCGTCAGGCCGCGAGTAGTCGAACAGCGTTGCGAGCGGAACGTCGAGCGCCACGCGCAGCACGTGCATCGTCAAAGAATTATTTTTTCGAGTTGATCCGAAGCTTCGCGATTGTGCTGGTAACCCTTGCCGCGAAAAGGCATTTTTGCTTGTACACAAGGGGTGTGGATAACAATGTGAATAAGCCAGTCACGGTACCGCCATAGGTGACACCTGCGCCCGACAGTTTCCGGAGGCCACGCCCAGGCGACGGATTTTTTCATTCACGATCAATTGGTTACATGACTTCCGGCGGCAATCCGCCCGGGCGCGGCGATGGGTACGGGTCAAACGCGATTTTGTGCATAAGTCAAGCATTTGTTTGAATCGCGGCGCGCAGTTTCCTGCTGTAAGTGCGCACTTCGTCCACGAGCGCGGCGACGCTTTCGACGGGCGTCTGCGGCGCGATGCCGTGGCCGAGATTGAAGACGTGGCCGGGCGCGCTGCCAAACGCATCGAGCACCCGCCGTGCTTCCGCGCGCAGGCGATCGGCGGGCGCAAACAACGCAGCGGGATCGAGGTTGCCCTGCAACGCGACACGCGAACCGACGCGCGCGCGCGCTGACGCCCCATCCACCGTCCAATCGAGCCCGACCGCGTCGCAGCCGCTCGCCGCCATCGCCTCGAGCCACGCACCGCCGCCCTTGGTGTAGAGGATCGAGGGCACGCGGCGGCCCGCGGCCTGCTTGACCAGCCCCGCGATCACGCGGCGCGAGTACGCCAGCGAAAACTCCTCGTAGCCGGCGTGGCTCAGTTGACCGCCCCAGGTATCGAAGATCATCACCGCCTGCGCGCCGGCTTCGATCTGGGCGTTGAGGTAATCGGTGACCGCGCGCGCATTGACCTCCAGGATGCGGTGCAACAGGTCCGGCCGTGCATAGAGCATCGACTTCAGCGCGCGCCAGTCGTCGCTGCCCGCGCCTTGCACCATGTAGCAGGCAAGCGTGAACGGGCTGCCGGAGAATCCGATCAGCGGCACACGGCCGGCCAGCGCCTTGCGAATCTCCCGCACCGCATCGAGCACGTAGCGCAGCCGGTCGGCGGGATCGGGCGCGGCGAGGGACCGGATGGCTGCCTCGTCGCGCAGCGGCCGCTCGAAGCGCGGGCCTTCGCCGTCCGCGAAAAAAAGCCCCAGTCCCATCGCGTCGGGCACCGTCAGGATGTCGGAGAACAGGATCGCCGCGTCCAGCGCGAAGCGCTCCAGCGGCTGCAGCGTCACCTCGGTGGCGTAGGCGGGCGATCTGGCGAGCGCGAGGAAGCTGCCGGCGCGCGCGCGCGTCGCGTTGTACTCCGGCAGGTAGCGCCCCGCCTGGCGCATCAGCCAGATCGGCGTGTAGTCGGTCGGCTCGCGCGCCAGAGCGCGCAGCAAGGTGTCGTTGGTCAAATCAGCTTCCGCGTGATGTAGGTCCATTCCGCGCCGCTTACCGGGGTGATGGAGAGCCGGTTGCCGGGGCGCAGCGTCCACATCTTCGCGAGCGGCTTGTGCGCCTTCAGCTCGGCGATCGTCACCAGTCGCGTCTTCTTCAGCGCGCGCACCTCCACCATCAGCCAGCGCGGCGCGGTGCGTTTGGACTTCGGGTCGTAGTAGCCGCTCTTGCGGTCGAACTGCGTGGGATCGGGGCGGGCGGCGGAAGCGACTTCCGCCAGGCCGGCGATGCCCGGCTCGGCGCAGCTCGAGTGGTAGAACAGCACCCGATCGCCGACGCGCATCGCGTCGCGCATGGTATTGCGCGCCTGGTAGCTGCGCACGCCGGTCCAGGGCGTCAGGCGGCCCGGCGCGGCGAGTGCATGGTCGATCGAGCACTCGTCGGGCTCGGACTTCATCAGCCAGTACTGCATGGGTGGAGTCCCCCGCACATGCCGGTGGGCCCTGCTCCCGAACCCTGTGCTTGTCAGGGCGGTCGCTTACCGGTCACCTCAGGTTCGTCCGGCACCCGAAGGAGGGACGATCGCAACAGTGAGCCTTGGGTCCGCGACCTAAGGAAGCTATCGGTTCGGAAAAATAGGGCCCGGTCGAACACAGCAGGGAACATCGGGTCGGGACCAAGCGCCCCGGAACTTCCAACGTCTAGAACAATTTCTCCTGCTTGGCGAGAGCCGCTTCCAGCTTCGCCTCGATGTCGCCGATTCTACGCCGCGCTTCGCCCAGGTCAAAGCCTTCGCCCAGGCGCATCGACAGCAGTTCATGCGCGATGTTCAGGGCAGCCGTCACCGCGATGCGCTCGGTGCCCGCGACCGTGCCGGCCTTCTTGATTTCGGTCATCTTGCCGTCGACGTAGGCGACCGCCTGCAGCAGCGCATCGCGCTCGGAGTCGCTGCAGGAAACGCTGTAGCTGCGCCCCAGCACGGTGACCTCGATGGACTTCGCGGCGCCGGCCACGCGCTTGTCGTTGGCGCTCATCCGGGCAGGCGGGACAACAGCAACTCGACCCTGGCGCGGGCGCCGTCGATCTTTTCGTTCAGGCGCTTGGCGTCGTTCTGCGCAGTCGCCAGCTGCTGGCGCAGCGTGATGTTCTCGGCGCGCAGGCGCTCGCACAGTCCGACGAACTGGGCGACCTTGGCCTCGAGGGAACTGAATTCCGCCTCCACGCGGAACACTATGTT